>Ga0155634_1031_pt1 | contig 82867 bp, 71 predicted proteins | sample RifCSPhighO2_12_FD_107291 | JGI IMG/M metagenome (GOLD analysis project Ga0155634, IMG submission 107291) | Pseudomonadales bacterium RIFCSPHIGHO2_12_FULL_40_16
ATTTACGGAATTAGGTCGACCACTTACCCAAGTTACGCCTTAAATTTGGCTCAATTAGGGGCGCTTTGCATTTCAAATCTTTGTGCAACAAAGCCGTTTTAACTTACTGTTAAATAAAGGCCTAGTACATAATTTCTTCCATCTTTGGCTCAAAAGCTGGAGCTTATCTTGGTTGATTGCATTTCCTCTTATAATGGTGTTTTTGCCTTTGGTTCGTAAATTTCTAATGCAGTTTGTGTCTTTGCCTGATCAGCCACGCAACTGAATACCTGTGTTTTTCATCTGGCCCTAATCGTTCTACGTAATGTTTGAGGGGATGTCGAGAGCAGTCGCAGCTTGCTTTTTTTATCAATAATCAGCGCTATCACGCAGCAAAATAGGCTGTAGACTATACATAAGTACGGTGTTCTTCATTTCAATTTATTTCTATGATCAAATAGGTCTATGAAACTTGAAAAATATCGCAAGAGTTAGGAATAAATCATGTCACAAACAACGATGCAACAGGTCATTATTACAGAGCCGGGTGGTGTGGATAAGCTGGCATATGAAACAGTGACGATCCCTGAAGCAAAAGCAGATGAGGTCCTGGTTAAGGTCCATGCGTTTGGTATTAACCGTCCAGATATTTTACAGCGTCAAGGTTTATATCCAATACCGCCAGGGGTAACACAAGTGCCGGGGCTTGAGGTTGCAGGTGAGGTCGTTGCAGTTGGAGCTGAAGTTACCCAGTTTAAATTAGGCGATAAAGTTTGTGGTTTGACCAATGGTGGTGGTTATGCCGAGTATTGTGTGGTTCCACAAAGTCAAACTTTACATATTCCAGAAAATGTAAGCTTTGTGGAAGCGGCGGCTATTCCTGAAACTTTTTTCACGGTCTGGGCCAATGTGTTCCAAATGGGTAAAGCCAAAGCAGGGGAAGTAGTGTTGGTACATGGCGGAACCAGTGGTATTGGCACCACGGCACTCATGCTATGTAAAGCATTGGGTATTAGAACCTTTGCAACCGTCGGCAGCGATGAAAAAGTACAAGCTATTGCGAATTTGACAGATGCCATCAATTATAAAACCCAAGACTTTGAACATGAGATCAATGAGAAAACGGATAATGCGGGTGTTGATGTCATTTTAGATATGGTGGGTGCACCGTATTTAGAAAAGAATTTGAACTTGCTCCGCCGCGATGGACGTTTGGTTTATATTGCCTTTTTAGGGGGTGCAAAAGCCAAAGAGGTTAAGTTGGGGCAAATTTTGATGAAGCGCTTAACCATCACGGGTTCGACCATGCGTGCACGAAATACGGCTGAGAAAGCAGAGATTGCACAAGGTTTACAAGATCATGTAGCACCGCTATGGGCCAAAGGCCAGTGCTTGCCAATGATTTATCAAACTTTTGAGTTTGATCAGATTCAAGCAGCGCACGCGTGCATGGACACGGGTGAACACGTGGGTAAAGTTGTGGTAAAAATTCTGTAATATTTCTATAGTATAAAAAGTAGAGCTGACATCATGTTGGCTTTTCTTTTGTCTAAAATTTTCCAAAAAATAAAAATAATGTACTGAAAACAGAAAATAATTTCACAAAGATTAAAAAATGACAACTGTTCGACACAACCTGTCAAAACCGTGGTGTAAATTTGCAACTAAATTTAAACCTGACAAATTTACGTGGTTTTAAATGAAAAATAAAACAGAAAAGAGGGTTGTCATGAAAATTTTATCGACATCATATACACATGCGCATGGTTTCCGTGCGCTCAAGCGCTTGCATAAGGCGGTTATCTATAATAGTGTTTTACCTGATGAGTTACATAAGTTGTATAAAGCCTTAATTCATTTTGAGCGCTATATAGAGCGATTAGCGCATCAGCAAACCGCTGTAAAGAAGAAGAAATCTAACAAACATTGAGCGCTTTTTTTTGATAAAAAATGACATAGCTTGAAAGCTGACCGTTTGTCTTTTACTTAATATTATTCAGTGATTTATATTGAATATAATGCTTAGGCATTTAACTATAAATAAAGACACAACATTGATTGTGCAGCGAGGGCAATATGAAGCGTAAAGCTTCAACACATGAACGCCTTGCGGAGCGTTTAGCAAATATTTTGACTAAATTAAATACTGGGTATCAATTGGGGGTTGCAGAACTAGCACATGAATTTCAGGTGAGTACTCGGACAATAGAGCGAGATTTTGATCGTCTCAATACGTATTTGCCTTTACTTCAAGATCAATATACCAAGAAGTACTTTTTAGATCCTGTTTATCTTGGGCGCTTTAAGCTACAAGACATTCAGAACTTTGCGCAGCTTTCTGGGATTGGTGAGCTCTATCCATCTCTAGATATGTCTTTTCTACGTGGCCTGCTTGATGAACGAGCGAATCAAGTGTTCTCTGCCAAAGGTTATTATTATGAAAATGCACAGCAATTTGCTGAACATTTTCAGGTTTTTGCGGACGCTATTCACAAGCGTCAAAAAATCAGTTTTATTTATAATGATCGTTTACGCCATGTTGACCCGTATCGTTTAATTCATCATCAGGGAAGTTGGTATTTGGCTGCAGCTGTAGCTGATGAATTACGTGCTTATCGTTTAAGTAAAATAGAGCAAGTGATTGTACATGAGTCGGAGCTTTTCGAACATCATTTAGAAGTTTTGACCCAATTAGAGCTCAGTGAAGGGATTTGGTTTGCAAAGCATAAGCAAGCGGTGAAAATATCGGTCCGGCCTGAAGTTGCTTTATATTTTAAGCAACGTCTGTTATTGCCAGAGCAACAAATCGTACTAGAAGATGCATCAGGTGGTTTATTAATTGATTGTCAAATTTGCCATGAAATGCAACTTTTACCTTTGGTACGTTATTGGATTCCATACATTAAAATTATTGAGCCAGCTTATTTTCAAGAAAAATTAGAACAAGATCTGCAACATTATTTATTACCATCCTTATCGTGATAAACGAATGAGATATTATTTTTAAGAGAGTCAATGTGCTCTCTTTTTTTGTGCATTGCATTATGCTTTTTCTGTAGGCATAAAAAAACCAGCTTAACGCTGGGTTCTTTATATGCACCATGCTTAGAATTATAAGAATGGTGCCCGAGGCCAGACTCGAACTGGCACGCTTTGTGGGCGGGGGATTTTAAATCCCCTGTGTCTACCGATTTCACCACTCGGGCTTTAACAAGATGGAGGCGGAGGTCGGAATCGAACCGGCGTCCACGGAGTTGCAGTCCGCTGCATGACCACTCTGCCACCCCGCCGCGTCTTGTTGATGCGTATATTAGCAAGCTCTGAAAAAAAAACAATAGTGCTTTCATTCGTATGCGCATAAAAACAGCATATAGCGAAAAATATTTAAAATTATCATGTATTATGTGCAAAATTGATTCATATCAACACTTGGAGATGTGCCGTGGCATTAGTTTTAGATGGTCGTGCATTGGCAAAACAAATTGAAGCTGACTTGTTAACTCGCGTTGAAGCGCTCAAAGCAAAATCAGGTCGTACCCCAATTCTTGCGACTATTTTGGTGGGTGACGATGGTGCATCTGCAACTTATGTACGTATGAAAGGAAATGCCTGCCGTCGTGTTGGTATGGACTCACTTAAAGTTGAACTGCCAAAAGAGACCACCACTGAACAATTGTTGGCTGAAATTGAAAAACTGAATGCAAATCCTGATGTTCACGGTATTTTACTTCAGCATCCAGTGCCTGAACAAATTGATGAGCGTGCATGTTTTGACGCAATTTCTCTTGCAAAAGATGTGGATGGCGTAACGTGTCTTGGTTTTGGTCGTATGGCCATGGGTGAAGCAGCATATGGTTCTGCGACACCTGCCGGCATTATGACTATTTTGCAAGAAAACAATATCGAAATTGCTGGGAAGCATGCTGTCGTTGTAGGACGTTCTGCAATTTTAGGTAAGCCAATGGCTGCGATGTTACTTCAAGCCAATGCGACCGTAACGATCTGCCACTCACGTACTCAGAACTTAGCTGACTTTGTGAAACAAGCCGATATTATCGTGGGTGCGGTTGGTAAGGCAGAATTGATTCAAAAAGATTGGATCAAACAAAGTGCAGTGGTTGTTGATGCTGGTTTCCATCCACGTGATGGTGGTGGTGTAGGCGACATTCAATTGGTCGGTATTGAAGAAGTCGCTTCTGCGTATACACCTGTTCCAGGTGGCGTGGGTCCAATGACGATTACGACACTAATTCGTCAAACAGTTGAAGCTGCTGAAAAAGCTTTGGGTTAATTTTTATAAGACTCTAAAATCAGTTTTATGTTGGTTTGGGAGTCGTGACATCGTCATTTGCTGCTGTTCGAGGCCGGACTAAATTTGATAAAAATGTTTCTGCGAAGCAGTAAATAAATGATGAGTTCAGCAAATGGCAATGGTTTTACCTACTTTTGTCGAAACAAAAGTAGGTCGAACCGAAGGTTATGCATATCATGCGTCTTAATGTGTAAGACTCCGTTGTGCGTTTATTAAAAAATTCTACAAATATAAAATGTCCATGAGCTGTACTTTCCAATTTCCCAAGACCCCAGATCATTTACTTCAAGCCTTGCATGAAGTGATTCCAAACTGTGAATTGCTTGCGCAACAGCTTCCTGAAACATCTATTTCGCTGTGGCTCATTCCTCCTGTATTTCCAACCGATAAACTGGATGATGAAATCATTCGTCGTATTTGGAATGAAACGCCATATTGGATCTTTTGTTGGGCTTCAGGCCTAGCCATGGCGCAGTGGTTACTGGCAGAGCCTCATCATGTCAAAGATAAGGTGGTGTTGGATTTTGGCGCAGGTTCAGGTGTGGTGGCGATTGCAGCCAAAATAGCGGGTGCAAAACGTGTGATTTGTTGCGATATTGATGCAGTTAGTTTAGATGCTTGCCGTGCTAATGCGGAACTCAATAACGTAGAGCTAGAGTATTTGGATGATTTATATCAATCGGAACAGGTCGATGTTCTATTGGCTGCCGATGTTTTATATGACCAATGCAATCGTTTCTTTTTGGATGAGTTTTTAAAGTTTGCACCTGAGGTTTGGGTGGCGGATAGTCGTGTTAAAAATTTTAGCCATCCACAGTACATGAAGCTCGATGAGCGTAGTGCCACAACTTGGCCAGATCTAGATGAGTCACCAGAGTTTCGCAATGTGAGTTTTTATCGAACTTTGAATGTTTAAAAAGGGCACTAAGCCCTTTTTTATATATCAGAAGGTATTAAGAGCAGGTATAGCGTACAACATGTAGTGTGCTTGGTCGTGCTTCAAGTGACTCACGTGTTGCAAAGTTTTCACCTTGGTGTAAGTCTGGTGTATTGCTTAAACCAAAAGTGGCACGAGTTTGACCAATTTGGCGGCCATATTCGGGAACATCCGCTGCGGTGTTTGGTATTTCATTAATACTTAAAATCGCCAATTTATAATTCTTTTGTGAACCTAAAACTTTTTGGCAAGCACGTTGTAATTTATTTTCATCGAGTTGCTGATTTTTACGAGCAGCAAGCGTATAAGCAAGGGTAGCACTCGATTCGGATTGATGTTCAATTTGATAGCCAACATTGCCATTGTATTGGCGAGGCGTGCTTTGACATGCAGATACTGCTAAAACGATACAGCTTAAGCCTAAAAGTTTATACGTATTTTTCATATCAAAAGGTCCTAACATTATTCTTGTTCTTAGTATGCCATACACAGGTGTAATTCACGATATTTCAATCAATCAAGTTTCGGCAAAAAAATTGATCAAACATAAAAAATGCCTTCATTCGAGAAGGCATTTTTTATGTTTAGCTTCTTAACTTACGCACTTATTCTAAGTATCAATGATCTGTAATCATGCTGTGCTTTTTGGTGTCTTTCATAAAGATGTAAGTCAGTAGAGATAAACCAATCATGAAGGTGATGTAGTAAAAGAAGTAGTTTTCATGTCCTGCGTTTTTAAAACTCAACGCTACAAGTTCTGCTGTACCACCAAAGATGGTATTGGCGATCGCATAAGGTAGGGCAACCCCTAGTGCACGAATATGCGCTGGGAAGAGCTCTGCTTTAACTACGGCATTAATCGCAGTATAACCTGTCACAATCACCATACCGCTCATACATAACATAAATGCGGTTGTTGGGCTGCTGGTTGAACCTAGACCGTTGAAAATTGGAATCGTGAACAGTACACCCAATACACCAAAAGTGATCATAATTGGTTTACGACCAATTTTATCAGACAGTGCACCCACAACAGGTTGTAATAACATGAAGACAAAGATTGCTGCTGTGGTGATCTCTGTTGCTGTGGTTTTCTCAAAACCTGAGGTGTTGACTAGGTATTTTTGTAAATATGTCGTGAATGTGTTGAATGCCAGCGTTCCACCCGCAGTCAGCATAATCACAGTGAAGGCTTGCTTTGGATATTTGGTAAATAAAGCAAGTGCACTAGATTTTGGGCCACCATTTTTAGCCTGTTCTTGTGCATCTTTTGAGGATTGGGTTTCAACTAAACCACGACGAATCCAGAACACCACAATGGCAAGTACAGCACCAATGAAGAAGGGAATACGCCAGCCCCATTCAGATAACTGTGCTTCGCTCATGGTGCGTTGTAGAATGATCAACACACACAGTGCTAAGAGCTGACCAGAAATGAGGGTCACATACTGAAAACTAGAGAAGAAACCACGATGGTTTTTGCCAGCCATTTCCGTTAAATAGGTTGCGCTTGAACCGTATTCTCCACCAACACTTAAACCTTGCAATAAACGGGCAAAAAGCAATAAGGCAGGTGCGAGCATACCCACACTGGCATAGGTGGGTGCACAAGCAATAATCAAAGATCCCACACACATTAAAGATACAGACAGGGTAAGACCTGATTTACGTCCTTTACGGTCTGCATAAATGCCCATGATCCACGCGCCAATAGGACGCATCAGGAAGCCCAGTGCAAAGACGGCAGCAGCTTGTAAAAGTTTTACCGTGTCATCCCCTTCAGGGAAAAACTGTGGCGCGAAATATAAGGTAAATGCGGCATAGATATACCAGTCATACCATTCAACTAAGTTGCCAGCTGAACCACCGAGAATCGATTTTAAGCGGGTCTTTTTATCGATGCTTACTGGAGCAGTTTGGGGAGATAGATCAGTCACAAAAATTTCCCAAAGAGAAGTTCGGAAAATACATCTTTTAACTTTTTAAGTAGAAAAAGTTAAAACAATATATTTTAAGATTAAACAAAAAATTATGTTTCGTTATACGCCCCTTATTCTTGGACTTCATTCGACTTTAGTCTAAATGTTGGTATGATTTATATGCTGTTAAGTTTTTCTAATGAATATCTTTATTTTAATGGGAAATTATCGTTTTACTTATCTAAAACAAACTCTTGTGATTTTTTAATGTGTGAATAGTCAATTAAAATACAAGGGGTTATAGGGCTTTTTTATTTTATGGTGAATGTTGATTTTTAGAAAAGAAAGTGTTTTTTAGCTTGGAAATTAGTCGACTTTTCACTGAATAGTCAAAATTAAAAATTAAATTGTAAAAATAGATGCAGTTATTAATTTATTTAGAATAACGAATTTCCTCTGATCTGAATGGCTTTGGAGTATGACAAGGTTGGATTTTGATGTTAAGTTTAGCGTGAAGAACAAAAATAACACAATAACTCAATGAGAGAGGTGAATATGCAAGACACAGATGCCATTTATGATATTGCCGTTGTGGGCGCGGGCATCAATGGGGTGGGCATTGCAAATGATGCTGTAGGGCGTGGTTTAAGTGTTTTTGTCTGTGAAAAAGATGATTTAGCTAGTCATACGTCTTCAGCCAGTAGCAAGCTTATTCATGGTGGATTGCGTTATCTCGAACAGAAAGAATTTCGTTTGGTGCGTGAAGCGTTATTAGAGCGTGAAGTACTGTTAAAAAAAGCCCCACATTTGATCCATCCTATGCGTTTTATTATGCCGCATTTACCTTATTTGCGTCCGGCGTGGCTGATTCGTTCAGGCTTGTTTATCTATGACTATTTGGCAAAACGAGAAACATTAGAGGGTTCAGAGCTTGTTCATTTTAATGTCGATAGCCCGCTAAAAGATACGATTAAACGTGGTTTCGAATATTCAGATTGTACTGTGGATGATGCGCGTTTGGTGGTAGTCAATGCAATTCAAGCACATGAGCTAGGGGCTCAAATTCGGACACAAACGCGATGCGTTTCTGCGGTTCAGCAGGAGGGTGTGTGGTGTCTAACCTTAGAGCATCAAAAACAACATTACCAAATTAAAGCTCGAAGCTTAGTCAATGCAACAGGTGCATGGGTCACAGATTTTATTCAACAACAACTGTCCCAAACACCAAAGGCAGGCATTCGATTGGTTCAGGGCAGCCATATCATTGTGAAGCGTTTATACCCGGAAACGCATGCGTTTATTCTACAAAATGATGATCAACGCATTGTGTTTGTAATTCCTTATTTAGATGAATACAGCCTGATTGGTACCACGGACGTAGAGTTTGAGGGGGATGCAAATCATGTCCATATCACCGAGCAGGAAACTGCTTATTTGATTGATGTGATTAATGACCATTTCAAGCTTCAATTACAGCAAGAAGATGTAATCTCAAGCTTTGCAGGTGTAAGGGCATTGTATGATGATGCAAGTACACAAGCCTCTAAAGTGACACGTGATTATGTACTGTCGATGTCTAAACCTGTTGCGGATGAAGCACCATTATTATCTGTTTATGGTGGAAAGTTAACGACTTATCGCAAGTTGGCGGAAGCGGCTTTGCTACAGCTAAAACGTTATTTTTCACACATGAAGGCGGAATGGACGGCTGAGGCAAAACTCCCCGGTGCGGAAGGTTTTAGTTCTATCGAGGTTTTATGTGCAGAGTTGATGCATGAAATCAAAGGGCTAGAGCCTCAAACAGCGCATCGTTGGGCAAACAGTTATGGTAGTCGAGTGTGGCATATGCTCGGTGAGAACAAAGATGTACAAACTTTAGGGCAGTCTTTTGGCCATGGTTTGTATCAGCAAGAAGTGGATTATGTGGTGAAACGTGAGTGGGCCATCAGCAGTGAAGATGTTTTAAAACGACGGACTAAACTGTATTTAAAATTTGATGCACTAGAAACTCAAGCTTTAGACATCTACTTGCAGGATTTACACCTGCGTCGTATGCAGGGGGATGCTGCATAGTGTGAAGTATGTGTAATGGCTACAGTTGATTTCGTTCTATTAAAAAAGCCGCTATCGCGGCTTTTTTAGATTTAAATTTCGATACCGCCGAGCTGTTTACAGTCTACAGGTGTCTTCCATTTTACAGCCGTTCCCCAAACAACTGGGCGGACAATACGCCAAGGCCAAAAGCCAAAACGTTGGCTAGCATTGTAGTTAATGACGACGTTACCACCGACTTGATGTGCACGTTCAGCAAAACGCGGATAGAGTTCAACCACGCTGCCATAAGTGCCTTTAGCGACTTTGATACGCTTTTTGATTTCAAATTGAGTTGAATCAGGTGTACCTTTGATTGCGCAAACATGAAGTGCTGGCTGAGTTGTTGCTACTTCTGTTTGAGCCATGACTAAGCTTGATAGGCCCAGTAAACCAATTGTGAGTGTGAGTTTTTTAAGCATGAATTACCCCTTGATAAATTTTTGTTGAGTTATAAAGTTTTAAAATTGTAAATAGATTAAAAAAAGACCGCTTAAGCGGTCTTTTTTTTTGGCTTAATTGAAAGATTAAGCAGATTGCTTAACAGCATCTAAAAGTTCGTTTTGGCGAGCTTTAAGAGCAGCTGGTAGGCGTTCACCAAGTTTGTCGAATAGTTCAGTATGGCTTTCAAGCTCTTTGATCCATTGATCTTTGTCTTGAGAAGTCACAAGGTCAAACTGTGCTTTAGTGAAGTCAGAACCTGTCCAGTTCAACTGTTCATAAGTTGGAACTAAACCAATTGGTGTTTCAACTGCATCAGCACGGCCTTCACAACGGTCAATGATCCACTCAAGAACACGCATGTTTTGACCGAAACCAGGCCATACGAAGTTGCCTTCAGCATCACGACGGAACCAGTTCACGTTGTAGATGCCTGGAAGTTTGTTGCCCGCAGCTTTAGCTTTCGCTGCAACTTCTTCACCAAGCTCTAACCAGTGAGAGAAGTAATCCGCCATGTTGTAACCCGCAAATGGAAGCATTGCGAATGGGTCACGACGAACGATACCTTGTTGGCCAACGGCAGCTGCAGTTGTTTCAGAGCCCATCGTTGCAGCTTTGTAAACACCATCTACCCAGTCAAATGCTTCTGAAATTAGAGGCACTGTGTCTGCACGGCGACCACCAAAGATGAACGCTGAAATTGGAACACCGGCTGGATTTTCCCAGTCAGCATCAATAGAAGGACATTGACCTGCTGAAACAGTGAAGCGCGCATTTGGATGAGCCGCTTTTTCTGCGCCAGTGTGAGGTTGACCTTTCCAGTTAGTCAGGTTGGCAGGTGCTTCTTTAGTAAGACCTTCCCACCATACTTCACCGTTATCAGTTACCGCAACATTGGTATAAATCACGTCTTTGTGAAGTGTAGCCATACAATTCGGGTTGGTCTTGGTATTTGTACCAGGCGCTACACCGAAGAAGCCTGCTTCTGGGTTGATTGCGTATAAGCGACCGTCTTCACCTGGTTTGATCCAAGCAATATCGTCACCTACAGTTTCAATTTTCCAACCTTCGTAGCCTGCTGGTGGAATCAACATCGCGAAGTTTGTTTTACCACAAGCAGACGGGAATGCCGCTGCGATGTAGTGTTTTTCGCCTTGAGGATTAGTCACACCAAGAATCAGCATGTGTTCTGCTAACCAACCTTGTTGACGACCCATAGAAGACGCAATACGTAAAGCTAAGCATTTTTTACCTAACAATGCGTTACCACCGTAACCAGAACCGTAAGACCAGATTTCACGTGTTTCTGGGTAATGCACGATGTATTTTTCAGGGTTGCAAGGCCATGCAACATCTTTTTCGCCATCAGCAAGCGGCGCACCAACAGTATGTACGCAAGGAATAAATTCACCGTCTGTACCAAGAACGTCATAAACAGCTTTACCCATGCGAGCCATTTTAGACATGCTAACTGCTACATATGGAGAGTCAGTTAATTCGATACCAATATGTGCAATATGAGAACCTAATGGGCCCATAGAGAACGGTACTACATATAAAGTACGACCTGCCATTGAACCGTCAAACAAACCATTTAGGCGAGCACGCATTTCAGCAGGCTCTTCCCAGTTGTTTGTTGCACCAGCATCTTCTTGTTTTTCAGAGCAGATGTAAGTACGACCTTCAACACGAGCAACGTCAGAAGGATCAGAATTAGCAAGATAAGAACCAGGATGCGTTTCTTGGTTAAGCGCTTGCATTGTGCCGTTAGCGATCATCAAGTTGATATAACGTTGATATTCTTCTTCGCTGCCGTCACACCATTCAATTTTCGCTGGTTTTGTTAATTTTGCAATTTCTTCCACCCACGCAATAAGCTTAGGGTGACGAACGAATTCTGGTGCGTTCACTTGGGTCATGGTGAGGCCTATCTCAAATATGTACACGTTTGTACAAAGTACAATCTCAGCAATAAAATTTACTGCAGAGATGAAAAGATGAAAAAAAAGTGGCTGTATTAAAGCATAATTTGATAAAAAAAATAAGACCAAAGGCGTATCTAAATTATGAACAGTTCGATGGGGTTGTCTCATTTTAACTATTTAAAAACAATAGCTTGGTTTGATTTTTGGCTTTTATTTTGTGTATTTATTATATTTATGAGGATTATTCATTTAAGATATTAGTATTAAAATCATATATTTGCATTTATTTTGTGATTGAGATTTATTATTGATTAAATAAATGGTAGTCATTTGAATTTTACATAACAAAACTGTTAAGTGTTGAGTGTTTGGACAAAAATAGAGCAATTACTTCAAGTTTAGGTGCAAAATGTCAGAGCAACTCAAACCTTTATCACTTATTTATAATAAAAAATCAGGTTTTCATGCTGCAAATAAAGATGAAGTGTATGAACAGTTGGTAGCCGATCTGAGTACTGCGGGTTTTGAAATACAGTCATTTGAGTTAAGTGAGTGCATGAACTTTGATCAGATGATGCAAGATATTTTACTACGTCATCGTCAAGCGGAGAATGTAGGGGTCGTGGTTGCTGCAGGTGGTGATGGAACTTTAAATGCAGTTGCATCTAAATTGATGGGAACGGATATTCCTATGGGGATCTTGCCGCTAGGTACCTTTAACTATGTTGCGCGAGTGCTGAATATTCCGTTGGACCTATTAGATGCAGCCAAAGCCATTAGTGAAGGGCAGCCACGTTCTGTACATGTGGCACAGTTGAATCAACATATATATCTGAACAATGCCAGTTTAGGGCTTTATCCTTTATTTATTCAAAAAAGAGAACAGTTTAATAAGCATTTTGGACGTTTTCCATTGCATGCGTATACTTCGGCATTGGATGTTCTCATCCGCGACCGAAAAGAGTTAAAACTTGAAGTAGAAGTCGATGGACAGCGCTATCCAGTGAAAACGCCATTGATTTTCTTTGGCAATAATCAACTTCAACTGGCTGAAATGAAACTACGTATTGCCGAGGCGGCGGAAGCAGGCAAAGTGGCGGGCGTGGTAGTAGCAAAAAGTGATAAGCGGACTTTGTTCAAGACCTTATGGCAGCTGATTAAAGGCAATTTAGATCAGGCTTCCGATGTCTATAGCTTTGCAGCAGATGAAGTGATTGTTCATTCAAAGCGTAATAAGCTTACGGTTGCGGTAGATGGAGAAATTGTCACGATGACACCACCGCTGAAAATTACAGTACGTAAGCATGCGCTGAATATCATGGTTCCCGCATGATTTTACATTTGTCAGATTTACACTTTGGGACCGAACGCGAAGCCTGTTTACAGGCCATTCGTCAGTTATGTGAGGAACATTCTTTTGAAGCCGTAGTGGTCAGTGGGGACTTGACCCAACGTGCGCGGTTTATTCAGTTTTATGCTTGTCGGCAGTTTTTAGACAGTTTAAAGCTGCCGTATTTGGTGGTGCCGGGGAATCATGATATTCCGCTGTACCATGTGTGGAATCGTTTTTTCAGTCCCTTTGCACGTTATCAACTGTTTTTTGGGGGGATGGAAAACACCTTAGAAACTGAACATTTTTATGTCATTGGAGTGAATAGTATTCGTCGGCGTTACCACACGCGAGGGCATATTTCACTGAACCAAATTCAAGAGATTGATCTAAAATTGCAGCAAGCACCTGCGCACAAAATTAAACTGATCGCCGCGCATCAGCCTTTTTATACTCCGCCAGACCATAGTCATGGTGTGAAAGACTGTCCGATGCTTGGTCGTATTGCATTGGAGCAATGGAGCCAACATGGTTTAAATGGACTTTTACATGGGCATTTACACCACGCTGCCGTTTATGATTTGAATCAGATTTATCAACTTGGGGTATCGCATCCAGTGCTGGATATCCATGCTGGAACGGCAACATCTTATCGTTTACATGCGGGTTTGCCCAATAGCCTGAATATTATTTTGCCGAATGCCGATGTACAACATTTGAGCTTTAACGCTGAAACAAATCACTTCGAGTTGATGCAGCAAAATACGTCAGATTGAATTAAGTGTCTAAACTTTGCTTAGGTTTGCTTAAAAAGAGCGCAAAAATATAAAAATATTTTGTGTTTGCCCTTGAAGCGTTTTATTCCATCCCCACAAAAGTGTCATATCAAAATTTTGTTGATGACCTAGGAATAAGAAGTCATCTTCACATCGTAAACAATGGCATTTTTGAAAATGTCTATGGAGCAAGAAATGAGCAAAATTCGTCCTTTACATGACAACGTTGTGATTCGCCGCGTAGAAAAGGAAACTAAAACTGCGGGTGGTTTAATTTTGAGTACTTCTGCTGCTGAACAGCCAGCTCAAGGTGAAATTATTGCAGTAGGCAATGGCAAAATTACAGACAATGGCGTTCGTGCTTTAGATGTAAAAGTGGGCGACAATGTACTGTTTGGTGCATATGCAGGCACTAAAGTTAAAGTTGAAGGCGAAGAACTTCTTGTGATGAAAGAGTCTGATATTTTAGCGGTTCTTGAAGGTTAATTCAGAACGTTCATTTGCTGTTTAAGCAATACAATTGATTAAAATTTAAGAATATTTGGAGTTTAGTATGTCAGCTAAAGACGTAAAATTTGGTGATTCAGCTCGTTCTAAAATGATTGCAGGCGTAAACGTGCTTGCAGATGCTGTAAAAGTGACTTTAGGTCCTAAAGGCCGTAACGTTGTGATCGACCGTTCTTTTGGCGCACCACACATCACTAAAGATGGTGTAACTGTTGCGAAAGAAATTTCTCTAAAAGACAAATTTGAGAACATGGGCGCTCAATTGGTTCGTGAAGTATCTTCTAAAACCAATGACATCGCGGGTGACGGTACAACAACCGCAACTGTACTAGCTCAAGCAATTTTAAATGAAGGCATCAAGTCTGTAACTGCGGGTATGAACCCAATGGACTTGAAACGTGGTATTGACCTGGCTGTTAAAGCATTGGTTGCTGAAATTAAAGCAACAGCAAAACCTGCTTCTGATACCAAAGCGATTGAACAAGTCGGTTCAATCTCTGCAAACTCTGACGAAACTGTAGGTAAACTCATTGCACAAGCAATGGAACGCGTAGGTAAAGAAGGCGTGATTACCGTTGAAGAAGGTTCAGGCTTTGAAGATGCTTTGGACGTTGTTGAGGGTATGCAGTTTGACCGTGGTTATATCAGCCCGTATTTTGCAAACAAACAAGATACATTAACGGCTGAACTTGAAAATCCGTTTATCTTGCTTGTTGACAAAAAAATCAGCAACATCCGTGAATTAATTACTGTACTTGAAGCTGTTGCTAAAACTGGTAAACCACTTTTAATCATCGCTGAAGATGTTGAAGGTGAGGCTTTAGCTACACTTGTTGTTAACAACATGCGCGGAATTATCAAAGTATGTGCGGTTAAAGCGCCAGGTTTTGGTGACCGTCGTAAAGCAATGCTTCAAGATATCGCAATCTTGACTGGCGCGACTGTGATTTCTGAAGAAGTAGGCATGACTTTGGAACAAGCTTCTCTTCAAGACTTAGGTACTGCGCACAAAATCACTGTGTCTAAAGAGAACACTGTGATTGTTGACGGTGCTGGTGATGCAGCTCAAATTGCTGAACGTGTCACTCAAATTCGTGCGCAAATTGAAGAATCATCGTCTGAATACGACAAAGAAAAACTTCAAGAACGTGTTGCTAAATTGGCAGGCGGTGTAGCTGTGATCAAAATTGGTGCAGCGACTGAAGTTGAAATGAAAGAGAAGAAAGACCGCGTGGACGATGCGCTTCATGCAACACGTGCTGCGGTTGAAGAAGGTGTGGTTGCTGGTGGTGGTGTTGCACTGGTGCGTGCTGCAGCTGCGCTTGACGGTGTAAATGGTGCGAATGACGATCAAAATGTAGGTATTAACATTTTACGTCGTGCGATTGAAGCGCCACTTCGTCAGATCGTTGCGAATGCGGGTGATGAGCCTTCAGTTGTGATCAACGCTGTGAAAAATGGCGAAGGTAACTTTGGTTATAACGCTGCAACTTCTGAGTACGGTGACATGCTAGAAATGGGTATTCTTGACCCAGCGAAAGTAACGCGTTCTGCACTTGAGCATGCTGCATCTGTAGCAGGTTTAATGTTGACCACTGAATGTATGATTACTGATGTTCCAGAAGACAAGCCTGCAATGCCTGATATGGGCGGCATGGGCGGTATGGGCGGCATGATGTAATCTGTACCATATTATTTTAGATGTAAAAAGGCCGCTTAAATGCGGCCTTTTTATTATTTGTAGATGTTGGATTAGTTTGGTTCATAATGCTTAAAGTGCTTTAGCTAGGCTGTTTAATTAAAATAATTGATTTTTTAGCCATTTTTTAATCTGAATAAATTTAAGAATGATCATGCTTTGATCGTAATATTATAGTTCTATTTATTGATCATTTATATTTGATATTTTATTGATAAGTTATTGAAGTAAAATAGATATTAAGTTTTTTATTGCTGTGTTTTGTGCATTTTTTCGGATTTATTTATGGCTATCTAAGCCATTTTAATATTATATCGTTGCGATATTTTTAGGAATATAATCAAATAGATTAACAATAAAAAACATAAATTATCATTCAAATATGGAAGTAACTAGATTAGAATTCGGGCCAATTTGTATAAATGACCACATTCTAAAATTAAATAATAAATCTCTTATGTCTAACAATATTTATGCTGCATTAGAGCAACTTGGACTGACAGCACAGAAACGTGCGATCCATGTGCAATTCTCAAATACGTCTCTAAATAATCAAGTTTTCCTACAGCGTATTGATGGGATGCATAGCCTCAATGAGGGTGCTCATCTACAATTGATTTGTCTTTCAACCAACTCTCAAATTCCATTAAAACAATTTATTGGGTGCCAAACTGCTGTTGATATTGTCACAGACAAATCTGAGTTAACTCGTGTTTCAGGTATTGTGACCCAAGCAGATATAGGTGCGAGTGATGGTTCTCTTACAATCTATCGTTTGACTGTCAAAGATTCTACAGCCTTATGGAACCATCGTCGTAATAGTCGCGTGTTTATGAATAAGTCGGTTGTGGACGTGATTCAAATCGTGTTTCAAGAATGGGTGCAACGTAGTGCGCTCTTCGCTTTAAGTTTGACTTTGGATAAAAGCGGCTTAACCCAAGATTATGATGTTCGTCCATTTATTATGCAGGCCTCTGAAAGCGATTTTGACTTTCTGACGCGATTGATGAGAAGTGAAGGTATTAACTGGCTGATTGATGAAGCACAGCTTAAAGTGCTTAGTTCTAGTGAACAGATCCAGCCGCAAAGATTAAGATTAATTGATGATAATTCGCAATTTAACGTCCTAGACCGTCGCAGTATTCGCTTTCATCGCAGTAGTGCCGTAGAAAAAAGTGATTCTATTACTCATTTTGTAGGTCAGCGTTCAATCCAACCGACCTCAGTACATGTACAGCGTTGGCAAGCCGATGTATTGGCAACTGAAGAAGGTGCGGGAAGTGTTCAAAGCATGCATAACCATAGTGAAAATTATGACAATGCCAGTTTAGGTTTGGAGCAGGCATGGCACTTTAGCCCTGCATGGATACAGGACTTAAACGGTGAAGACGGTACGACCAAATCAGGCAATAGTCAGATTGAAAAGTTTAATCAAACCTTAAGTCACTACTACAATGCACAAGCTAAACAATTTTGTGCAACCTCTACAGTACGTGATGCACATGTAGGCTACTGGTTTGAGTTCAATGAACACCCTGAAATAGATCAACACCTAGATGCAGACAAACAGTTTCTAATCACTGCTAAGACTTTTCACAACCAAAATAATTTACCTAAAGACTTGAGTGATCAAGTAGATGCCTTGCTTCAACAAAGCAATTGGCAAGAAAGCAACATTGCAATTAATAAGATAGATGAACGCCAAGCCAACATACTTACGCTTCAACGACGTAACATCGTTACTGTTCCAGACTACAATCCGCTACAACATAGACCGATAGCATCACCACAACGTGCCAAAGTTGTTGGCCCAAGTGGAGAAGAAATCTATGTTGATGAATGGGGACGCATCAAAGTTCGATTCCTATTTACTCGTAACGAAGACAACACTCATGATGGTGGTGCTGGTTCCAATGATAACGATACGGATTCTGCTTGGGTAGATGTACTGACCCCATGGGCAGGTGAGAGCTATGGGGCAAGATTCCTACCACGCATTGGTGAGATCGTGGTCATTGATTTCTTTGATGGTAATATCGACCGACCATTTGTGGTGGGGCGTATCCATGAAGCACAACGTCATCCAACCAAGTTCGACAACAAAGGTAAACTACCTGATACTAAAAAGTTGGCAGGGATAAAAAGTAAAGAATATCAGGGCAGTGGATACAATCAACTTAGGTTTGACGATACGACAGGGCAAATCAGCAGCCAGTTACAGAGTAGTCATGGCGCTAGCCAACTCAACTTGGGCAAACTGAGTCACCCAAAAGACAAAGCTGAAAGTGATGATCGTGGTGAAGGCTTTGAGCTTCGTACTGACCAATGGGGAGCAGTACGTGCAGGACAGGGCTTACTACTTTCGACCTACAAACAAGATCAGGCCAAAGGTGAACATTTAGATAGTGAGATTGCCAAAAAGCAACTCGAAGGTAGTCAGATTAATAGTAAAGGTTTAAGTGATATTGCCAAAAACCAAAAGACTGATGAAATAGAATCCATTGAGCAACTGAAAGCTTTTGCAGAAGAAATTGAAAAAGATGTTGCCAAGTATAAAAAAGCCATCATGTTACTCAGTTCTGTTGATGGGATTGCCTTAAGCACCCCTGAAGATATTCATCTTTCAGCTACAGGCATCATTAACCATACTGCGGGCGATAGTATTAACCTCAGTACCCAAAAGAATATTTTGGGGCAAGCTTTAGGCAAAGTGAGTCTATTTGCTGTGCAAGATGGGATTAAAGCTATTGCAGCACAAGGTAAAGTTGAGATTCAAGCACAGTCAGATGCTTTAGATGTATTTGCTAAACTGGGGATTGCCATCTCGTCTACAGAAGATCGGATTGAAATTAGTAGTCCTAAAGAAGTTTTGATTACGGGTGGTTCATCCCAAATTGCCCTCAATGGTTCAGGGATTTTCCAAAAAACAGGTGGAAAATTTGAGGTTAATGCTGGGCAGCATATATTTAAAGGTGGAGCTAAGGTAAGCTCTACTCTGCCATCATTACCAGATGTAAAAAACCCCTATATTTTACAATATCTGGTTAAAAATAAAGAAAATAAAGTTGTATCAAATAAACCATATATTTTAATGGATGAAGAAGGTAATGTTCAGCGTGGTGTAACTAGTGAGGAAGGATTTATAAAACTCAAAACTACTCCATATTCTCAAACAGTGGTCACCAGAGTGATGATGAATGATATAGAAGAAGCTAGTGAAGAAGAAACAGGCGAGGAATAGGTTTAAAATATGTATTACAGTCGTTTAAAGCTTACGGTACAAGCTCCTTTGAAATTAAAGGACTTAACTTATAAATTTGTTGTTATTAATAACAATACGAAGAAAAGAACTCAATTTGAAGGGCGGTTTGATAAACAAGGGTTAACAGGATGGACTGAAATATATAATTTAAACACCAGTTTAATTTATGAAGTATATTTACGTGGAGAGATCCTGCAGAAAATTTCTGTAAAACCATATCCTGATAAAAAAACGCATAGTGTTTTTACAATTAAAGTAACTTCTGAAATTACAAAAAAAGTAAAAGAAAATATTAAAGAAATTTATTTAGAAGATGGTGTTGTAGGATGGTATTTAGTTAAACAAAAGGAAACTATGCTAGATTGGTCAAAAAGAATTTTTAAAAAAACATTGATCCCATCTGATTGGGATGTATTGAGAGCTAATAATCCTCACCTAAAAAATATAGCTGCAATAAAAATACTTATTCCAGGTCAAGTAATAGTCCTTTGTAATACAACGACAGCTAAAGAGTTAAATAATTATAAATCCCAAGCTGAGAAAGCTGAATTAAAATTAGAAAAATTTTTGAAAGATCCTAAGTTTGATCCATTATATTTTGCGAACTCATATGATCAGTTACACGAAATTAAAAAAAATAGTGACTTTGTTGGGTTAACAAATGAGCCTGTGCAAGCTGATTTTTCAGATTTATTTTTACAAAATATGAAATCAGACCCTTTTATTTTCGCATCAAAAGAGAGTATTGATAGCGCTGTTAATTTTAATAGCACTGTTAATAAAGAAGTGGCAAATAGGTATACTGTTTTATTAAAAAAGATGGATGAGGCTAAACAAAGTAAAAATCCTGAATCATTTAGGCGAAATTTTTATTTATTTGAAAGAGCTAATGCTAAAGAATTTGAAGCATTAAAAGCAGCATCTAATAAAAGATTTTTCTCATGGAATCATGGGGTTAATTACAAAGATAATAGAGATATGATCAGAAGGACTGTTTTTGTTCGTGCAAAAAATTATAGTAGTATCGATGACTATATTAAAAATATGGATGAAACATCAAAAGTAAGTAAAAGTTTAAAGTGGGGGGGGAGATTAGTTTTTGCTTGGGATATTTATGGCAGTGTAAATTCGGTGGCTCAGGTATATGAAAAAGGTGATTCAGATGGTACAAGGAAAGAAATTTTAAAACAAACTGGTAAAATTAATGGCGGTCTATTAGGTGCAAGAATTGGAGGGAGCATCGGAACTGCCATCGGTGGTGTAGTAATAGGCGTTGTTGGAGGAACTGTTGGCCTTCCCGTTTTGGCCGTTGTAGGAGTTATAGCTGTTGGAGGTACTCTTATCGGAGGATATGTTGGTGGAGTAACAGGTCAAGCAGTTGTAGAATATGGGTATGAAAGATTAAAATGAATATAAAAGATTTAATAGTTATTTTACTAATATTAAGTATTATCTTTTGGGCTATATTTCATCAAATGGCATCAAAATATATAAATAGTAACGAAATATTAAAGAAGAAAATTTTCGGTATAGATATTTATAAAAATAAATCTATGGATATATCTAATATTGAGTTGGTTATAACAGCAGTTATAATGATTAATGTAATAGATTTTTTTTCTAGAAATTCTTTAGAAAAATTTTTTAAAAAAAGAAGTTTCTTAATATTTAGTAATATTAACTTGAAAACAAGTATATGTATTATAGATCACCATAAAAAACTATGGTATTACATTAAAGTATCTATGTTTTTTATGATCCTGATAATAATTTTTACAATTACTTTTTGGAATTACTAGCAATAGATTTTATAAAAAATTCACTTTGAATGAACACCTTTACCAAAATAGGACTCTTTTAAATGAAGTTTTTGTTTACTGCATTGATATTGACATTGAGCCTAACAGGTTGTGATGTTAATGCGGATAAAGCTAGTGCGGAAGGTCAATATATTGATTTATCTGAAATTGATGAAGCGATAAAGAGCCAAGATGATAATGAAAAGTTAAATTACTTCAATGCTTTATTAGTTAAGGCTGAAGATAATGATCCTATTGTGCAGAATTTAGTAGGGGTTGTCTTTAAGAATGGCTATTTAAATCAAAAGATGGACATTAAAAAAGCAGTTCATTGGTATGAAAAGGCAATTAAGAATAATAATGGGGTAGCTGAAAATAATATGGGGAGTTTATATGCTCATGGAAAAGGATTTAAACAGGACTATGAGAAAGCTTATACATATTGTGCAAAAGCAATGAGTAAAAATGTGCCAGAAGCTACTAACTCAATTGGATTTATGTATTTTAATGGATTTTATTTTGAAAGAGACCTTAAAAAAGCATGCGATTATTATGAAAAATCAGCAAACTTAGACTACGGTTTGGGAGCTGCAAATACTGCTAACTGTTATTATGAAGGTTGGATAGGGATAAAAGATAAGAAAAAATATTTTGACTACTCTCTGAAGGCTGCTGAAAAAAATTATGCACCCTCACAATTTAATGTTGCAGTTATGTATAAGAAAGGTGACGTAAAAGATAAGTCTATGACGAAAGCTGTCTACTGGTACGAAAAGGCAGTAGAAAATAATGAACCTCGTGCTGCCTATAATTTAGCCTAATTGTATGAAAAAGGTGATGGTGTAGAACAAAATTTTGACCTTGCATATGCTTATTATACTTTAGCGAATGAGTTCGGGTTAGAGGTGGCTAGAAACAAGTTACTTGAGTTAGAGGGTAAAGTCGTTAAAGAAAATATTCGAATATTAAAGAATAGCGAGAAAATACAAATTGTAATAGATGATCCTAATAGTAAATGGGAAATTAAGGATGAAGAGGAAGGAAAAAAGTAATAAATTCGGAACTGTAAAGAATTGATAGTTGAAAAAGCAGCGATAGACGCAAACACTAACTACTAGCTTCAGTTGTGTATGTGCAATATAGCTTTCTATTTGAAAGCTTTAGTGTCGTACCACATGACGATGGAGAATTATTGCTGAATTTTGGTTCAGACTGGAATTTCCATTTTCATAGTTTTAACGGTTGAAAATATTATCACCTCGTTCAACAATTTAATGAGCAGACAGATGAAAAAGTTGTACTGACCTATCTGTTATTTGAAGAGTTTGCTTATTTACAAGCCATTGATTTTCAAATGAAGTGGGCAAAACAATCGCTTAAATTTGCTTTTAATGAGCAAGCGAAAATTGTAGCAGCCTTTGTCGATGATGAACCTGAGCCTTTGGCACGTTATGAATATGATATACAATGCAATTTAATCAAAGCATTTGATCAAAATGGGCATGCTCGTCGTTATGAATATAACGATGCACATCAATTAACCCGCTATACAGACCGCACAGGGCGTGGGCAAAATATCCGTTATGAATCTACTGCACTCAAAGCTAAAGCGATTGCTGAATGGGCAGATGATGGTAGTTTTAAAACCCGATTAGAATGGCATCCACGCTTGCGTCAAGTAGCAGTCTATGATGCTTATGGTATTCCGACCTATTATTATTTTGATTTAGATGGTTTTACCTATCGTACTCGTTTATCCGATGGTCGCGAAAAGTGGATTTCTCGTGATAGTCAAAAACGTATTACTCGTCAAATTGATTTCGCAGGTTTTGAAACTGAGCAAATTTATAACGAACAAGATCAACTCGTTAAAATTGTACAGCCGAATGGTGGAGTGATCCGCTTTGCCTATGATGAACAAGGTAACTTAACTGAAACCAAAGATCCAGAAGGCAATATTTGGAAAAAAGAATATGATGTAGATGGTAATGTCAGCAAAGAAATCAATCCTTTAGGTCATACAACCGAATATAGATATAACAATGATCATCAAATCGTAGAAGTGATTGATGCTAAAGGTAGCTCCAAGAAAATTCAATATAACGATTTGGGGCAAATGGTTTCCTATACTGATTGTTCAGGGAAAAGCAGTGCATGGCAATATGATGATGAAGGTACGCTGATTGCTCAAGAGTCCGCCGATAGCCAAAAAGTCCAATATATTTATAGCACGCAAGGTAAAGACAAAGGACAGTTACAAGCAATCATTTATCCTGATGGATTAAAAGAACAATTTGAACATGATGAAGAAGGGCGTTTACTTAAGCATACCGATAGCAAAGGTTTAATCACCCAATATAAATACAATCTAGTCGGGCTTTTAGAGCAGGTTATTGATGCCAATAGACACCAAATCGGCTATCAGTGGGACAAGCAAGGTCGAATTCAAAAACTGATTAACCAAAACCATGCCGAATATCTATTTGACTATAATCATTTTTGGCAATTGGTGCGTGAACAAGCCTTTGATGGTGAAGAAAAGCACTTTACATATCATGACAATGGATTCTTATTCCAAATCCGTCAGCCCAATATTCTGACCCAATTTGGCTATCATGCAGATGGTTCGATTGCGTCAAAGACCTATACTCATTTGCAGACTCGGCATAGCCAAGTTGAAGAATTTGAATACAACTTGAATAACCAACTCAGCAAAGCGACCAATACAGAAAGCCAAATTGATTTTTATCGCAATCAACTCGGACAGTTGGTACGTGAGCATCAACACTATAAAGTACCGAATCTCATCCCACTGACCGCAGTATTACGTTATGAGTACGATGAATTGGGAAACTTGGTTAAAACCATACGACCTGATGGACAAGTACAAGCCAATCTAAGTTATGGATCAGGGCATATTTATGGCATTGCTTTTAACCAACAAGAAATGGTGGCATTCCAACGTGATGATTTACATCGTGAAACGGTACGACTGCTGGCCAATGGTCTAGTGCAAACTAAGAATTATAATGATGTGGGCATACTCAGCTCACAAATCATTCGCCCAGAGCAAGAAGCAACGGATAGACTACAGTTTCAAGCAGAGCGTCATTATCACTATGATAAAAACTATTTATTGACTCAAGTTGAAGACAGTCGTTTAGGAAAGTTGAATTATCAATATGATTCGATAGGACGTCTCATCAGAACCCAAAGTGCACACCAATCTGAAAGTTTTAATTTTGATCCTGCTGGTAACTTGATAGATCCGATTGTGACTCAAGAATCACAAGTCAAAAATAATCTAATTAAGCACTTTCAAGGTAAATCCTATAAATATGATGCACAGGGCAATGTGATTGAAACTACGCAAGCAGGTCAGACTTTAAAACTCACTTGGGATAACTTAAATCGTCTGATTCAAAGTGACCATAACGGGCAAATTACCGAGTATGGCTATGATGTTTTTGGACGTCGTTTATATAAAAAAGACCACCAAAATAACAGCCTGACTTTGTTTGGTTGGGATGTTGATTTAATGATTTGGGAATCACAGCAAAACCAAGGGAACTCAAATAACTCCAATCCACAAGGTTATACTAAACACTATGTGTATGAGCCGAATAGTTTTGTACCATTATTACAAACAGGTTATGCAGGTTTTATACAACTGATAGAAACGCCTGATTATCAACAATATCAAAACGTTCCCTATTCTATTTATAAAGACCCTGTCTGGAACATGGACAGCAGAAAGAATAAAGCAGCATTAGAGCGAGTTACATTTTACCATTGCGATCAAGTGGGCACACCGCAGACACTCAGTAATGAACGTGGTGAATGTGTCTGGGAAATGACGCAGGATACATGGGGAACGGCTTTAGCCATCCAAGCTTCGGACAACTTACTTGAGCAAACGAACTTGAGATTTCAAGGGCAGTATTACGATAAGGAAACAGGCTTACATTATAACCGCTATCGTTATTATGAACCACACAGTGCAAGGTATGTGAGTAAAGATCCGATTGGGTTAGAAGGTGGGTTTAATAACTCTGCGTATGTCAGTGACCCGAATCAGTGGATTGATCTGATGGGATTGATGGCAGAAAAAAACAATAAAAGAGATCCATTTGAAATTTTACCAAAAGATTCACTTTGGCTTAAAAATGAGAAAAGGCAGTTAAAAATACAAGATATTGCAGCAAAACAAAAAAGTCGTGAAAATGAAGCTACAAAAAGAGAAATAGAGAAAAAGGCTAGACAGAAGAAACTAGATGATGAGGCAAAAGAGAAAAGTGCAGAAAATTTTTATAAAGATAATGTTTGTGGAAGTACTCCAAACTCTAGGCAACCAGGTGGGATGCGTTCAAGAGCTGTATTAGGTAATAAAACCTATAGCCCTTATACATGTCCAACTAATGCTGATTATGCTATATGTTCAGTGGGGTTGGGGCCAGTATCAGGTGGTACAGTTGTAAATCTTCATGATGGCAGTGTATATCCAGTCAAAGGAGGTAGTCTTTCTACTGTTGCATCAACAGCCACAGGTATTATTAATCGTGGTAATAAAAGCAATTTAGAGTTTGGAAAATCAATTTTAAAAAATGTATCAGCTAAGGGCGGTGGATGTAGTTTTGGTACAATTACAAATAAGCCTAAAAACCAACCACGCTCGGATTTTGTCAATGAATGGTTACCAGGTAGAGGATTCACTGTTACATTAGGTTTGTTTGGATTAACGGGTGGAGCAACGGTTCCTGAGAGTCAAAAAATATTTTCTCTAAGCAGTCAAATTGGATTGGAAAAAGGCGTTGGTACGACAGTCTTTGATTATTCTGAAACAGAAACAGGTAGTAAACCTCTTGAATTTAAATTCATTAAGCCAAATAAGGTAAATAACAAATGATTGATTGGATTAAAATTAGCTTATTAATGACCCTAATTTTATGTTTAACGTCTTGCACAAGTACTAACGAAACTCAAAAAGGAAAATACTTTAATAATATAATTACTCATTATTTTGGTGAATATAGTCCAAGTGAAAAAGTTTGGGTAGATAAACCGCTAAATAAATATGCTATAGCTGAGATAAATAAATCAAAACTTTCCCTTGATGAATTTCAAGTGATAAAAAATAGGCTAAAGAGTGATAATTGGGAAATGATTTCAGATCAAGATAATTATTTTGAATATTGTATGGGGGGTGAAATTTATATGGGGATACTTTATCCGGTAAATCCTAAGCATCATCGTTATGATGGAGAAGAAGTTTTATATGAAAATATAAATAAGTGGTCTATTGGTTTGTCTTATAATGATGCAGGTGTTAAACATTGTCGTAAAAATAAACTTCCAGTTATAAAGTTGGAATAAATTAAATTGTTTATAATTTATTGTTACAATAATTGAATTTAATGATTTTGTTAAATTATTTAATGAGGGTGGGGATATAATAAGTGGTGGGGTGGTGTTTTGAAACCTAAAATTTTAAAAGTAAAGAATTGATTAAAAATTAAATATGAAAATTTACAGAGTAAATTTTATATTTTTTATTGCATTACCCTTGATGGGGTGTGGCAATAGACTTTATGAACAACCTAAAGATCAATATCCATTTGAAATAAAAATGAAAGAATTACTTGGTAGTGATTTAGATGTTGTCAATTCTATCAATAAAGTAGAAGTCCAGAATTCGTCTGTTGACTTACCTAAAAAATATCATAACTTAGAACGAGTAATAAATTTACTGGAAAAAGATGGGTGGGTTCTCAAAGGAAAAGGAATTGGTATAGATACATTTTGTTTAGGTATGAATAATAGGGTTAATATTATTAATCCACTTTGGGGTGATAGTTATGATTTTAAAGGTAGGAGATTGAATATTAATAAATATGATATTGATGTTATTTCATATAGTTATGATAAGTAGGGAGACGACTTGTTTGAATAAATTATTATTTTATTCGTAAATTTTGTTGTATTGTATTTGATGGCATCGGAACTAAGGTTCGTCAGTCGTTGAGGGTTTATCTGTAGTCAGTAGTTTTAGAAAGATAATTACTATATATCTAGAATATAAAATTATAATATAATACTAATAAAATAAAAAATAACTCAGTTTTAAAAATAGAAAAAAGTTTGGTTTTATAAAGATAAATATAAGTAGGAATATATTTGTTGCGATAATAAAATAAATCAGAGAGCACTGGTTTAACTATTCAATAATATTTATTATTTGGGAGTGGGGGAAGGATAAACGTTAAATCAATCAGTTGATCATTGGGATATAAGTTTTATATCTTCAAAGCATAAGCACTATATGTGTAATAAAATTAATTAAAAATCATTGGTTTATGGTTTTCTAATTATGGGCACACTAAAGAATAATAAGTTTTATAACATGATCTTAATCCGAAGAAAGCTTTAATAAAAAGAGAGCATAAAAAAATTCAATTACCATTCTTTTGAGTGGTTTCTCTGTTTTCAAAGTTTGATAACGTGCTCTACCAAGCAATGCAACTGTGTGAGATGGGTCAGTATTTTTCAGTAGGCCAAAATTGGAATTGGCTGTTGATTTTTACTCTTAAACAGTGGTTTTGCTGATGAAAATTAAGCTTAGGGATAAGAAGAGAATGAATTATAAAACATTGAAATTATCAAAAGATTTGCAAGGTCATCGTATAGCAGCCTTCCTGTTGCATGTTTAACGGCAATAATCACTCTGGTTAATCCATTCAAAACAAAAAATGGCTTGGGTCTTTAGCCGACTTCATGCAGTGAATGGAATGAAACTACCAGATCTTTTTTCGTAAAATAACTTGTGTACATGGTTTTGTACAGTTGTGAATTTGTGCCTGAACGCTGAAAAAAATGAGGATTCTAAAATGCGAATGATACCTATACAAGCTGAATCTCCGCCTTTAAGAAGCCTGCAAGTGCAGGGACAAACCTATCGCTATCACGTGATGATCAAACCCACTGGGGCACAGTGCAACTTAGACTGTAGTTATTGCTTCTATTTGCATAAACAAGACATGTTACAGCAGCCGAAAGTTCCGCGTATGTCTGAGTCGATGCTTGAGTTACATATTAAGCAATATGTCGAAGCGCAAACGGGCAATGAAGTGGTTTTTAGTTGGCAGGGTGGTGAGCCTACGCTTATGGGGTTAGAGTTTTTCCAGCGGGTGGTTGAGCTGCAAAAAAAATATGCCAAACCTAACCAACGTATAGAAAATGATTTACAGACCAATGGCACTTTACTGGATGAAGACTGGTGTGCATTTTTAAAACAGCATGATTTTTTGGTGGGTTTATCCATAGATGGGCCTGCCGAGTTGCATGATATCCATCGCTATAACAAAGGTGGAAAACCGACGCATGCCAAAGTCATGCAGGCTGCTGCGTTATTGCGCCAGTATCAAGTTCCGTTTAATGCCTTATGTGTGGTGAACCGTGATAATGCGAAACGACCGTTAGAGGTTTATCATTTTATTCGAGATCAGGTGCGACCACGCATGATTCAACTGATTCCGGGAATGGAAAGCGCCCAGTTCCAACAAACTGCACCAGGTCATTGGAATCCTCAAGATTTACCTAAATTGGGCAGTTCAGCAGCGCAGCCGGGCAGCTCAGACTCTGTGGTGACAGACTGGTCGATTGCTGCCGATGATTGGGGCGTATTCCTTTCAACTGTGTGGAAAGAATGGTTACAGAAAGACTTTGGGCAGGTCTTTATCGACCAGTTTGAAAACATGGTTTCCATGATGTTTGGCTATGGGGCGCAGAAATGTGTGTCGGGTCAAATTTGCGGAAAATCCTTGGCGGTCGAGCACAATGGCGACCTCTTCTCTTGTGATCATTTTGTTTATCCCGAATACAAATTGGGCAATATTCACGAGATTCACCAAGGCGATTTAGTTTTTTCTGAGCGACAAAAGAAATTTGCATATGCCAAATCGAAGTCACTGCCAGAATACTGCCAAAAATGTCCATATCTTCAATATTGCTGGGGCGATTGTCCAAAAGACCGTTTTCTCAAAACCCCAGATGGAGAGGCGGGTCTACATTATCTTTGCTCAGGTTTAAAACGTTTTTTTCATACTGCACTTTTATCTAAGAATGAAGTTGCTAAGCGGATACGACCGCATTAGGAAACTATTGTCACTAATTTTTAGAAAAATATTTTTCTAAAAATTAAATTTGTAAGGCACTGATATGATTTTGCGTTTAGTGTCAATTGGGTTTGAAACAAGGATGAAAATTCGTTTTATACGAATGTGTTTAAGGAAAATACCATGCAAAAAAACTTAATTTCTCGCTCTTTAGCACTGATAAGTGGAGCATTGCTGTCTTCTGCTCTGATGGCGAAACCACCCAATATTTTGGTGATTATGTCCGATGATGTAGGCTGGCAGAACGTCAGTGCTTATAGTCATGGTGTTATGGGCTATGACACGCCGAATATTGATCGTATTGCCAAAGAAGGCGTGATGTTTACCGATCACTATGCACAGCCAAGTTCAACCGCTGGACGTGCATCGTTTATTACGGGTCAGTATCCAATTCGTTCAGGTTTGACCACGGTAGGGCGACCAGGTTCGCCTTTAGGGATTAAACCAGAAACACCAACGCTGGCAGAAGTACTAAAACCTTTGGGTTATATGAGTGGTCAGTTCGGTAAAAACCACTTGGGTGACCGTAACGAACATTTACCAACGGTACATGGTTTTGATGAGTTCTTCGGTAATTTGTATCACCTCAATACTGAGGAGACTTTTGAGCAATTTGATTATCCAAAAGATCCAGAATTCCGTCAAAAATTTGGTACTCGTGGCGTTCTACACTGTTATGCAAACACTACAGATGATGAAACGAATGATCCGCGTTTTGGTGTGATGGGTAAACAAAAGTGTAAAGACTCAGGCCCTTTAACCCGTAAACGTATGGAAACGGTGGATGATGAGTTCATTGCTGCCAGTGTAGACTTCATGAAGCGCAGCAAGAAAGCGGATAAGCCATTTTTTGTGTGGCTGAATCCAAGTCGTATGCACATGTTTACCCATTTACGTCCTGAGCATCGTTACTTGGCTGCCAAAGCCACCTCAGAAGATGATTTATATGGCAGTGGTATGATTGAACACGATATGCAAGTCGGTGCATTGTTGGATGATATGAAGAAGATGGGGGTGTTGGATAATACCATCATTGTTTATACCACCGATAATGGCCCTGAGCACAGTGCAAAAAATCATGGTGGCACCACACCGTTCCGTGGTGAAAAAATGACGACCTATGAAGGGGGAGTTCGTGTTCCAATGATGGTGCGATGGCCGGGACATATTCCTGCAGGACAAGTGAAACACGGCATTCAGTCGCATATGGATCTGTTTACAACTTTGGCGAATGTCGCAGGGAATAAAAATGTTGTAGAGGAGATGAAAACCAATCGTAAGCAAATTATTGATGGTGTGAATAATCTTGATTATTGGACGGGTAAGACTACAGAAAGTAAGCGTAATAATTTCTTGTACTATCATGAGTCAACCGTACGTGCAGTTCGTATTAACCAATGGAAAGTTCACTTTGAAACCAGTGAAAATTATTACGACCAGTATCAAAAGCAAAAATTTCCAGTGATGTACAACCTTCGCCAAGACCCATTTGAGACTTTTGATAGTATCAGAGATCGTTCAGACATTATTCAAACCAAGCAATGGATTTCTGAACCCTTACAGGCATTACTGGGTTCACATATCAAATCGTTGATGGACTATCCACCTGTACAAAAGGCTGCAACACTTGATTTTAGCGAGCTAATTAAGAATATGCAGACTCAAAAGTAGTAAACTCTGGTAAAGGTGGCCGAAGTAATTCGGCTACCTTTTTGATGTTTGGGTGAAATTTTTGCTGTGATATATAAATAAGCAATTTAAATCATGCATGATGTTGCGAGTGTCTATTCTAAGGATTTGGTGAGTTTAAAGTTGGACTCAGGTTGATCCAGCACTTGGCCTTTGTCGCCACGCATTTCAATAAATTGAGCACCAATATAATAAATACGGCTATCACCTGATGAGTCGAGCTGTATCAGTTGATCAGAGCCATTCAAAAATTGAAATGAGCCTTTCACCTCATTGACATAATTATTATTCGATTTGCCTAAAAATTTTTGTTTTAGCACAAAATGATGATCTAAGGTCAGTTCAAGTTCTGTGTCGATCCCAGAACAATCGTGACAGGGTAGAACCCCTTGGTATGTGCCTACCCAATCTAAGGCATTTGCTGTGTCTGGTGTATCTAACACGGTTGCGCTGGCACTGTCGTCCATAGATGCCGTGACATTGTGATCTGGTGGAGGATTGTTTTCATTCGGTTTTGAGCATGCCGTTAACATGGTGAAAGATAGGCATAGTGCTAAAAAAGTCTTTTGCATATACAGCACCCGATATTATTCAGTGTTTAGTTTTACCTTACAGGAGTGCTGGAAATGAATCTGTGAAGATCTGTGAGTGCTTCTGTATCTTCAATAAAGAATACTATTCACGTATTTTCACCTTTAATTTCGAAGACCCTGTTTTTTCCTGAAATATTTGGAATTAAATAAAATATACGTTTATAGATTAATTGTTGTTTTATTGACCGTCTCGCCGTGTATTTGATCAGCAGCATTGCTAGAATCGGCGCGGATTTTCAGTAATGTGGTATTTTTTGTGTTCGAAAAGCTTGCAGAACAAAGTTTAGCCTTAATGGGGTGGCAGATTGATAACCATTGGGATTTGGATATCGATCAATGTGTGATGATTGCAGCACCACATACCAGCAACTGGGATGCGCTGTACGCTCGTTTGGCATTAAAAGCCTTAGGTGTGCATGTCCGTATTACTATTAAAGACAGCTATATGAAACTGCCATTTGGGCCATTTGTTCGTGCAATGGGCGGGATAGGTATTGACCGTCGTCCGAAGCATGAAGGTGAACCACGTCCAAGTATGGTACAACTCATGAGTGATCTTTTTAAACAACACCCTAAGTTGGTCATGTTGGTCACCCCTGAAGGGACACGTGCCAAGCAGGAACAGTGGAAAACTGGTTTTTACCATGTTGCAGTCAGTGCAGGTGTTCCGATTGCGCTGGCCTATATGGACTACGCGAAGAAAAAAACTGGGGTGGGTAAAATTATTTATCCTACGGGTGATTATGAAAAAGATATGGCTGAAATTATGGCATTTTATGCGCAAATTTCTGCTAAATTTCCTCAAGATTTCAGTGTCGATACTCGCTATCACAACGACTCAACTGCGCCTTAAGTTCAAATTTGAGCTATATGAAATTAAAAAAGACAGCTTTCGAGCTGTCTTTTTATTGCTAATCGTATTTAAGGACTTTGTTGGGGATTAGGTAACACCCCACCTAGTGACTGGCATGCGGCCGTATAACTTTGTAGCTGTGTTTCAATCACTTCGGGCAGGGGAAGGTCAAAAATTTGATCGCCCTGTTGATAGCTTTCTACATAGGATTGGGCTTTTTGTTTGCTGCTGGCAAGCACTTGTTCATGATAACTGGTCATGCTGCTGTGGTCTGCCTGATCGCGTTCTATATTTTGACAGTCAAAAGATTGGAGAAGTTTTTCGGCTTGTTTTATTTCTTTGGATGAGCTTATGGAGCAAGCACTGATAAAGCAAATACTCAGTAGTGCAAGAGGCAGTTTCATATATGGTGGGCGGTGGGTTGGAAGGTACGCCAATTGTATAAAGATTTATGAAGTTTGAGGAAGTGCAGTAGTGCTAAGTTGTTTAAAGATGAGCCTATTTTGACACAAAATACACAATTGCTGACCCAAGCCATTGCCAAAGTGCAGAGTCAGGTTTTATAGCACTACAGAAAGCGATAGCTGATACATAGAAAACAGCCTGAACTAAACAATAAACCCAGTACCGTATGTTTGAACTGCCGCTCAGAAATTTTATAAAACAATTGCGCGCCGAGCATGGCCGGTAGACTCACACTCAAAAGTAAGATGCCCATATAGGGTAAATGTTGCAAGTTTAAATTTCCGCGGAGCAGATAGGTGAGTAGGGTGAATAGCTGAATGGCGAAATTGAAATGCCTTAAAATTGAGCGCTGTTGCTCTTTAGGAAGGTTTTTTAACATGACCCAAGCTGAAGGCAGTGAGCCACAAAAGCCTCCTAACCCACCCAATATACCCCCAAGAAAACCAATACTGCTATCAGCATATTTTCCAGAGTTTTGAATAAGGCGAATTTGGGGATTAAGTAGCATTAATGGACACCAAAGAATCAGAAAGATCCCTAGAACCAGTTTAAAGGTATGTGCTTGAATAATGTCTAACAGATAGGTTCCCAATGGAACGCCAATTAGACCTGCAAGGATATAAGGTGCAACGAGGCTTTTATCAAGTTGAAAGGCTGATTCTGACTTTAAGGAAATCAGGTGACTCCAGACTGAGGCGAACACCACCAAGGGCGCTGCGAGCTGAGGTGCCAAGATCCAGACCCAAAATGACATGGCGATTAAGGCAAATGCAAAGCCTGTGAGCCCCTGTACAAAACCCGCCACCATTGCACCTAAGATAAAGATCAACCAAGTCATATGCGATATATTTAAAATTTTAGCGAGTGTACGGTTTTTTGATCGGTCTACATAGTTTTAGACATGAAAAATGACTGAAACCTTAGCTTGATTTTGAATATGTATATTGATCTTCATACATAGCGTAGCTCAGAACCACACTAATATGCGCTAAGACCACTTTCTTTCGTGGTGGTGTCAATCAAAAGGGCATAAAACCATCTAGATTATGGGGAAACCACCACTTTCTTTTGATATAAACCTGCACGTACAGACCCAGCTTTGGTGTTCTTCATTTGAATCCACGATGCTGGAAGTTTTAACTGATTCAAATCCCGATCTGCTTCCACATAAATATAGCCATTATTTTGAATTAGCGGATCAGCCAAGAGGGCCAATTCTTCCCATAGCTCTAGGCTATATGGCGGGTCTAAAAAGACCAAATCAAACTGTTCTTTTAAGGTGGCTAATGTTTGCTGTGCAGTCGCTACTTTTAACTGGGCACGGGACTTAGGTACTTTAAGGAGTTCCAAGTTTTGCGTTAAAAACTGTGCTTGACTGCGGTCAGGTTCAATCATCACTACCTTTGATGCACCACGTGATAATGCTTCAAATGCCAATGCACCCGAACCTGCACAAATATCCAAAACATTGCTATTTTGCACATCCCACATGAGCCAATTAAACAAAGTTTCACGTACGCGATCAGGCGTAGGGCGTAAACCCTCAATACTGGCAAAATGCAGTTGGCGACGTTTCCAGTCCCCTCCAATGATGCGGAGTTGATTTTTCATAATTAGTCTGACTCCACAGGTGCAGAAGACGGTGTAGCTGAACGGCTGGTACTTGCCGCCGTTGATACGGGTGTTGTATTGGAAGTACTGGTCGGTGCTGCTGCACTTGTCCCAGTTATGGTCGCTGGTGGAGTGCTACCACTTGGTAATTCACCCGGTTTAATCCCCGCTGTCATTAGACCACCACTAATTTGATGGTTTTGTGGACGAATTGGATTTTTATGACGAGTGAGTAGCCAGTAGTCTAAGATTGGACGAGCCAGTTGTGCGGCAGAACCACCATGGCGACCATTTTCCCACACTACTGCAATCGCAATTTCAGGGTTTTCCGCAGGTGCAAAGCCCACGAATAAACCGTGGTCTAACTGACGTTCAGTCAGCAGGGCTTCATTGTAGCGCTTACCTTGAGCAATACTTTTGACTTGTGCCGTACCGGTTTTACCTGCAATTTTATACATTGGCGTGCGAATGCCACGTCCAGTCCCTGTTTCAATAACATCGACCATGGCATCACGCATTTGTATCCAATCTTGATCGGTGCCATTGAACTGGATTTTGCCATCAGGTGCATTTAAGTCTTTATGTGGTTTCGCACCTTTACTGGTTTGTAAAACATGCGGAATCACATGTGAACCATGGTTAGCTGTAATGGCGGTTGCCATAGCTAATTGCAGCGGTGTTGCAGTAAAAGCGCCTTGTCCAATACTCACTGAAATGGTTTCACCTTTGAGCCATTTGGCATCTCGGGTACGCATTTTCCATTCAGGGTTCGGGTAAAGGCCTGTACTTTCACTTGGTAAATCCACGCCAGTTTTTTCACCAAAGCCAAACTGCCGCATCCATGTGTTCATTTTTTCAATGCCCATACGGAACGACAGAATGTAGAAGAAGGTATCACAAGAGACCACTTGAGATTTATGCAAGTTGACTACGCCGTGGCCTGATTTTTTCCAGTCGCGGAATTTATGCGAATCGCCTGGAAGTGTGAAATAGCCATGATCGGAAATGGCCGTGCCCCAATCAATTAAGCCATAATGAATACCACCTAAACCAAACATCGGTTTAATGGTTGAGCCGGGTGGGTAAGCACCTTGTACAGCACGGTTATATAGCGGTTGATCGAGGTTATCGCGTAAACCGCTATAGTCGGTATGACTAATGCCGGTGACAAACAGGTTAGGGTTAAAACTTGGGCTTGAGACCAAGGCGAGGATTTCACCTGTACGAGGATCCATCGCTACAATTGCGCCACGACGACCTGCAAGCTGCTCTGAGGCAACCGTTTGCAAGCCATAATCGAGCGAAAGATATAAATCATTACCACGAACGGGTTCTTTGCGACCTAAGTGGCGTAACACGTTACCGTGTGCATCGGCTTCGACCGACTCATTTCCTGGCACACCATGCAGCAAATCTTCATAGGAGTTTTCTACCCCAATTTTACCAATCAGGTTAGTGCCCGCATACAAATCTTTATTGATGCTTTTTAATTCTTTATCGTTAATTCGACCCACATAACCAATCACATGGGCAAACAGTTCACCATGTGGATAGTAGCGTGTCATCTGGGTTTCGATATTAACCCCAGGGAATTGATATTTAACTTCGCTAAAGCGAGCGATATCATTTTCATTGAGATTAAGTTTAATGGAAACGCGTTCAGTTTTACGTGAGGCTTTAATACGACTGTTAAAGCGTTCAATATCATCTGGTGTGAGTTCTAAGATTGGTGTTAAACGTTCAATCGTGGCATCAATATCCGTCACATCCGCTCTACTCATCGTCGCGGTAAAGACAGGATAATTGTCCGCCAACAGTACACCATTGCGGTCATAAATATAACCACGTGCAGGGGCTAAAGGTTGTAGGCGGATACGGTTTTGATCGGATGCAGTTGAAAACTCGTCAAATTGAACCAGCTGTAAATAGGCATAGCGAGTGACTAAAATCAGCAAGAAGAAAACCACAATACCCATGGAGATAAAGGTACGATTTCGAAAAATGCGCTTTTCTTGTTGGACATTTTTTAAAGGAAAGTGCTGTTTCATACCAAATCGACTTAAACACATGGATAAAGAGGAAAATACCTGCGCGCTATTCTAACGCATGTCACACTGTTTTGATATTTGTAATCGCGGCTTCTGCTTTTCATTTTTGCCTAAATTTTGACTTTATAGACATCAAAAATATAAATTGCTGTATATAAGTGTTTTATAAATTCTGCTACAGTCAAAATCCTGTAAAAAGGGACCAATTACTAAAATAACATTACGGATAATGGTGACAATAATGACAAGAATTTATCCAGTGTTGGCACTTGTTGCCTGTGCAAACGTAGCCTACGCTCAAGATAATTCCTTTTTGCCAGATGCAAAAATTCCTGCTGGCAGTGCTCAAACGTGGAATGTAGGGGCTGGTGTAACGCAGAAATTACTGCACACCAATCTGGAATGGGTGAATCCTTATGGCATTGCATACGCAAAAGCTGGGGTATTTATCAATGATGATTACCCTGTAGGTGGTCAGTTGGGTTTTAGATTTCCAGTTCATTTTACTGGTAAAGATAAAAATGGCTATTATCTCGGTGTTTATGCGGGGCATATTGACAGTAAGAAAGTGGATGGCGAGTACGAATCTCGCCTTGGTGGTGGTGTAGATCTTGCTTATGTGTTACTGAGTCCTGAGCGAATCAGCACTTTCAGTGTGGGGATTGGCGCAGGGGAAAAACTCGAAGCCAAATCGGGCTATGTGGTTGCAGAAACTGAACCGAGACTACAATTTTCCTATACTCTAAGTTTCGGTTTATAGACACAATATCTTTTTTAAAACGCTATATAATTCAGTTAATAAAATTAAATATGGAAGTTATGCATGCTTGAGTACGTCAATCAGTTGTGGCAAACCTTTTTGAATCGACCCGATTTTTGGGCTGTACTCAGCATTATTCCTGTGACTGCTTTTGTGACTTGGGCACACGTTTGGATGGCCCTGAAAATGGTCTTTTACCCGATTACATTTTGGGGGTTTCATATTGGGCCTTTGCCTGTGGGTTGGCAGGGTATTGTGCCCAGAAAAGCGGGGCGTATTTCAGGCATCATTACGGATAACACCTTATCTAAACTTGGTTCTTTGCGTGAATTTTTAGATGCAATGGATCCTGAGGATATGGCGCGAATCATTGGTGAGCAAGTTGGTTTTGAACTTGAGCACCTGATTGATGAAGTCATGATTGACCGTAATGCTGTACTTTGGGAAAACTTACCTTATTCGATTAAGCGTCGAATTTATGCGCAGGCACACAAACAGCTTCCGGCTGTGCTCAGAGAATTAGTGACCGAACTGACCATGAACGTCGAGTCACTTGTGGATATGCGCGATATGGTGGTCAGCCAAATGGAAGGTGACCGCAGACTAATGGTGCGTATGTTCTTGAAAGTGGGTCAGAAAGAAATCAACTTTATTTGGCATATTAGTGCCCTCATTGGGATGTTCTTTGGTATCTTCCAAATGATTGTTTGGTTTGTGGTGCCATGGCATTGGACCGTGCCATTTTGGGCCGCGGTATGGGGCTTCTTAACCAACTGGATTGCGATTTGGATGGTGTTTAATCCAATTGAGCCACACTATGTTCGATACTTACAACTGACTGAATTAACAAAAGATCGTAAGTTTCCATGGATTAAACCTGTGATTCCGCGCATTGGGACTTATAATGTACAAGGCGCTTTCATGAAGCGCCAAGAAGAAGTGTCTGATGTGTTTGCAAGTGTAGTCACAGAAGACCTGATTACGTTAAAATCCATCATGACTGAAATGATGTATGGCAATAAAAAAGACAAGACTCGTCGTATTGTCAAACGTCATATTAATGAAATCATGGAAACACCATTGGTGAGAACATCTTTACAGCTGTCTTTGGGGCCACGTGAATACGCAAAACTCAAGACGGACTTGATTGATCGTTCAATTGAAATTACGATGGTGCCTGTATGCGACCCAGCGTTCAATGCGAGCCGTGCACAGAAAATCTATCAAATGTTTAGAGACCGTATTCGAGAGCTAACGCCGAAAGAATTTCAAAACTTATTACGTCCTGCATTTCAGGAAGACGAATGGATTTTGATTTTATTGGGTGGGGTAACAGGCTTCATTGCGGGTACAATACATTTGTTTGTAGCTTTCTTATAATTAGATGCTAAAAATATGTCGAATTTTTCGATATGTACAAAGTGTCAAATACATTGTTTAAATGAGGATGTTTTTTTATGCGCATTATCTTACTCGGACCACCTGGAGCAGGTAAAGGTACACAAGCTCAGTTGATCTGTAAGCGCTACAATGTCCCACAAATTTCAACCGGTGATATGCTCCGTGCTGCAATTCGTGAAGGAACTGAACTCGGTCTACAAGCTAAAAGCGTGATGGACAATGGTGGTCTTGTATCTGATGAACTGATCATTGGTTTAGTGAAAGAACGTATTGCACAACCTGACTGTGTAAATGGCTGTATCTTTGATGGTTTCCCTCGTACCATTCCTCAAGCCGAAGCGCTTGAAAATGAAGGCATCAACATTGATCACGTGATTGAAATTGATGTTCCTGATGAAGAAATCGTACAACGTCTTTCTGGTCGCCGTCAGCACCCTGCATCGGGCCGTGTTTATCACATCGTTTACAACCCACCTAAAGTGGAAGGTAAGGACGACGAAACTGGTGAAGAGCTGGTACAGCGTCCAGATGACCAAGAAGCAACGATTCGTAAGCGTTTGGGTTCATACCACACTGAAACTGAACAGTTGGTTGGTTTCTACCAAGGTCGCGCAGCGTCTGGTGAAAATGCACCAACCTATGACAAGCTGAATGGCTTACGTCCAATTGACGAAGTACAAGCAGATTTGTTTGCGATTCTTGATCAAGACAAATAATTGCATGTTTTAAACATGGCAATGTTTTGACATTGAAAGAGCTCTAAGTCATATTAGGGCTCTTTTTCTTGATCCTCTAAAAATGGAGTCGCGTGTGGCACAAGTTGGAATCATTGTTTTAATTATTGTTGCTGCGGCGGTATTGGTGGGTTTGTTTTACATTAGCGTAAAAATGCTACGCGATGTCAGTAAACAAGAAAAAATGTCGAAGAAGCAGCCAAAACGTCAGTTACATCCGAAGTTGCAGCAAGACTTAAAAGATAAATCAAATCAACAATAAAAAAACTGAACTTTAATGTTCAGCTTCTATCGTCGTTGTGGCAATACGTGCTGCACCAAATTCAAAACGATCTGGCCAGTTACACACATCTGAAACGATGCATTCATGACATTTCGGTTTGCGTGCGATACAGCAGTATCGACCATGTAAAATGAGCCAATGATGCGAGTCGACAATAAATTCTTTCGGAATGACTTTTACCAAACGATGTTCGACTTCAAGCACATTTTTGCCGACTGCTAATCCCGTACGATTGCCTAAACGAAAAATATGCGTATCGACCGCCATGGTCGGTTGTCCAAAAGCAGTATTCAACACTACATTGGCTGTTTTTCGCCCTACACCGGGTAAAGCTTCTAAATCGGCACGGTTGTTTGGCACGATGCTGTTATGTTTTTCAATCAGTATTTTACAGGCTTTGATCACATTCTCAGCCTTTGCATTATATAAGCCTATGGTTTTAATATAGGTTTTTAAACCATCTACCCCTAAGGCATAAATAGTTTCAGGTGTATTGGCGACTGGAAAGAGTTTATCTGTAGCTTTGTTGACACTCACATCCGTCGCCTGAGCAGACAAGGTCACAGCCACCAACAGCTCAAAAGGACTCGAATAATTCAATTCAGTTTTGGGATTTGGACGTTGTGCGCGTAAACGTTCAAAAAAGATTTGGATTTGCTTTTTGGTCATGTTTTTTACGGGTTTTCCGCTTGTCGTTAGCATGCTTTAAGCTCCCTGTAACTGATGAAGCTGTTGGGCTAAGTCATCTAACAACAGACGTTTTTTCGTATCTTCACGCACGCTGAGCTGCTTTTCTAGTTTTTTGATTTGTACACGTAATTTCGCCAACTCAATGGTGGATTTTGCATCGAGCTTTGCTGCCATTTCTGGCTCTTTGTCGAGTATTTGAATATCAGGTACAGCATCGTTCTGTGCTGAAAACTGCGCAAATAGCGCCGTATCAATTTCTGCACGAAACACTGGACCTTTACGGTGTAGACGCTGTTTTTCCTCACGTTGAATGTGTGCGTAATAGCGTTGTCTTAAACCATCTTGTTCAGCTTTACGCAAGATTTCCGTCGGTATGCCGTTTACATCTGGAATAAGGTCAATACAGTCAACAGGACAAGGTGGGATACACAGTTCACAGCCTGTACACAGGTCAGTCAAAATGCTGTGCATGAGTTTACCCGAGCCAATAATGGCATCTACAGGACAGGCACTAATACATTTGGTACAACCAATGCATTCATCTTCACGAATGATTGCTTTCATTCTCTGTGGGCGGCCATCGGCTTGAATAGGCCAAACACTTTCTTCTGCAATTAATTCTGGCCTGTTTAGCAACTGAGCCAATGCATCGGCTACAGGCTGCCCGCCAGGTACACATTTATTGGCTACTTCACCTTCGCTGATGGCTTGGGCATAAGGCAGACATCCATCACGATGCCCGCAGAGTCCACATTGGGTTTGGGGAAGGAGAGCATCGATATTTTGGATCAGGGAAATGTGCGAATTCATGCGTAAACCAATCCTGCAGATGAATTTGCAGAGATATTAGAAGAAATAGGTAGATCACTGAATTTTACCATGTTTTTTTTGATTAATCCTGTGTTCTAAAATGGTTCATTAACTGCATCATTTTTGAGCAAAAAAAGATTTTAAGCCTGTGTTTTCATTGGTGTTTTTTATAACCAATTTCTAGGTATATTTTATATAAATAATTGTTATATAAATGATAAATATGTTTTTTAAAAGAAATGTGTTGTGAATTGTTGGTAAAAGATATTTAATTGTTTGCGCCAAAATTTAACATTGTTTATAAAGTTTGACCAATTTTGATCCATTTTCTGCTGAGGATTAAGCGTTGAAATATAACAGCCTTAATGAGTTTTTAGATTACGTGAAAACACGTGATGAACATCAACCCGAGTTTCTACAAGCGGTAGAGGAAGTCATGACCAGTCTTTGGCCGTTCATTGAAAAAAATCCTCGTTATGCAGACCACGGTTTGCTAGAGCGTTTGGTTGAGCCAGAGCGTGCAATTCAATTCCGTGTTTCATGGGTGGATGATCAAGGTCAAACCCATGTAAACCGTGCTTTCCGTGTTCAATACAACTCGGCTATTGGTCCATTTAAAGGTGGTATGCGTTTTCATCCATCGGTGAATCTCTCGATCCTAAAATTTTTAGGCTTTGAGCAAACCTTTAAAAATGCGTTAACGACACTGCCAATGGGTGGTGGTAAAGGGGGTTCAGACTTTGATCCTAAGGGTAAGTCTGAAGGCGAAATTATGCGTTTCTGCCAAGCGCTAATGATTGAGCTATACCGTCACCTAGGTTCTAATACGGATATCCCTGCGGGTGATATTGGTGTGGGTGGACGTGAAGTGGGTTATATGGCTGGCATGATGAAGAAGTTGAGCAATGACACTTCATCTGTGTTTACGGGTAAAGGTTTGACCTTTGGTGGTTCTTTGGCGCGTCCTGAAGCAACGGGCTACGGAACAGTGTATTTTGCTGAAGAAATGCTGAAAACACGTGGCGACTGCTTCCAAGGCAAAACAGTCACGATTTCTGGTTCTGGTAACGTAGCACAATACGCTGCTGAAAAAGCAATGTATCTAGGTGCAAAAGTCGTTTCATTGTCTGACTCTGCGGGTACTGTATATGTAAAAGCAGGCTTTACCGATGCTTTACTTGCTGAAGTGATGGAACTGAAAAATGTGAAGCGCGGTCGTATCTCTGAGTTTGCGTCTAAGCATGGCTTTGAATACTTAGAAGGTCAGCGTCCATGGTCTATTCCATGTGATATCGCATTGCCATGTGCAACTCAAAATGAGTTAGATCAGGCGGATGCTGAAGTGCTCCTTGCAAATGGAGTGATTTGTGTCGCTGAAGGGGCAAACATGCCTTCTACCTTAGATGCAGTCGAAAAATTCGTTGAAGCGAAAATTTTATACGCACCAGGTAAAGCATCGAACGCGGGTGGTGTTGCGACTTCTGGCTTAGAAATGTCACAAAATGCTTTGCGTTTGGGTTGGACTTTTGAAGAAGTCGATGAGCGCTTACATGCGATCATGAAAGAAATTCACCGTAACTGTGTGAAATACGGTACGCAAGCTGATGGTACTGTGAACTATGTCAATGGTGCGAACATTGCAGGCTTTGTAAAAGTTGCAGATGCAATGCTTGCTCAAGGTGTATTCTAAATTTTATACACTTAGAAAAATCCCAATAAAAAACCGAGGCGATAGCCTCGGTTTTTTTCTAAGTCATTGAACGATTACAATGAACCTTTGACCGCTTCACGTTCAATAATCATGTCTTGAACATAAGCATATTTTGACTGGTCAGCTGCAGGGTTGGCAATTTCATAACGTTTAACACGTACGATTTGACGCTCTTTAGGGTTATGAGTGAAGCCATCGATATGATTATAGAATAACGTCCAGTCTTTATCGACCTGTGTTTTTACGCCATTTTCAGCATATTTAACTTCACGAACTTGTAGGCATTCCATACGGGCAACACCTGCAGAACATGTTTTGGTTTCTGGTGAAATTTCTAAGAAAACAGTTTCACCTTGGCTTTGATATTTCGATTCAGCAGTTTGCTTACCTGTGAATACAATTTTTTCACCTTTTGCCGATACCACGGTTAGTGTTGGTGCATCAGGATCATTTAGGTTTAAAACAAACGGTGCTTTACGGTTGTCAAATAAATCTGCTGCAACGCCTTCTTGTGCCATGGCTTTTGGTTCACATGCCATTTGAGTCGCCATCAGGTTACCCGTCACGATTTGATTATTCTCAATTTTCCAACTGGTACCCATACCGTTACAACTGGTTGAAATGCCTAAGCGACCTGCTTGTTTGTCAAAGTTTAAAACCAATGGTTTAGGCGCATCTGCGGTGTTCGCACTCCAATGGTAGTTTGCGAGTGTTTGATCTGCATTTTGTTGTTGTAGTACAGACACAGCCAAATCTCCTACTTTTTGAATATCAGATGATTGGCAAGCAGCCAGTGCGAGTGGGAAAAGGACAATCGCTAAATATTTTAATTTCATGGCTTACAAGTTCTTGATTTAAAATAATAAGATACATGCTATCCGATGTTATTTTTAAAAGAATGGATACATTCAGTTCTTTTGGGTTTCAAAATGTATCCATAAATATTTTTTTGTTAATATATAAGTAAAATTTATACATTAATCAAAACGGTAAATGTCCATGCCCAGTGCACCCATGGTAAAGCTACTATGCACAATATTAAAACGATGACCTGTACCCATCGCAAAGAATATTGGGGCAAAGTGTTCTAACGTTGGGTGGTTACGACGGACAAAAGGAATCGATTCCCAGTCTAAAATGGCGTCAAAGTCCTGATGGCTAAGTTTCGCGACGACATGATTACGAAATGTCGATGCCCACTCAGGTACCGCTTGTGACTGACCATGCCAAGACAACTCGGCTAAGTTATGGGTAATACTCCCTGAGCCAATGAGCAAGACCTGCTGCTCGCGTAGTGGCGCAAGGGTTTGTCCAATTTTATAAATCTCCTCTGCCGACAGATTCATCGGGAGTGAAATTTCCACCACAGGGATGTCTGCATCTGGATACATATGGAGTAAAGGCATCCAAACGCCATGATCACGCGGACGGGTACTGTTTGCATGAGCTGAAAAACCCGCTTCTGCCAATAAATGTAGAATTTCTTCGGCTAAAACAGGCTGACCGGGTGCTGGATATCGAATTTCATAAAGTTCAGCAGGAAAGCCTCGAAAGTCATGCCATGTCTCAGGACGGACTGCAGTACTTACTTCAAGTGAGTTACTTTCCCAGTGCGCGGACATAATCACAATTGCTTGTGGTGTCGGTAAGTTTAGACCCAAACGATGTAACGCTGGCCCAACTTGCTCTGGATTCAACGCAAGCATGGGTGAGCCATGAGAAATGAATAAGCCGGGTAGCGTTTGTAAGTTCATTGTGAAAGCCTAATAGCAGAAGATGAAAAGAATTTTGTCAGATTCTTATCATCTGTGTAATGGGGGAAATATCAACGTATTGTTCCAAAAAAAGAACAATACTTGTGCTTAACCTGCACGATGATAAGGATGATTGTGGTTAATACTCATCGCACGGTAGAGTTGTTCAATCAGCATCACGCGAACCATCGGGTGTGGTAAGGTCAGTTTGGATAAAGACCAATGCCAAGCAGCTGCTTTGCGTACTGCTTCAGAGTGACCGTCAGGCCCACCAATAGCAAGCACAATATCATTGCCCTCAAGCATCCATCCTTTCATGGTTTCTGCCAGTTTTTCGGTGCTAAACTCACGACCACCGACTTCCAAAGCAATCAGCACTTCGTTGCCTTTCATCGCATTTAAAATGCTATCACCTTCAATTTGACGGTGTTTTAAAATATCTGCTTCTGAATCATTTTTACCGCGTTTTGCCATTGGCAGTTCAATAATCTGCGTTTGCACAAAAGGTTGAATACGTTTGAAATAATCTTCAAAACCAGTCAGTACCCATGCAGGCATTTTTTGACCAATGGTTAGAATACGGATTTTCATAATGGGGCATGTATAAGGAGACGATCCATTATAACGGTGAAAGCAAGGCTTTGCAGTGAGACGAAACAAAATGCAATTGAATTCACTAGGCTAATGTTGCTTAATTCAACAGATGAGAGGAATAAGAAATACTTGGAATAATAACAATGTGGCTCAAAACTTTAAAAAAACAGGCTTTTTTGTTGATTGTTGTACTGAGTACTTTCACAGGGCAGGTATTTGCAAGCAACGTCAAAATGGCTGATGAACAAAACCTACAAGTTTATTTGGAGCAAGTGATTGGTCAGGGCAAAGCACGGAACTATAAAAATATTGATGAACTAAACCGTGTCTCTGCATGGATCAAAGAACAAATGCGATTATTAGGCGTTCCGTGTCACTATCAAAACTTTACGGCCAATCAGCAAATTTACCGAAATGTAGTGTGTAGTTTAAACGTCGGACGGGCAGACCGCGTGATTGTTGGGGCACATTATGACGTCTTTGGCGATCAAGATGGTGCAGACGACAATGCCTCTGGCGTTGCCGGCGTGATTGAAACGGCGCGTATTTTGGCAAAGCTAAAGTCTAAACTACCCAATAATGTGGACTTTGTGTTCTATAGTTTAGAAGAACCACCGTTTTCTAAAACTGAACAAATGGGCAGTTATGTGCATGCGAAATCGGTTCAGTCACAAAAAGATAAGATTAAAGGTGTGTATATTTTAGAAATGATCGGATTCTTTAGCGAACAACCCATCCAAAGCTATCCTGTGGGGTTAAAGTGGATTTATCCAAGCCATGGTAATTTTATTGCGACCGTAAGTAACGTCAGCTCACGTGATTTAGGCTCAGGCTATTGTACAGCGATGCAGCAACTTGATCAGTTGGAATGTCAGCGTTTGGTTGCTCCGAGCTTTGCTAATGCTTTTGATTTTTCAGATCACTTGAATTATTGGGAGTTTGATATTCCCGCAGTCATGATTACCGATACCGCATTTTATCGAAATGGTCACTACCATACCAAAGCAGACCGCTTAGCAACGTTGAATTTGACCAAAATGGCGAATGTGATCGATGGGTTGGTACAGCATTTATTGAAACCTTAATATATTTTGAGCAATAAAAAACGCAGTTCCCAAGTAGCGAGAACTGCGATAAAAGGTCATCCGTCTGGAGAATCAGATGACCATGCAATTTCAAATCATCAATAAAAAGAAACATACAGCGCGTATCTGTTCTTATTATTTATATCGGGCTTTTTATCGATTTTTCAAGTCTGATTGATGATAGAGGAAAAGGTTTAATACAAAAATTCAAACAACCTAAGTGAAAATTTGGGGCTTCATCTATTTCACGTCATGGAATGTAGGCCAATCATATTTCCTTCGCTATCAAAGGCCAGCACAATAAAACCATATTCACCAATAGCCGTTTTTGCTTCATGAATTTTTCCACCAGACTCAACAAGCCGGCTCGCTTCATTCGCACAATCGTCACATGAAAAATAGATTAAGGTACTATTTCCTCCTGCGGATAGGCCTGGTATTTTCACCAGTGCACCTGAAGCGCCATAGGCTTGCATGTCTGAGGGGAAAGCCCACATTTGCAGTGAATTATCATCCGCTGGTGGGGTTAATTCAGTTAATTGAATGTTAAAAACAGATTCATAAAATTGTTTGGCACGAGATAAGTCATCCACATAAATTTCAAACCAGCCAATCGGGTTTTTCATTTTAGTTGTCCTACATGTATCCCTTGATCAAATTATTGTAGGAAATAAAAGCATAAAGATGTGTGGTGTTATCTACAGTAAATTGTAATAAAAAAGAGAGCCGAAGCTCTCTTTTTTTTAAGATGCAGAATTAGTGGCGTGCAGCTTTTTTGCCTTCGTCGACAGCTTTCACAATTGGTGCTTTGACCAAAGCTTCAGGCATAGAGGTCAACGCCAGTGGTAAAATCTCATCAATTGATTTAACCGCTTTAATCTCTAAGCCTTCTTTGACATTGTCAGGGATTTCAGATAAATCACGGACGTTGTCTTGAGGAATGAAGACCAGCTTAATTCCACCACGGTGTGCAGCCAGAAGTTTCTCTTTCAAGCCACCAATGCGCATTGCACGACCACCAAGACTGGTTTCACCTGTCATGGCAATATCAGGACGAATTGGGATGCCTGTGAAAGCAGAAACCAATGCAGTTGTTAACGCTAAACCTGCAGAAGGGCCATCTTTTGGTGTTGCACCTTCTGGTAAGTGGACGTGAACATCGGTTTCTTCGAAACGTGTCGACTCGATACCTAATTCATCTGCACGGGTACGCACGACAGTCATAGCAGCGGTAATCGATTCTTTCATCACATCACCGAGTGAACCAGTGGTAATAAATTTACCTTTACCTTTGACCGCAGCAACTTCAATGGTCAACAACTCACCACCGACTGAAGTCCACGCTAAACCGTTTACGCGACCGACTTGGGCTTCGTCTTCCGCCATACCAAAGTCAAACTTATGTGGACCTAAGTAGTCTGGAAGATTGGCAGAATTCACATCAATCTGAAGATTTTTAGACTTCTTGCTGACCGCTTCTTTTACTACTTTACGGGCAATTTTAGAGACTTCACGCTCTAAGCTACGAACACCAGCTTCACGTGTATAACGTTGCACGATGTCACGAATTGCTTCTTCGTGAACGGTCAATTCTTTCGCACGTAGGCCATTGTTCTTCATTGCTTTCGGAACAAGGTAACGCTCAGCAATATTCACTTTTTCATCTTCGGTATAACCCGGTAGACGAATCACTTCCATACGGTCAAGCAATGCTTCTGGAATATTCATGCTGTTGGCAGTACAAATGAACATCACTTCAGACAAGTCCAGATCAAGATCTAAATAGTGATCGTTAAACTTGCTGTTCTGTGATGGATCGAGTACTTCAAGCAACGCAGAAGCAGGGTCGCCGCGGTAGTCTTGTGCCATCTTGTCGATTTCGTCGAGCAAGAACAATGGGTTCTTCACACCAACTTTCGTTAAAGATTGCACAATTTTACCCGGCATCGCACCAATATAGGTACGACGGTGACCACGGATTTCAGCTTCATCACGTACGCCACCGAGTGCCATACGTACAAACTCACGACCTGTCGCTTTCGCAACCGATTCACCCAGTGAAGTTTTACCTACACCTGGAGGACCAACTAAACAAAGGATTGGGCCTTTGAGTTTTTTCACGCGAGATTGAACTGCGAGATATTCCACAATACGATCTTTTACGTCATCTAAGCCGTAATGATCTGCATCGAGAATTTCTTGCGCTTTGCTTAAGTTAATGCTGACTTTGCTGGCTTTATTCCAAGGCGTATCTAAAATGGCCTCGATATAATTGCGCACCACAGCCGCTTCACTAGACGCAGGTTGCATTGCTTTGAGTTTACGGAATTCGCTTTCCGCTTTTTTGCGCACGTGTTCAGGCAAATCAGCTTCGGCAAGACGTTTTTCAATTTCAGCAACGTCATCTTCCGCGCCGCCATTCATGTCAGAAAGCTCACGCTGAATCACCTTCATCTTTTCATTGAGGAAGTATTCGCGTTGATTTTTCTCCATTTGACGCTTCACTGAGTCATGTAAAGTTTGCTCAATCTGTTGTTCTTCAGATTGTTGCAATAAATACGTCATCAGTTCTTGTAGATGTGCTTCAAACTCATCGTGTTCGAGGAATTTTTGCTTTACATCAATATTCAGTGGAACACGAGTCGCTACGAAGAATAACAATTGCAGTAAATCGTCAATCTTGTTCGCAGCAGCAATCAGTTCACGTGCATTGCGCAGCTTTGCTTCAGCATATTGAGCAAACAGGGCACGTAATTCTTGTACACGTGTTTCTTGCGTGGTTTCGTCAATGTGGACTGACATTGGGCTAAGCGCATGTTCTGCGGTTAGATAATCATTTTCATCAATGATTTTTTCTAGCTTTGAACGATGCAAGCCTTCAATTAATACTTTTATACAGTTTTCATCATTTTCATGATTCACAACTTGCACAATCTTTGCGACAGTACCGTATTGATATAAGTTGTCGTGATCAATTTCTTCTGAAAGAGAATCTTTTTGAGCAACTACAAATACTAGATTGTCACTGTTACGAGCCACATCAACTGCATTGATCGATTTTTCACGACCTACAAATAGCGCGATTTGCATGTGTGGATACACCACCACATCACGTAACGCTAAAAGTGGTAATACACTTGGAACCTGAGGCTCTAAGGTTTCTTGATTCATAATAATTTCAGACATGGGCACTCCTAATGAGTGACAACGGTGTTGCCATGTTTTTTATAGTGATGGGTATTTTAAAAAATACAAGGGCAGGTCAAAATAAATTGTATAAAAAATGACTAAACATGTGATTTTTAAGTATTCTCAACAGTCAAAAATGTCAATTTTAGCGCTTGAAGCGTAAATGCTGTTGAGGGGTCAGCAGCCCATCCAAAGGTTGATCCCATGTTTCTCGAATCAAGCGCTGTGGCACCAACTGGAAGTGATGAGCTAAACCCAAACGAAATGGACGGTGATACGGCGCAGAAGCCAAGGTTTTGTCATAAAAACCACCGCCCATGCCAATGCGTGTGCCATAAGGATCACACGCCAATAAGGGCATGAGTAGCAGGTCTAAATGTGAAACGTGCTGACCACGTGTTGCCATGGGCTCTTGCATACCTAGCGGATGGTGGGAAAAGCGTTTATTTTGAAATTGATTACGTGAAACTTTGACCCACGCTAAACGCTGATTCATATTGCAAATCATTGGTAAATACACTGCTTTTTTTTGATGAAAACAATATTCAATGATTTTACGGGTCTGAATTTCCCCAAAAGCATGTAGGTAGATCCCGACGCGAGTGGCATGTTTGAATTCGGGCACACGTCTTAGGCGTTGTAAAATTTGCAGTTCGGACTGCTGCTGTTGATAGGCGGAAACTTGTCTGCGTTGTTTGCGAAGCTGTTTTCTGAGTTGGGCAAGTTCAATCGACATGGTGAACGCAGTCCTGAGAATCGAAAAGGTGAGTGTGAAAATGAGCGCCAAAATTAAAAGATGGTATCTGTTTATGGCGCAGTCGTTGAACCTTTTTTCAGTTCTTGCAAAATTGGGCAGCAACTGTCAGTGGTGGTTTTACATTCATCCACCCAGTTTGAAAGGCGTTGTTTCAAAGCATTCAGCTCTTGAATCCGTTGATCAATTTTTTCCAGTCGTTGCTGAATCACATCACGGACTTTTTCTCGATCATCCAGTTGCAAATGCAATAGATCTTGAATTTCACTGAGCTGTAAGCCCGCATCTTTGCCTTTTTGTATAAAGCTCAACGTTTCAATATCTTGCTGACTATAGTAGCGATAGTTTTGTGTGGTTTCAGGAATGCGCATCAGACCAATCCGTTGATAATAACGAATGGTTTCCACATTCACCTGACAGTGTTTTGCCAGTTTGCCGATAGTGAGCATAAAATAATCTCCAAAAGGCTTGACTCAGTACCTAGGTACAGACTTTATGCTAACACAATCAAAAAATAAAAGGTGAGTCAGAATGAGTGAGCAACACAAAACGTCTTGCTGTTCCAAACAGAAATTAGCGCCGATGGTGGTGAATATCGATCCTGTCTGTGGGATGACGGTCGCAGAGGACTCTCCTCATGTGTATGAGCATCAATCAGTTCGTTATTTGTTTTGTTGCTCAGGCTGTTTAAAGAAATTTTCGGCCAATCCAGAGGCTTACTTAACATCAGAAAGAGCGCCCAGTGTTTGTTGTAGTCAATCCAAAACAGATATAAGCGATGCTTCATCTCAGGGGAAAGAGGAAAGTGCTGTAGTTACTTCCAAAGGTTGTGGTTGCGGATCAAAACCTGTGTCAGATGCAGAGAAGACCACATTTATTGACCCTGTGTGTGGTATGACCGTAACAGATTTAACTAAACCGCATACCGAGTGGCAGGGACAGGACTACTATTTTTGTAGTGAAAAATGTTTGCAAAAGTTTATTGCAACCCCAGAGGCTTATGTAAAGGCTGAAGATGCAGTATCGGTGTCTACTTCTACTGCGGGCTGTTGTGGTTCAACTCCGAAAGAGGCAGAGAAAAAAGCATCCTGTTGTGAGCCTAAGCCTCAAACAGAACCAGACACCAAAGCCAGTTGCTGTGTACCCAAGCCGAAAGTAGAAGCTGCAAAAAGTAGCTGCTGTGGCGGAGGAAAGCATGAACATAGTGCTCTGTCTGGATCAGCTGAGTTTATTGACCCCGTATGTGGCATGTCAGTCGATCCGAATACAGAGTTAAAAACGGATTATCAGCAACAGACTTATTATTTCTGTAATCCTTCTTGCTTAGATAAGTTTAAGGCTGATCCTGAATTTTATCTGATTCCACCCGATCAGCGTCCTGTGCCTGAAGGCGCTGCGGATATGGACTATACCTGTCCGATGGACCCTGAAATTGTACAAAAAGGACCGGGGACGTGTCCGATTTGTGGTATGGCATTGGAGCCGATGCAACCGACTTTAGATGATGCGCCGAACCCTGAATTGGTGGACTTTAGCCATCGCTTTTGGATGACCTTACCGCTGACGTTGATTGTGTTTGTACTGGCGATGGGTTCGCACATTCACAGTTTCATTTCACCGCATATTCAGCCGTGGATTGAGTTAGTCCTTGCGACTCCTGTGGTGCTATGGGCGGGTAAACCGTTTATTGAGCGTTGCTGGACCTCGTATAAAACCCGCAACCTCAATATGTGGAGCTTGATTGGTGTTGGGGTCTTGGCAGCCTATATTTATAGTGTGGTGGCAACGATTTTCCCAAGTGTGATTCCAATGGAAGCCAAAACTGGGCACGGCGTTGCAGTGTACTTTGAAGCAGCCTGTATGATCGTATCTTTAAGCTTGCTCGGGCAAATCATGGAGCTGAAAGCGCGTGCCAAGACCGCAGATTCACTCAAAGCCTTACTGAAACTGCAAGCTAACACGGCCAAGTTGGTTCAAAACGATCAAGTGGTAGAAGTGGATATCGGCATGGTCAAACAAGGCGATATTTTACAGATTTCCTCGGGCGAGCAGATTCCACTGGATGGTGTGGTGGTTGAAGGTAAAACCTATGTCGATGAAGCCATGATGACCGGTGAACCTGTGCCTGTGAAAAAGCAAATGCATGACACGGTGATTGGCGGTACGGTCAATCAACAAGGCAGTATTCGTATTCAAACCACGGCGGTCGGGGCGAATACCACTTTGGCGAAAATGATTCAGACAGTGGCAGAAGCACAGCGCTCTAAAGCACCGTTACAACGTTTGGCCGATGTGTTTGCCAAGTATTTTGTGATTGTGGTGTTACTGATTAGTGTACTGACCTTTGCTGCTTGGATGGTGTTTGGTGGTGCGCAATTTGATCTGGCACTGATGTGTGCGGTGGCGGTCCTGATTATTGCCTGCCCATGTGCGCTGGGTTTAGCGACGCCAATGTCCGTGATGGCCACTACAGGGCGTGCGGCACAAAAAGGGGTATTATTTAAAGATGCAGAGGCGATTGAAGCTTTAAGTAAAGTGAATACCCTGATTGTCGATAAAACAGGGACTCTGACGGAAGGTAAACCAAGCCTTAAAGAAATTCAGTTGCTCAGCCCAAATGTGAACCAAGCGCAAGCGGAACAGTGGATTGCTTCGATTGAGCAATATTCAAGTCACCCGATTGCACAGACTTTGACGCAAATTGTGCCTGCACAGCAATTGCTTAAAGTGGCAGACTTTGAGGATGTGACTGGCTTTGGTGTCAAAGGTCAGATTGGCGAGCAAACCCTCTATATTGGTAGCCAAAAGCTGCTTGAGCAACTCGGCATCACCTTAGATGATGCTTTGCAAAGCCAGTTGAACCAGCAGCGTGCGACTGGGAATGTGATTAGTTTCTTAAGTAATAGCCAAGAAGTGCTGGCTTATATTGCTATTCACGATGCGATTAAAGCCAATGCTCAGCAAGTCATTCAGCAGCTGATTGATGATGGTATTGAAGTGGTCATGGCAACAGGTGACCACGAACAAAATGCCCAGTTGGTGGCTAAGGAATTGGGTATTCAACAAGTCTATGGTAACTGTACACCAACAGAAAAACTGGACATCGTGAAGAAATATCAGGCTCAAGGTAAAATTGTCGCGATGGCGGGAGATGGCATTAACGATGCACCAGCCTTAGCACAAGCCAATGTCGGAATTGCCATGGGGAACGGAACTGATATCGCTAAACAAACCGCGCAAGTGACCTTGGTTAAAGGTGATATTCGTGGTGCAGCCGATGCCCTGCATATGGCGAAACTGGGTGTGCGTAATATGAAACAAAACCTTGCTTTTTCTTTTGTGTATAACGGTTTGGGTGTACCTGTGGCAGCAGGAATTTTCTATCCATTAACAGGGTTATTACTCACCCCAATGTTCGCTGCGGTGGCGATGTCATTGAGCTCATTGTCCGTAGTCTTAAATGCTTTACGTTTACAGAAGAGTAAATAAGCGCTTTTAGATTTTTACACTCCCTTTTCAGTTGAGTTTAAAAAAGCATCTTTTTAACAAAGGTGCTTTTTTTATGATGATTCGTGCTGGAATGAAGCTCAGCGTGAATAAATATTGCTTTTTACAAGCGTCTTTTTTGATTCAACTTGATTTAAAGAGCCTTGATCCGGTTAGACCGAGTAAGGTTGTAAAAGACGCAAAATAGATGTGTTTGGGCAAGGCATAGCGCTTGAATGAGCGTCATCTTGTGAGTCATTTTGAAATTATATAAAACAGCAACTTAAAAAATAGTGGCAACTGCCGTACTATAAGCGGGATGGAGTAAAGGTAGGGTTCAGGGTGAATTTAAAAAATCTAGAAGCATTTTATTGGGTGGTGACTTTAAATAGTTTCAATAAGGCTGCCACAAAATTACAAACGACTCAGCCTGCCGTTTCACAAAAAATCACCTCTCTTGAAAATGATTTAGGTTTTAAAGTTCTCGATCGCAGTTTTCGACAGCTTAAACCCACTCATAAAGGCATGACTCTGTTTAAATATGCTGAAAAGTTTATGCGTTTGGAAACCGATTTGGTGGCTGAGCTGACTGAAAACCAACACCTCACAGGAACAATTCGTTTAGGTGTTTCTGAGACGATCGTTTATACGTGGTTGGTTGAATATATCGAGAAAGTACAAAAAGAGTTTCCTAAAGTTTCTGTGGAAATTGTGGTGGCTTTGACTCCAAATTTGCAAGAGGGTGTGCGTACAGGGGATTTGGACATGGCCTTTTTGTTGGGGCCGACTTTGGCTTTTGAGTGTGTAGAGCAGGCGCTGTGTGACTTTGAACTGAGTTTTTTGGCAGCCCCATCTTTCAAAGGTGGTGTGGGTCAAATGTCATTTAAGGCATTGATGTCTCATACCATTTTAACCTACCCGAAAATTACCTATCCCTATAAAGAGCTCAAGGCCAAAATGAAAGAACAGGCACTAGACGAGCCGCTTTCAATTACCAGTTATTCGCTTGCGACCTTATTGCGTCTTGCGGAGCAAGGTTTGGGGATCGCCGTTGTGCCGACCTTAACGGCGCTAAAGGAAATTACAGATGGTCGTTTAGAGATTTTAAATACCCCGATCCAGCTCAAAACCTTTCATTTCACCTCGATTTATATGCAAGGAAATGATGCTGCCTTGAAAGAGAAATTAACCGATGTCGCAATCACTGTTTCTGAAAGCGCAATGAAAAGACTGCTTGAGAAAATTAAAAAATAATTGAGGCGTACGTAGCTTTTTGACAAGCGATGTTTCTTTATCTCAATACGTAATTTGTTTGAAAAACTATAAAAGCAGCTTATCGTGCGTGATAAGTAAAATTTATCATTAGACTTTTAATAAATAAAAAATAATAAAATACAGTTATTTAGTTTTAATAATGGATGTAAAAAGTCGTATTGTTCATCGCGCTTACCTATGTTCTTATTTCAAATAGAAGATTTGATCCGCCATGGCTTTGGTTGGGCAACAGGGAATCTTTGTCAGTTAAAGGGATTTAAGAACAGAATTTGCAAACAAAATGATGTTCTTGGTTCAACTTGAAAATAGCGTTATTAAGCTCAAATGGACGAGGAACGCATTAAATATGTCTTTATTAAAATCTTCTTTTTTATCAGATCGCCAATGGGCCATTGTTGCTTCAATCTTCATGATGGCAACCTCTGCAATGGGACCTGGTTTTCTAACTCAAACCGCGGTCTTTACTGTGAAATTGGGTGCGGCGTTTGGCTTTGCCATTCTCGTGTCTATTTTGATTGATTATGTGGTTCAACAAAACATTTGGCGTGTCGTAACGCTGACGCAAATGCGTGCCTCGGATATTGCCAATAAAGCCTTGCCGGGCAGCGGTTACTTACTGGCTTTTCTGGTCATTTTGGGTGGTTTCTTCTTCAGTATTGGTAATATTGCAGGCGCGGCTTTAGGTCTCAATGCCTTATTTGGGTTAGACACCAAATGGGGCGGCATTTTAAGTGGTGCTTTAGCCATTTTAATTTTTGCTTCAAGAAAAGCCACGCTGGCCATGGATAAAAGCATGATCGTTTTGGGGTTGCTCAAAATCATCTTGATTATCATTGTTGCTGTCATTGTGATGCCACCTGTGGGCCAAGCTGTTCATCAAACGTTTGCACCCGACCAGATTGATTTTGCCATCATCACTACGATTGTTGGTGGAACGGTCGGCGGCTATATCTGCTATGCAGGCGCCCATCGTTTACTGGATAAAGATGCGGTTGGCCCTGAAAATATTGATGAAGTCGCAAGAGCTGCAACCAAAGGTATTGTGGTTGTCGGCATCATGCGTTATGTGCTGTTTTTAGCTTTCTTGGGTGTAGTGGTGAGTGGTGCAAGCATTGATTTAGCCAGCCATGATGCCAACCCAGCAGCGCAAGCTTTTCAATATGCCGCAGGAACTTTTGGTTATAAATTATTTGGTCTGATTTTCTGGGCAGCAGGGATCAGTAGTACCATTGGCGCCGCTTATACTTCGGTTTCATTCTTTACCGCATTTAAGAAAAATCTCAGTCCAAAGCAAACCAACTACACCACCATTACATTTATCGCTTTAGCTTTATTACTGTATGTCGTACTGGGCGCAACCCCTGCTGGACTGTTGATTTTTGTTGGTGGCTTTAATGGTTTGGTACTGCCGATTGGTTTAACTATTTTTGTTTATGTTGCCGCTTGCCGTAAAGATATGATGGGGAATTATGACTATCCAAAATGGTTACTTATTTTGGGTGTACTCACATGTATGTTGACATGGTGGATGGGCTATATGTCCTTTACCACAGTCTTTAATTATTTAACCAAACTTTAAGCCAGTAGACGGTGAAGTGATAAAGGAATTAAGCCATGTTTGTAGATTTAAATAGTGACTTAGGTGAAAGTTTTGGTTCGTGGAAAATGGGCAATGATGACCAAATTCTACCCGTAGTGACAAGTGCCAATATTGCATGTGGCTTTCATGCAGGAGATCCGCTGGGGATTTTAAAGACACTGCGTAAGGCTGTTGAATTAAATGTCACGATTGGCGCGCATGTATCTTATCCAGACCTCGTCGGTTTTGGTCGCCGTAATATGGATGTGTCACGTGATGAACTGATTGCCGATGTGTTGTATCAAATTTCTGCACTAGATGGTTTAGCCAAAGTGGCTGGTTCTCAAGTGCAATATGTGAAACCACATGGCGCCCTGTATAACACCATTGCACACGATCAAGCTCAGGCCGCTGCGGTGATTGATGCCATCAAGATGTATAACCCAGAACTGGTTTTGGTTGCACTGGCAGGTTCCAACTTGGTTGAGCAAGCACGTGCAGCAGGCTTAAAGGTTGTATCTGAGGCATTTGCAGACCGTGCTTATAACAGTGATGGTTCATTGGTTTCACGTCGTTTGGACGGGGCTGTTTTACATGACTCAGCCTTTGTGGCACGCCGTGTGGTGTCTATGTTGAAAAATGGCGGCGTTGATTCGATTGATGGTGTATTTACCCCGATTCAAGCGGACACGATTTGCTTACATGGTGACACCGCGGGTGCTTTAGAGATGTCGGCTGCGATTAAAGCTGAACTGCTAAATCATCATATTGAAATTCGTCCCTTTGTCTTAAAGTATGAGGAAGTACGCAATGTATAAGGATATCCGAGTCGATTCAGCGCAGCTTGAAGCCGCTTTAGCGGCACGTTTAAAAATTCGTGCAGGCTTTGATAAACCAACGGCGGGTATGGCTGCGGGCATGACGCAGGTCAATATGATTTCGGTACCTAAAGATTGGGCTTATGATTTTCTACTGTATGCACATCGCAATCCGCAAAGCTGTCCTGTTTTAGACGTGCTAGAGGAAGGTGTTTATGCCACAAGACTGGCAGAGAACTCAGATATACGCACCGACTTTCCACGTTATCGCATCTGGAAAGAGGGTGAAATGGTCGAGGAAGTCACGGATGCGAGTGACATTTATCATGCGCATCCTGACTTGGTAACGTTTCTAATTGGCTGTAGTTTCTCTTTTGAAACAGCACTGCAGGAGGCGGGCATTGAAGTTCGTCATATCCATGATCAGACCAATGTACCGATGTATTTGAGTAATATTCAATGTCAGCCTGCGGGGCGTATTTCGGGCAACATGGTGGTGTCTATGCGCCCAATTCCATCCCATCAAATCGCGGATGCCGTCAAAATTACAGCACGGATGCCAAGTGTGCATGGTGCGCCTGTACATATTGGACATCCTGAAGGTTTAGGCATTCGTGATGTGAATCAGCCAGACTTTGGTGATGCTTCACGTATTGAGGCTGGGGAAATTCCAGTATTTTGGGCTTGTGGTGTCACCCCGCAAGCAGCGGTGATGAACTCAAAAATTCCTTTTGCCATAAGCCATGCTCCCGGTCATATGTTGATTACCGACATTCCTGATCGTGCATGGATAGCTTAAGCGGGACCAAAGAATACTTAAAAGGATAGGCATATGCGTTTTTTATCGGTAAACGCGGATTGTTTTCTTATAGAGCTTGACAGCCTAGAGGAAACATTGGCGTTGTACAATAAATTGCACACGATGCAATTGAATGGAATTAAAGACTTAGTCCCTGCTGCAAAAACGATTTTGGTATTTTTTAATGAAATTGAGACCACCTTTAAAACACTGGTTACTTCGATTCAGACTGTAAAAATTGGTTCAGGCGGTGAGCGTAATGTCCAAGAATTGATTATTCCTATCTGCTATACGGGCGAAGATCTTGCTCAAGTTGCAGAGTTACAAGGGCTTTCAATTGCTGAAGTTATCTTGAAGCATCGTCAAAGTGTTTGGAATGTGGCTTTTATTGGCTTTGCACCGGGCTTTGCTTATATGAGCAGTCCCGATCGACCATTTACAGATATTCCTCGCTTAGCTGTGCCACGTAAAAAAATACCGTCGGGTTCTTTGGGACTGGCAGGACAATATTCAGGGATTTACCCGAAAGACAGTCCGGGGGGCTGGCAGTTGATCGGTACGACTGCTGAAAAAATGTGGGATCTGGAGCGTAAAAATCCAGCGCTATTGTTACCGGGGATGACGGTACATTTTGAAGATGTCACACATCAACCGACTACGGTTAGCGTAGCACAGCAAGTCACTCGTACAGTTGAGCCCAAACAATCCATGCCTTTGTTTACGATAACTGCACCGAGCCTACAGATGCTGATTCAAGATGAAGGGCGTTTTAACCAAACCAAGATTGGGGTTGGTGTTGCAGGGGCGATGGATGTATCGGCGATGCACAGTGCAAATCGAATTGTCGGTAACCCAACTCCGACGCCTGTGATTGAAGTTTTAAATGGTGGTTTGAAAGCCAAAATGCATCAGTCCGCAGTCATTGCGGTTACAGGAGCAATTTCAAACATCCATGTGAAATTTAGTGATGGCCAAAAGGCAGACTTTGAAAGTTATCAAGCGATTGCCCTTGATGAAGGTGATGAATTTCAGATTCAAGCACCCACGGCAGGACTGAGGAATTATTTGGCAATTCGTGGCGGTATCAACGTACAGCTTGTGCTGAATAGCGCCTCATTTGATAGTTTGGCCGTATTAGGACCAGAACCTCTAAAAATGGGGGATACGGTTTATCAAGGACAGGTTGAAGTTTCAAATATCAGTAATACCGAAATTGCGAAGTTACACTTGCCCAAAGTCGGCGATGTAGTAGAGCTCGACATTGTGATGGGGCCGCGAACGGATTGGTTCGAAGCGGAGAGCATTGAGCGCTTATGTCAGCAAGCTTGGCTTGTGACGAATGAAAGCAATCGGGTTGGACTGAGACTTTCAGGTGAGCAGCCGTTGCAGCGCAAAATTACTCATGAGTTGGAAAGTGAGGGAACTTGTATTGGTGCCTTGCAGATTCCGCCAAGCGGACAACCTGTACTGTTTATGAATGACCATCCTTTAACTGGTGGCTACCCCGTCATTGCGGCTGTGGCGAAGCACCATTGGGATTTGGTGGCACAGATTCCAGCAGGGTGCCAAATCAAATTTAAAAAAATGACCAAATTTACAGATTTTGAGAATAAATGATGACTACTGACAAATTATTAATTGCAAACCGTGGTGAAATTGCTGTTCGTATTATTCATGCTTGCCGTGATATGGGTATTTCATCGGTTGCTTTATATGCCGATGATGATATGGATAGTATGCATGTCGAACTGGCGGATGAAGCATGGGGGCTGGCGGGTGCAACTGCACGTGAAACCTATTTAAATATTCCAGCCATTCTTGAGGTTGCTAAAAAATCTAAGGCGACCATGGTTCATCCGGGTTATGGCTTTTTATCTGAACGTGCTGAATTTGCACAGGCCGTAATTGATGCAGGCTTAAAGTGGGTCGGGCCGTCACCCAGTGCCATTGAAAAGTTGGGTGATAAAATTGAAGCACGTAAGATTGCCGCTTCAGTGGGTGCACCTTTAGTTCAAGGTACACAAGACCCCTTAAATAATGCTGATGAAGCACTTGAGTTTGCAAAGCAGTTTGGTTTACCTATTGCGATTAAAGCCGCGTTTGGCGGTGGTGGTCGTGGTTTAAAAGTCGTTTGGAAACTGGAAGATGTAAAAGAGCTGTATGATTCGGCTGTACGTGAAGCGCAATCTGCCTTTGGCCGCGGTGAGTGTTTTGTTGAGCAATACTTAGATCAACCACGCCATGTCGAAGCGCAAGTGATTGCCGATCAACATGGCAATGTAGTGGTTTTAGGTACACGCGATTGTTCGCTACAGCGTCGTAATCAGAAGTTGGTTGAAGAAGCCCCAGCGCCTTTTATCAGCGATGCAATTTATGAAGAAATTTTAACTTCGGCTAAAAATATCTGTCAGGCAGCTAACTATGTCGGTGCGGGTACCGTTGAATATTTGCTAAGCCGTGATGGAAAGCTTTCATTTTTAGAAGTAAATACCCGCTTGCAGGTGGAGCATCCTGTCACGGAAGAAACGGCCAAAGTCGATTTGGTGGTTGAGCAAATTCGCGTGGCTCAAGGCCATGAACTTTTAATCAAAGAAACCCCGAAAGCGCAGGGGCATGCCATTGAGTTTCGTATCAATGCTGAAGACCCTGCTCGTGGCTTTATTCCTGCATTTGGTGTATTGAGTTTATTTGAAGCACCGTTTGGTCAGGGCGTACGCGTAGACACAGGTGTTCGTACTGGTTCTTTGGTGTCGAGTCATTTTGATTCGCTCATGGCAAAACTGATTATCACAGGCCCAACCCGTGAAATTGCGATCGCTCGCGCTAAACGTGCGCTGAAGCAATTTAAAATTGAAGGGGTTGCTTCGGTTTTAGACTTTCACCGTGCTGTATTAAATGAAGCTGATTTTACCGACACATTTGGTGTCCATACTCGTTGGATTGAAAATGATTTTAAACAGGACTTAAAGCTAACGAAACGCAGTATTCCTAATCATCAACAACCGATGTTACTCAGCTATATTGAAATTGATGGGAAATTACACCGTTTAGGCTTACCTGCGGGCATGTTTGCACAAAACCCTACAATGACGTCTCAAGACCAACCAGCTACAGAAACAGCAGTGAGTGCTGAACACTTACTTGCACCAATCAATGGCGTAATTAGCGCTTGGAAAGTAGAAAACGGAGAGCAGGTCGTAGAGGGGCAAGTGGTTGCGATTATGGAGGCCATGAAAATGGAAGTTCCTGTACTTGCACATCAAAGCGGAATGATTCAATTGACAGCTTTGCAAGGCACAACTTGTCACGCAGAGCATATTATTGGATCGATTTGCTAAAAAAATAAATCATTTGAATGAACCTGATGCAGTATCCAGCTAAGTCAGGTTTTTGTTTGGAAATTTTTAAAAATTGAGGGCTGGTTAGCTTTGTCTTATGGATAAATGAAGTAGAAAAATGACTTGATAAAGATTCAATAGCCAAATAAAAGCGCTATTTTGAAGGATAGAGGGATTCAAGAATCACTTTGGTTAATTTGGATAGTAGTGGGACTAAATTAAAATAATAAGCTTGAAAAATAAAAATTAAAGAGTATTAGCGATGTATGTAATTATTATTTTTAACTAAATAAAGTACTCCGAAGATGCCGCTGCATGTGTCGTTACCCTGAACCCGATGAGTTCTGAGGGAAATATTGTTTTTGGCGATCTGAGACAATATTAAATAGAGTTTAAATATATGATAAAGTAAAATAAATATTTGTATTTAAACAATAAAATACTAAAGTCCATGAAACAATACCACATTGTTCAGAAGTATAAATAATTTGCCTACCATATGCCTACTTCTTCATTTCTGCTTACTTTTTAATGTTTTCAGCCTACCATTTGCCTACTAAATTTATTTGTAAAATTTAATAAAAAAGGCAAATTAAACTACTTTTGAGATGTAGAGTTTACTGGTTGCCGATTCATTTAAGCAAAAGCATCTGCTTTCTTATAAATCGTTTTCGATATTTGAAATTGAAGAAAGTAAATCAGGGTAGTTACTTCAATATTAGAAATTACTTATCAAAACAGCTGAATAGTTTTTTCTTTAAATAATTTAAAGTTATTTGATAAAAACAATTGACTGGAAAGTAGACAAGAATTAATTTGATAACAATTCTTATTACTGTTTGCAAATTATGAAAAAGCCCCCTTCAATATCTATGTCTAAAAAACTTTTCCCAATATTGGCAACAACAGGGGTAATTTTCATTTCTAATTCGAGTTTTGCAGAGAACTCAGAAAAGGTTTCTCCATCAGAAAATACTGTACAACAGTTAGAAACAATGACATTCACTGCCTCACGTGCTGATGAAGTCCAAGAAAAATCAAAACAAGTGACAAAGTTAGATGAAAAACAAATTGAGCTTTTAAAAAATGGTTCTTCAGGGAATATTGCAACTGTTTTAGCTAAAGCTGTGCCTGGCTTATCTGATTCAAGTCGTACAATTACAGATTATGGACAAACATTACGTGGGCGAAATGCACTTATCTTAGTTGATGGTGTTCCGATGAATTTAACGCGTGATACTTCTAGAGGTCTTTCTTCTATTGATCCGGAAAGTATTCAAAATATTGAGGTTATTCGAGGAAGCAACGCCATTTACGGTAGTGGTGCAGCAGGTGGGATTATATCTATAACAACTAAAGCTGCTGGTGGAGAACCTACAGCTAAAACTGTTATGGGCTTACAAAGCCCTTTAACTAATTTCCGTACAGATGCATTAAGTGGGGATATTCACCAATATTTTACGGGAAGCTTGGATAATTTGGACTATGCATTGGACTTTGGCTATCAACGTATTGGTAGTCCATATGATGCCAGTGGTGATAGAGTTGCTCCAGAACCCAGTCAAGGTGATCTTTATGATGCTGATGCCTATAGCATAGGGGGTAAAATTGGCTATCATATTGATGACAATCAATACCTACAGCTCGCGGCGAATTACTATAATGCAGAACAAGATTCTGATTATGCAGCTGATACGAGCACAAAAAAATATCCTCTTGGTAGTGTACCTGCTCAAGCAATTAAAGGTTTAAAATTAAAAGATCAAAATAAAAATGAAAATCAAATCTATAATTTGACCTATATCAATAAAGATCTATTAGGAAATAAAGTTGATGCACAACTTTACTATCGAGACTTCTTTACTCGCTTCTCACCATTTGATGCTCGCGGTAATGCCAATCGTGGAAAACAAGTAGATCAAATTTACCAAGAAAATAATGTCCTAGGTAGTCGCTTAACAGTCTCGACTCCACTTGAATTCTTGGGTGATACAACTGTAGTTTGGGGCGGTGACTTTAGTCGTGAAAAGAGCGAGATGCCCTTGGATATTTTTGACCCTCAAATTTATGATCAGTCCGGTGGTATCGAGTTTGTTAAAATTGGGAATCTTATTTATTTGCCTGAGCTCACAACGCAAAGTCTTGGCGGATTTGTTCAATTTAAGCATCAATTTAATGACCAATGGGCTGCTGAGATTGGAACTCGTTATGAAGATAGTTACGCTGAAATCGATAGTTTCATCCCATTATCTCAGTTAGGTAAACCAAACCCTTATACAGTCCAAGGGGGTAAAGTTAAAGCTGATGCATGGTTATATAATGCAAATGTTACTTTCTCTCCAACTGATCAACATTCGATATACGGCTCTTTTAATCAAGGCTTTCAACTTCCTGATGTTGGTTTAGTTATACGTAATGCTGGAGTCGGTTTTAACCTTGCTTCATCATTTTTAGAACCTGTAAAAGTTGATAATTATGAGCTTGGCTGGAAGGGTGATTTTAAAAATATCTCATCTAGTTTTGCTGTATTCCATTCAACCTCTGACCTTGGAGGTGTTCAATCTTTTAACAATGGATTGGTTCTTGCTAGAACAAAAGAGAAAGTTTCTGGTGTTGAAGCAACTATTGACTATATTGATGATGTTAATGTTTGGGGGACTGGGGGGAGTGTAACGTGGATGAAAGGTCGTGAAACTCCACAAAACACGAATAAAGAACAAGATATGACGGGCTTCAGAATCCCACCATTAAAATTGACTGGTTACATCTCTTATAGTCCAACTGATACTTGGACGAATAGACTACAGGCAACTTACTTTGGTGCGAAGGACTACAGATTGAATAGCGTAAACGGTTTTGGTCGTTATGATGTGAAATCTTATACAACGGCCGACTTAATCAGTAGTTTTGCGCTTAACAAAAAAGATACTGTAACTATTGGTTTAGAAAATATGTTTAACCGAAAATATTACCCACTTTATAGCCAATTGCTAAGATCTGGTGACAACACAAGTCACTTAGTAGCGAATGGAGCAACGTTAAAAGTTTCTTATAGTCATAAGTGGTAGTACTTATCTTTATTTGTGGTTAAAAAAACATGGGGCATTAAAGAATGGCCCATGTTGTAACGTATAGCATTCGTTAGCTTTTAAGGCCCTCTACAGAGGGCTTTTTTTACGTTATAGCTATTTACGGATTTGCTTTTGGCAATGCAGAAATTAATTTAGTTTCATAATCATCAAGTACCCCATCAATGTTTTCTACCCATTTCGTACCATTGGCAATTTGAGCTGATTTTGTCACCTTGCTATAAATGTGGAGAGGGGCTGTATTCAAGTCTTTCGCATTCACGACATTTGTATCTATTTCTGAGTGAATTTTGATTGACGCAAATCCAGGCTGGAACCATGACCAAAATTTATTAATTTTAATGGTGAGGATTAGATCGGCATTTGCTCGATTGGTTTCATTGTCTGTAATGACTTCATAACCTGATTGTTTAAGTGCATGAGTTGTGCGTTTTTGTAATAACTCAGACACGGTCTCTTTTTCTAAAAGAATATCGCCTAACGCTTTTCCGTAGCCATTTCTTTTACGCGCAACAGCTTTTGCTTTTTCTTCAGTAGTTGCTTTGGCTAAACCATCCTTTAAAGACGGAATATCAGGTGTGGTTGGTTTGTCTTGGAATGTTCTATTATCTTCGACCAGCGCGATAATTGCTTTCTTAGAACTCGGCACTTCTTGAGAGGATGCGGAAGTATTAGGTGTTGGAACTTGAATCAATCCGCGTGATGTCGCACAGCCTGAAAGAGTGGTTATTAAGAGCCCCATAGCAAGTAACATGGAAGAGCGTTTCATTTAAGATCCCCGAGATTGGTGGTTATTGTAAAAAAGTGCATAAAGTTAATAAGATACGTTATAAAAAAGCTTAACTATTTCATTTTTAGCAGTAATTCAAAAGATTGGTTTGTAGAAGGCTGGGGGATTTTGATTGAATTTTACCAAAAAGTAAATAATAACCATTGTCAAATGAGAATAAAGACGTTGGATTGCGTTACAAATTTGATGGTTAATATTGATAATTGTAAAAAATGAAAAAGCGTTTCGAAAGTGAGTAAATTTATATTGATGCTTAAATGTCATCGGATTTAAATATCCGAAGTGTATGGTTCAGCCATCTTTAGATGGGTTGATGCAATGCTCGGTTCTCTTGAAAAATTCCAATTAAAAACAATCAGTGTGGCATATATAAGTTTGAGTGCTTTATTTCTCTCCGCTTGTCAAAGTAGTGATTTAATGCAAGCTCAACCAACTCATGCAGTACAACTACTCAAACAACAAAAAGTCCAACAACCGAAACGTGTAGTGTTTTTCTTGGGTGATGGAATGGGCATGACCACACTTACCGCTTCCCGCATTTATGCTGTCGGTGAAGATGGTCAGTTAGCAATTGATCGGTTACCTGAGTCTGCCTTTGTTCGTACCTTTTCTGAAGATGCGCAAGTCACTGACAGTGCACCTTCGATGGGTGCTTATATGACCGGTGTGAAGATGAAAAACGAGGTGATCTCGATGCAGACAGGGACAATTGCAGTTGAACCTGATTCAGTAGGGAATAACCAGTGCGGGACTAACCCACAAAACAAAAATAAGCAAAACACACAGACTTTACTCGAATTAGCCAAAGCGAAGGGTTGGGGGACAGGGGTTGTGACCACGACGCGGATCACGCATGCCACACCAGCATCGACTTATGCGCATATTTGCCACCGTGATGCTGAAAATGACATTGCATCACAATTAGTACCAAGCTCTAAAGGGGATATCTATCAGCACTATAACCAAAAACTCAAAGATGGGGTCGATGTGGTTTTAGGCGGTGGCAAGCGTCAATTTTTGCCTAAAGATGCAGGCGGAGAACGTACCGATGGGCGCGATCTAATTATCGAGATGCAAAAGGCAGGCTACCGCGTGGTTTTTGATGAAAACCAACTCTCCCAAGTGCAGCTGGCGAAAAATGAAAAATTATTGGGTTTATTTAATCACAGCCATTTAAATTATGACTTGGATCGCACCAAGAAAAACTTGGCAGAGCCGAGCCTCAAGCAAATGACGTTGTCCGCTTTAGACATTTTGACACAAAATAAAAAAGGCTTTTTCCTGATGGTGGAGGGCGGGCGTATAGATCATGCGCTGCATGACACCAATGCCAAACGTGCTTTACAAGACACGGTTGCCTTAAATGATGCTTTAGAAGCAACCATTCAAAAGCTTAAACAAAGTGATCCTGAACTTAAAAATACACTGATTGTAATCACAGCCGACCATGATCACACCTTGGTTTTAAATGGTTATGCCAAGCGTACAGGAAAATACGTCGAAGGTAAGGAAACCAGTGTGCTTGGATTGGTAAAAAACTATGATCAAGCGGGCTTTGCTCAAGATATTCATGGTCAACCTTATCCGATTATCGGTTTTGGTACGGGCAAAAAACGCCCCACTCAAAACCGTATGGATGACTTGGTACTGAACTTAAAAGACACTGATGTCTGTCATCCTGTACAAGGGCCAAAGGCACCACAAGGTGAAAAATATAGTTTCACCTATCCTTTGGCTGAAACGGGTTGGTGTACGGGCACTGCTGCGGATGATTTCCAACAAGAAGCTGTGATTCAAACGGGCTATAAAGATAAAGAAACGCATGGCGGTGCAGATGTGTTTTTAGGTGCGATTGGTCAGGGAGCCGATCAGTTCTCAGGTAGCCTTGAAAATATTGAGGTCAATCACCTCATTCGTAAGATCACAGGCTTATAGCAGAGGGATATCACATGAAACATACTTTAAAAACCATCCCATACATGATGCTTCTGCTTACAGCGTCGATTTCTTCAAGTGCTTTGTATGCTGCGGACACCACAGTTACACCGACGAAAAGCGTTATATTCTTTTTAGGCGATGGCATGGGACCAACCACAGTGACGGCAAGTCGTATTTATGCTGTGGGGGAAAATGGCAAACTGGCCATGGACCGCATGAAGCACGCAGCACGGATTAAAACCTATTCTGAGGATGGTCAAACCACAGATAGCGCTCCCTCTATGGGCGCCTATATGACTGGGCAGAAAAATAAAAATGAAGTGATTGCCATGACAACAGGAACGGTTGCGGTCGAACCTGAAGAAGGAAAATTGCCGAATGGCAAAAGCTTAGCGAAAGCCATCAACCGTTGTCCAGAACAGGGCAGTAGTATGGTCGCAGGGATGCCTGCGTTAAGTATTTTAGAACTGGCAAAAAAGCAGGGTAAAGCGGTTGGCGTAGTGACGACGACCGAACTCACCCATGCCACACCTGCGGCAACCTATGCACATATCTGTCACCGTGATGCGCAATACGATATCGCGCTTCAAGCTGTTCCAAAAGGTAAAGCTTATAATCCAAACTTATTGGATGGCATTAATGTCCTTATGGGAGGCGGCTTAAATCATTGGACGCCTTATGATGCAGTCTCTAACCCCAAAGGGCGCTTGGATGGTCGTGATTTATTGGCAGAGTTTAAACAGCAGGGTTATCAAACCGTTTTAAGCCAAAGTGATTTGGCACAGACGGTCAATACTCAGAAAATTTTCGGCATATTCTCCACACAGTCGCATTTAAATTTTGATTTGGACCGACTCAAGAAGAATATAGAGACTGAACCGAGTCTGGCGGCGATGACCAGTAAAGCGATTGATGCACTGCAAGCACAGAGTCATGGACAAGGCTATTTCTTGATGGTTGAGGGTGGGCGTATTGACCATGCGCTACATGCCAATAATGCCAAACGGGCATTGCAGGAAACCAAGGCATTTAATGATGCAATTCAAACTGCACTGAATAAAGTGGACTTGAGCAATACCTTGATTGTGGTGACGGCAGACCATGACCATGTGATGACATTTAATGGTTATGCCGCACGAACGGGCCAAACGACGGAAACTAATCCGGGTATTTTGGGACTGAGCTATGACTATAATATTGCAAAAGAGCAAAATGCTTACAGCAAAGTGCTGGCTGATGGCCAAGTACATAATCCATACCGTGATGTAAATGGGGCAACAGGAACGACGCTCGTTTTTGGAAATGGCACGGGCAAACGTTTAGATATTCGTGAAAGTATTAGCAACGAGCAAGCCTTTGCCGACGATTATAAACAAGAAGTCGGGGTACAACTGGCGAAAAGCGAAACACATGGCGGCGGAGATGTGATGCTGTTTGCTGAAGGAAAGAATTCAAATCTTTTCAAAGGCACACAAGAAAATACATGGGTATTTGAGCAATTGAAAAAGGCATTTGGATTCTAATGGATACAAGATTAATACGGCCGTTCAAATTCAAAATGAAGTTCTTAGCATTGTCTTTCAGTTTGTTCAGTCCATGGGTATGGTCAGCCGATGAATATCGTATTGATTATCAGATTGAACGGTTGGATGCCAATGGGGTCACGACCATTCAAAAATACAGTGAGAAAATAATTCGAGATGCGCAAAATATTTGGATTGAACGTTTAAACACACAAACGCATGCTGACGAAGCCCAGACACATAGCAACGCTCATGTGTCTGCCAAAACAGACACCCATGAGCATGCGAGTTTTGACAGTGCAATTCAGTGGATGCAGCGCAAAGATGTAGTCGGGCAAGCAAACGTAGAAAGTCCGTTTCAGCGTTTTTATATTTTGCCAGATGAAAAAATGCGGGTGCAATTGCAGGATGTCGATCAAGAAATGCTAGGGATGAAAAACTGTTGGCGCTGTGAATATAGTTTGATTCATCCTGACATTTTAAAGCGAGCACAATTGATTCAACGTGATCCGAAGTTAGCGCATTATCAAATACGCAGTGCTGGGCAAACGTTGAATATTATATGGAATGAACAGGATCAACTGGTTCAAAAATATGAATTGCTCAAACCGACCTCAGGCTATGCCAAAACCTTTACCGTGCGCAAAATTGGCCAACATGTTGCTACACCTTGGACGCAAACAGAAAAATACAGCGAACGTGACTATGCGGACTTTAGTGATTAACTGATGAGTTTTTGACTTTTAATTTCGGCGTTACAACAGCAATATTCGTGATTTTTTTTTGGGGGGGAATAAGCGGTTAGGACTGTGCCGCTTGTACTGTTAAACCACTCCAACGCTTAAACGCACGTCGAAAATTAGTGGCATCGTTAATTTGTAAATACTGAGAAATCTGTTCAGTTTTAAAGCCATGCACACGATATAAAATGATGGCGGTATGCAAACGACTTTGATCGAGTTGCGCCTGAAAATGGGTCTGATGCTTTTTCAGTTTACGTTTTAAGGTGGCAGAACTCATTTGAAAATAATCAGCAGTTTGTTCAAGTTGAATATTATTTTGAATATTTTGCATGAAGTATTGATGCAAACTGAGCAAAAAACTCTGTTGAATATTTTGAGCTGACATTTCTTTCAGCGCATGTTGATAACTGATTGCAGCTAAGGTCGAAGAGGCATTGGGAAGTTTTTCATGGACCAAGTCACGAGGCAGGCTCATCATGTTGATCGGGCGATTAAATTCTAAAGCACTGCCTAAATGCGTCCAATATTGTTCAATATAATCCGGTTCAGAAAAATTAAATTCGAATTTCCACGCTAACTTGGTTTGATACAGTTGACGGCTAAATGCTTGTATTGCACTCATTGCACTTTCGATTAAAAAGCGATTTTCAAGCTTGTTTTCATCTAACCAATAAATATGAATATGGCTTTGACTATACATGAGTCGAGGGCATAACCACGGTGAAACAGATGCGGAAAATGTTAAATAACGGCTAAGCGCCTCATCAAAGGTCGATGCGTACAGCATGGATTTAATGGCGTCATTAAAGGGGGTGGTTAGGCTGCGTTGACCGAATAAAAAACTGATGTCCTGATTGCGAAAACACTGCTCTGCATTTGTTAAAACCTGTTGTAACTGTTGCTGGCTAATCAGCTTTTGCCCTGAAAAGATATCTTCCAAGAAAATACCGCTACCACTGAGTAGGACGTGATGTTCGACTTCATGGCTGACTGCTAAATCAATTAAAATAGACAATTGATGATGCGCAGGAATGTAGCTGTAGTCGCATTCAAAGCTCATACGGTGACTCGCTTTGGTGAGTAGTATTGCTTCACTTGGAGCAATTGCTGATTTAAGGCACTCAAAAGTTGCTGAGCAGTTTGGTATTGCCCGACTGAACAGCAGGTCGTGAGTGCTTTTAAAGGAATATGCACGGACAAATCACGTTGATAATAAGCACTGACCATAAGCATGCGCTCAAGCTGAGCTGCCATTTTTTCAGCCTGTTGTAGCTTCGTCTCTGGTAACAGCATAATAAAACGATCTCCTGCGAAGCGGCAGAGCAGGTCTTGTGGTCGTAAGTTTAAGCTAATCAATTGTGAAACATGCTGTAAAATAGATGTGCCTTCATCAAAACCATGTGTTTGATTAATCTGATTAAAATTATGCATATCTAACAATATGACGGACATGTCGCTGGGTTCATGCAAGTTTTGCTCAATTGCAGCTTTTAGCTGTGTTTTAAAGTAATGCGCATCGGCCAAAGGGGTGAGTGCATCGAATAAACGGTGATCCCGATAAATACGTTCTCGTTTTTGCATGTGTTTAGAAATCGCCAGTTCTTCTTGATGCCAAAAATAAATCCCGATGGTAAATAGGCACAGTCCAATTGGAAAAGGAATGGACTCAAGCCATGCATCCCACATGATTTCTTTAGGTAGGCGAATAAACTCATCTAAGCTGTCCATCCACATATGGAAAAAAATAAAACACAGTCCATAAAAGATATAGTTAGTTACACGGCCCAAAGGACGGCTTTTAATAATAAAGAAAATCCAAATACCAATAAAAACAGTTGCTCCCCCTTCACCTAAAATATCGACCCAGTTCCATTCAGCAAATGACTTGCTCTGCCCAAGTAAGATAAACAACCAAAGGGATAAGCTACAGGCAGTCGCTACACATAATAAAGGCCAGCGGTAGTAAGCAAAGTATTTAGGCATAGCATTTTTTGAAATGATTTATTTTCGCCCAAGCTAAACAGATTTAGATGACAGTTTGATGGCAAAGGCTAGAGTCAAAATAGATCAATGTATTTTTGATTTTTGAGAATAAAAATGCTGAAAAACCCTATCCTTGAGGTGAATATGCATCATTCTGTATGCTCAGTATTTTCTCTATACAGATCAAATTAGCTCACTTTTTGCTGAAAATGGCCAAAAACAAATAAAAAGAGCAGCTCGCAAAAGGGACTGTCACATCATGTTCACATTCAATTTCTATTGTGCGTTCAAACCATGCCACTTTGGCTTGAGGGGAAGAACATAATGCAAAATAATCAGAGCCGTTTCATGAAACATAAGCGTGCGGGTTTTCAGCTCAGCACACTGGTCCTGTCAATGCTGAGCATGACGCATCTACATGCCGAAGATAACACGGTGGAATATGTACAGGTCATTGGTCAAGCTGCAAGTATGGATAAAGCACTCAAAGAACAAAAACGTGCCGACCAAATCAGCAGTGTGGTACATGCCGATGGCATCGGACAATTACCCGATGACAATGCCGCAGAAGCTTTGCAACGGATACCGGGTGTATCTACAGAGCGTGACCAAGGCGAAGGACGTTTTGTTTCGGTTCGTGGTTTAGGCGCTGACTTAAATGCAGTAACCATCAATGGTACTTTGGTTCCCGCGCCTGAAAGCGATCGCCGTGGCGTAGCATTGGATGTCTTACCTTCAGAGCTGGTGCAGTCTTTGGCTGTGGTGAAAACGCTGACACCAGATATGGATGCCAACTCATTAGGTGGTACGGTGCAGGTTGAAAGTTTATCGGCTTTTGACCATGACGGTTTGTTTTATACAGGAACGGTTGAAGGTGGTTATGATGAAAAACGGGAAAAATATAGCCCTAAAGCATCTGGTGCTATCAGTAATCGTTTCAGTGTTGGTGAGGGGCAAGACAATCTTGGGGTGGCACTGGCACTGAGTTATCAAAACCGAAAATTTGGCTCGGACAATGTTGAAACGGGTGGGGCTTGGAATGGTGACGCACTTGAAGAAACCGCAATGCGTCAATATGACATCGAGCGTGAGCGCATTGGTGCGGGACTGAATTTTGATTACCGCCCCAATGACACAGGCGAATACTATTTAAGAACTTTATATAGTCGCTTTAAAGACACTGAATCACGTCAGGAAGTGGCGGCTGAATTTTCTGATCCACAACTTGCAGGCCAGCGTGGTGATGCAGAAGTGACTCGTTCACTGAAGAGCCGTGAAGAAACACAAGAAATACAGTCTTTTGTCCTCGGTGGTAAGCAAGGTTTTGGCACGTGGACGGTGGAAGGTCAGCTCGGTTATAGCGAAGCATCGGAGGAAAATCCAGGGGGAATTTCGGGGGCAAAATACCAAGGTGATTTTAGTAATGTTGGATTTAATAGTACGCAAAAACCTGTAATTACGGCAGACCAAGATTTTTATGATGCGGCCAACTATGAGTTAGATTCGGTTTCTTGGGAAAAATCTAAAACCACCGATAAAGAATACAACGGTAAATTAGACTTTTTGAAAGACTATATGCTGGGGAATTATGCTGCTGCATTGAAGTTCGGCGGAAAAATCAGTCAACGTGAAAAAACCAACAATACCGATGAATGGAAATATGAAGATCTCAGTACGTCAAGTTCAGATTTCAATTCAAACAGCCATTATGAACTGGGACAGTTTGGTCCAACCATTAATGAAAACGCTATTAAAGATAAAATCAGTGGATTAAATCCAAATGATTATGTGGTTGCTGACGGTTCAATCATTAATGATTTTAAGTCGAATGAAGACATACAAGCGGCTTATGTCATGAATACGATAGATATTGATCAACTGCGTGTGATTGCAGGCTTACGTTATGAAAATACCAACTTTGAAGCACGTGGTTTTGAGTTCAACGATGATGTGATCACTGCGACTAAATATAAAAATGACTATGATCATTGGTTGCCAAGCCTACATTTACGTTATCAATTGGCCGATAACGCTTACCTCCGTGCCGCTTGGACCAATAGTGTGGTACGTCCAAACTTTGCGCAAAGTGCACCAGGTGTTTATATCGATGGCGATGAAGCTGAGTTTGGTAACCCAATGCTCAAACCTTTGGAGTCCTCAAACTTTGACTTAGGCGTAGAAAAATATTTTGGCAAAGCCAGTATGGTGGGCTTCTACGCATTTTATAAAGATATCGATAACTTTATTTATAACACCAATATTGCAGGAACAGGGCAATGGGCTGACTTTGATGAAGCTATTACCTATAAAAATGGTAATGAAGCAAAACTGTACGGAATGGAGTTTGCCTATTCACAAAAATTTGACCACTTAGGAGCACCATGGAACGGGTTCTTGTTGGGTTTAAATACCACCTTTAGTAAGTCAGAGGCGGATATTGATTCGATGAAAGATGGTGAACTTCTGAGTCGTCGTATTCATTTGCCAAATCAGTCGGATGTGGTGGCGAATGCGATGCTTGGCTGGGAAAATGAACGTTTTGGTGTACGACTTTCAGCAAATTATAAATCGAGTTATCTGTATGAACTTGGTGATATCGACACGCCAGAAAAAGACATTTATACCGATGACCAAATCTTCCTTGATTTCAGTAGTCATGTGAATTTATCTAAAAACTTACAATTGAAGTTTGATGTGCAAAACATCACCGATGAAACTTATTACAACTATGCAGGTTCTAAGGCTTATAACGCGCAATATGAAGAGTATGGCCCAGCATACAAACTTGCACTGACCTACACCCACTTTTAAGTCGTATTAAATTTAGTTCCCAGGTTTGCTCAGCAGAAGCAGACCTGAGGTTCCTTGCCCAATTTTGAGTGTCTCTATGAAATTTTCATCTTTTAAATTGTCAGCCTTAAGCAGTTGCTTACTGTTACTGACAGCATGTAGTCAACACAGTGTGCTTCAGCCTACGCAGAGTAGCCAGTTGTTAAGCCCAGTTGAAATACCAATAGATCAGCCCATGGCAGCGAAGTTGCAACTACGTGAAGTCGACATGAATGGGGCGAAAACTGAGGACGTACAATGGTTAAGCTTGAGTGCATGGCCTGAAGTTGCCGCACTGTTGAGCAGTAAAAATAAAGGGCTACAAATTTTAGATGATCAACAAAATGTACTACAACAAATTCAAGGTCAGTTTGGGCGTTTTGATTATCGGATTGGTTCGGAGCGTTTATTGATTGCTGCGTCAAATGTGCAGCAACAGCAAATTCAACTGATGAGCATGAACTTAAAAAATAAAGCATGGGACAAACCCAGCTTTATTCCAAAGCGTTCATTTAAGTCTGAAGATGTTTGCTTATATACCGATGCTCAAGGGCTGAGTTTTGCTTTTTTAGTGGGTGAAGAGGGGCTTGGTGAGCAATGGTTGGTGGCTCAGCATGAGAAGGCTTTGGTTCAACCACAGTTGGTACGTCGTCTCAGTTTTCCACCTGCCAGCAGTATATGCAAAGTGAATGATAGCACCGCAGAGCTGTTTATTAATGAAGCGAATGTTGGCGTTTGGGCATATCCAGCTCATTCTGAAGCAGACATGGTGCGTCAGGCGGTGGATCTCGTGCAACCCTTTGGTTCGATGCAAGGTTCACCCTCTGCAATTGCGATTGTAGATGACCATGTCGCTGTAGTCGATGCAGAAAAACCTTTGCTTTATCGTTATCAAAAGCAAGATAAGCAATGGAAAGCACAGCCACCTTTACAACTAGATATGGTGAAAGAAGCAGAGACTTTGAGTGTTCAAGGTAATTTAACTGATAAATCCTTGCTGATTTTAGATGATAAAACCGTAAAAGTGACGGATGCGGAATGGGAAACTCAGACCCAGACCAAAGCTCAGAATATCATCACCATTCCAGCAGAAGTGCAGACGGAGGGTGTGCCAAGTACAGGTGACGCGGCTGATGATCCTGCGATTTGGCATAACGCTACACAACCGAGTCAATCCCGCATTTTAGCGACAGATAAACAAGGTGGTTTACAGGTTAACGATTTACAGGGCAAAACCGTGCAGTATTTGCCAGTAGGGCGATTGAATAATGTTGATGTACGCCACGGTTTTAAATGGGGCAATCAAACGGTCGATTTGGCTGTGGCATCGAACCGAGATCATAACAGCCTGCATCTCTTTGCGATTCAACCCAAAACGGGCAAGGTTTCTGTGCTCGGCGAGCTAGCAACTACATTGGATGATATTTATGGCATTTGTATGTACCGCGATGCTCAAGGGGAAATCTATGCCATTCCTAACGATAAAAACGGGACTTTCGTTCAATACCACATCACGGTTGCACAGCAAAAATTACGGACTGAAGAAGTACAACGTTTTTCAGTTCAAACCCAACCGGAAGGCTGTGTCGTAGACGATGCCACAGGGCGTATTTTCTTGGGTGAAGAAGATGTCGCGGTGTGGGTAAAAGATCTCAACCCAAAATCTCAGCTTCCTATGCAGCAGGTGATTGGCGTAGGAGAGGTGATGCATGATGACATTGAGGGAATGGGACTTTATCACGGTAAAAAGCAAAGTTATTTGGTAGTTTCAAGCCAAGGCAATGACAGCTTTGTGGTGCTTGATGCTGCTGCACCTTACACGGTTCTTGGCGCATTTCGTATCGGCATCAATACCGACAAAGGCATTGACGCTGTGTCTGAAACAGATGGACTAGATGTGAGTTCCCTAAATTTTGGTGGCAAATGGAAGCAAGGCATGTTGGTGGTGCAAGATGGACGTAAACGTATGCCTGAAACCAATCAGAACTTTAAATATGTGCCGTGGGAAAAAATCGCTCAAGCCCTGCATTTGGACTAAATAGCGCTTTAGTACCTGAGTGAGTACATGGGCTGCTAAAGAATCACAGCCCATTTTAAAAATATATATGTACTGCACCATGCAGTAAAAAAATTGGAGTGCGTTATGCAAGCAACGATGGATCAAATGTCGGTTTGGATGTTGATTAGCCATGCCAGTGTGTTGGTAAAAGTAGTGATGTTGATTTTGGTTTTATCCTCAGTCGTAAGTTGGTATTTAATCGTGCGTCACGGTATGTTACTTCGTGGACAAGAGCAGCTTTGGAACCGCTTTTTAAAGAATTTTAGACAGCAAAAAGATCTCAATCTTTTACAGCAAGACTACCAACAGCCTGAACAACAAAAAGGAGTTGTCAGCATTTTTCAACATGGGGTTGATGAATACCATCAATTGATCAAAGATGAGCAACTTACTACAAGTGATGTAATTGATGGGGTAGAACGCCGTTTGCTCAGCAGCATCAGTGAAGAAGAAGAAAAGCTTCAGCAAAATCTGACCTTTCTTGCAACAGTTGGTTCAGTCAGCCCTTATATAGGCTTATTTGGAACGGTCTGGGGCATTATGAATGCGTTTATTGGACTGTCTGCCGTTGAACAGGCAACCCTAAATACAGTTGCGCCTGGGATTGCAGAAGCGCTGATTGCAACAGCCATTGGTTTATTTGCCGCTATTCCTGCGGTAGTGGCGTATAACCGCTTTTCGGCACGTGCTGACAAGCTTTCCAGTCGTTATTACGGTTTTGCCAATGAGTTGCAAACGCGTATTTATCGTTTGTTGGGGCACACTGAGCGCGCTTCGCGTTAAGGAGCAACAGCCATGATTAAGCGTCCTCAAAAATTAAAACTCAATGCTGAAATGAATGTGGTTCCTTATATTGATGTCATGTTGGTGCTATTGGTGATTTTTATGGTGACTGCACCGATGTTGACACAGGGCATTCAAATTGATTTGCCTAAAGTGGATGCTAATGTCATGCCCGCGTCACAACAGCAGCGTATTGTCACTCTATCTATTCAAGCCAATGGTCAGTATTACTGGAATATTGGTTCGGAAGTGAATACCGAAAAAGTCACGGATCAGGCCATTGATTTAGCCACTATGCAACAAAAACTGGTTCCGATTATTCAAAAAGATAAAAGCTTACAGTTTTATGTACGTGCCGATCAGGATGCTGATTATCAACTGGTTGCACAGGCCATAGCATCCTTGCAAAAAAGTGGGGTAACGAACTTGGGGCTAGTGACAGAGGAACCACAATCATGATGACAACCGTTTCCAAAATTAGGTTTCGTGATCAAGGCCTAGCACTTTCGGTCACGGCTGGATTGCATATTGCGCTAATTGCATGGTTATGTACGGTTGAGATGCATGAAACATTGGCGGAACCCAAGCCGAAAACCATTCAATTACAATTTGTGCAAATACCTCCTCCAGCCAAACAGCAACCAGAACCTAAAAAGCCTGAACCGATAGTCGAAGAAAAGCCGCTACATGAGCCTGTCAAAAAACAGGTTGAGAAACCTGCTGAAGCCCAACCGAAAACCACCAAGAAGTTTGTAGAGTCGCAGAGCAACAAAATTGTACCTACAGTGGTTAAACCGACCCAGCAAGTCGTGAAGGAAAAGCAAACGGCAACAGAGGAATCTCAGAAAACAGTAGATACGCAGTCTAAGGCGGATATACCAACTCAGACGAAGACCCAGAAATCAGTAGAACCTAAAGCACAAACTCATCCTGAAACATTTGATGTTAAAAATTATCAACCTGTTGCAAAAATAGCACCAGCCTATCCTGAACAAGCTTTGGATCGTAAACTTGAGGGGGATTGCACAGTGATGTATAGCGTAAATGAAAAAGGACGGGTAGAAAATCCTAAAGCACAAGGCGATTGTCATCCGATGTTTGTACGACCTTCGATACAGGCTGCACTCACTTTTAAATATCAGCCTCGTCTCGTCGATGGCAAACCGACCAGTGTGTCGAATGTTAAAAATACCTTCCAATATCGTATTGAAAGTTAATTTTATGTACTAGCTCAAACCTGAGCTGGCAGTTACTCATTCTTTCATATGTCTGTCTGGTTAAATTTGAACTAAATTCTTTTTAGCCTAAATTTTCTTTCTATCAAGAAACGTTTCAAATAGTGTTCGTCTACAGAACATTTTTCCTTGAAACGTTTTATGGAAACGTTCACAACCTACATATATTTGAGGGTTGCTGCTTTCGTTTTTATGTGATTAATATTCTTAATGGCTAAATATAGGTCTTCATCATGTTGTTCTACTTGACTGAAAAACTTCGTGTCGATATCTATCAGAAATCGGAGTATTGGTACGTTTTACGATTGATAGAACCGGTTTATTCAACTTAATCTCATCTCGTGCCATTTTAGCTTCCAAGCATTTAGTTGCTTCTTAAATAAAGTTGTTAAGATCATGGCGAGGTGATATGAAGTGAACAGCACTTTTTGAATCAACTGCACCATTCTTGCAGAATTCATTACTGATACGATGTTGACCTACTGGATTACAAAATCGCTGATGACCTTTGATGAGTAGTGAGGGATATTTTTTTGGGTTATAAGCGTCATCTAAACTAGGGATTAATTCATCTATTTTCTTTGCTTGTATGAAATTAGGTTTCAATGGCTCTTTTTGAGCAACAGGTCCAATATCTTGATCGAAATAATAAACGTTTAGCATTTGTATGTGCTTGTTCTAGGGTGGTACACACCATGGTTACCAATAGTTTTCCTTTTATTTTGGCCATTCGGCATGAGTGTTTCAATAAAGTAGATTTTAGATTGGGTAACAACACCACCAAAGCCAATGGTCAGAGAGTCACGATAAAAAACTTTTTCCCTGATATTTCTAGAGGGAGACTATCAATAAATGTTTTTATTAGCTTATGTCTTTGCCCCATTGCACTTTTTAACTGATTGAAACAATGCATAGCAATATAGCACAATAATTCTAGAGCCTACCATATGCCTACTTTTGATCATTTATGCGGATTGAAGTGAACAGAGCGAGGGAGGAGTTCAGTTATAAGCTTATTGTTATTAAAATAAAGTACTCCGAAGATGCCGCTGCATGTGTCGTTACCCTGAACCCGATGAGTTCAAGGTGGACGCGACGTATACTTGCTGGGTTTCCCACATGAAAGTGGGCATACACTCTAAATATACAGAACACATCCATAAGTTTAAGTATCGGCAGGGGAATAGACCCGCTGGCGAACACCTCAGAGTTGCCTTAAGTATAACGAATCTCACGCTGATGGCAACTCATACACCGCTACGAACTGTAAACAACTGAAGTAAGTGTTGATACTTTATTCAATTAAGTCGAGTTTAAACAAGTTCCGCAACATCATCGATAATATTTGCCAGTAATCGTTCTGCGTGTGCATACTCTTGCAGTGTTTTATTCATCGACAACACTTCTTGCATTAACTCTAGTGCCACCATAATGATAATTTTACTGGGTTCTACACGCGGCGCTTTACGGCGAAATTCATCATATTTATCATTTAAAAGCAGAGCTGCACGTTCAAGGTCAGCTTTTTCTTTTTCCGTTGTGACTAAACGAAAGCTATGGCCTAAGACACGTAATTCAACGGTAATTGGTTCGCTCATGATTAAACTTCCTCGCCAGCTTCAGTAGGGTGGGCAAGTTGTTGAATTTCTTGCGCGTGATGATCTTGCTCTGTACCTAAAATAGCCAAACGTTGGATGATGGCTTCGACTTTAGCTTTGGCATGCTCATTTTTTTGTAACAATCTTTCACGTTCTTGCTGAAGCGCTTGAATTTCTTGCTGAGCTTGACGCTGATCATTGTTCATTTTTTCTTTAATTGCACGTAATTCATTACGTTCAGCCAAGATTTCCTGAAAGCGATTTTTTAAATCCGTACAACTTTTTTCCAAACGACTATAACGATCGGCCAAAGCAGTCGCATCGGTGTTCAAATGTTGATATTGGGTCTGAGCGCTGCTTAATTGCTCAGTTAAATCATCAATTTGTTCTTGTTTCTGGGTAATTAAGCCATTTTTTTGCACAACTTGAGAACGGTGCTGTTCTTCAGCATCCAGTTTAGCTGCATTTAAAGTGCTATTTTCACTTTCAAAATGAGCAAGTCGCGTTTTTAAAACGCCAATATGCGCCTGTAGACGCTGTAATTCTTCTAACATATCGTGGTCGCACAGTGCTGCAAACAAAGGTAATATATAAGAAGTATAGAGATTGGATAAACGAATGCAAGACGATATTTCAGGTTGGTCAGAATGGCAGCCAAATTTTTCTAAAATTGAAGAGATTTCTAGCCCAAGTGAGTTACATGGTTTACTCACAGGTATCATTTGTGTAACTCAGGCACCGAGCCGTGAAGAGTGGCAACTCATCCTAACGACTTTGGAAATTCCAGAGTTAAGCGAAGAAGCTTTGGCTTTGTTAGCCGATGAAGCAGAAGATGTCGCACATGCACTTTCTGACGATGAATTGGACTATTTACCCTTACTTCCCGATGACACACATACGCTGGCAGATCGTGTACAAGCTTTGGCGGATTGGTGCGCAGGCGTAGTGCTGGGCTTTGGTTTGGCGTCGGGTCATATTCGCCCAGATGAAATGGAACTGATCGAACATTTACAAGATGTGGCGGCAGTTGAGTTTGAAGAAACTGATGATGATGAAGAGGGTGAAGAGAGCTATCAAGAGTTATACGAGTTTGTACGTTTAATTCCTGTGAGCTTATCTGTAGGCCGCAAAAAGATTGCAGTTGATGAAAGTTCGCTGCTTAAACACTTTCATAACAAGCAAAAAATTGATCACTCTGTAACAGAAGCGAACAATGTTGTAGAAATGTTTACGCCGCATCGCCCAAGCTGATTGGCATAAGACTTGCTGCGCGTACATGATAGGGTGCGCGTGGCACTTTTATTCTTTGGTATAAAAAAGACAGATCAAACATGAAACTAACGCAAGTGGATTTTCAGGAACGCCGTGACCGTTTAGCTGCACAAATGGGTCCGAACAGTATTGCCATTATCGCAACCAGTCCAGTGGTGATGCGTAATCGTGATGCAGACTATAAATACCGTACCGATAGCAGCTTCTTTTATCTGACTGGTTTTGCTGAGCCCGAAGCCGTAGCGGTTATTGAAACCTTTGCCGAAGACGATGAAGACGGGTACAGCTACAGTTTGTTCTGCCGTGAACGTGACCGCGAGATGGAAATCTGGAATGGTTACCGCGCAGGTGTGGATGGTGCGGTAGACGACTATGAAGCTGACGAAGCGTATGCGATAGATTTGTTAGATGAAGAAATCATTGAAAAACTCTTAAGCAAAGAAAAATTATTCTATCGTATTGGGCAACAGCCTGAATTTGATGCGCGTGTAGCAAAATGGATCACGACGGCCAATGGTGAGTCACGTCGTGGGACTGCTGCACCTGCACAAGTGATACAGCTAGACCGTATTTTAGATGAAATGCGTTTGTTTAAATCAGCACAAGAAATTGCATTGATGCAAACGGCTTCTAATATCTCTGCACAAGCTCATACTCGTGCCATGCAAACTGTTAAGCCGGGTATGATGGAATATGCCCTAGAAGCTGAGCTGAATTATGTGTTTGGTCAAAATGGCTGCGTGCCGTCGTATAACAGCATTGTCGGTGGTGGTGAAAACGCTTGCATTTTACACTACGTAGAGAACAACAAAGAGCTAAAAGATGGCGATTTGGTGCTGATCGATGCAGCGTGTGAATATGAATACTATGCCTCCGACATCACCCGTACTTTCCCCGTCAATGGAAAGTTCAGCCCTGAGCAAAAAGCTCTTTATAATGTAATTCTCGATGCACAACTTGCTGCAATTGACGCAGTGCGTGTAGGCAACTCGTATAAAGAACCACATAATGTTGCTGTGCGCATTCTAGTCCAAGGTCTACTTGATCTGGGGATTATGCAAGGTGATATTGAAGAGATTATCCAAAAGGAAAGTTTCCGTCAGTTTTATATGCATGGTACAGGACATTGGCTCGGTATGGATGTGCATGATGTTGGTTCATATAAGCAAGAAGGTGTGTGGCGTGCCTATGAAGAAGGCATGGTGGTGACTGTTGAACCGGGCTTGTACATTGCACCTGATGATGAAACGGTTGATGCGAAATGGCGTGGCATTGGTATTCGTATTGAAGATGACATCGTAGCAACCCAAAACGGTCCACTGAATTTGACTGCGAAAGTGGTGAAGTCGGTAGAAGAGATTGAAGCGTTAATGGCGCGATAAATATAATTTACTGTATAAAAGCCGATCATGAGATCGGCTTTTATTTTTTATAAGGTGTTTATGTTAAATAGAGGCCTACAATATTTTATGAATAAAAAAATTAGGGTCTGTTGACATTTACTGTTCATAATTAACCCTATAAAGGTAGCCATAAAAATATACAGGCTAAAGCAACA
>Ga0155634_1033_pt1 | contig 81504 bp, 74 predicted proteins | sample RifCSPhighO2_12_FD_107291 | JGI IMG/M metagenome (GOLD analysis project Ga0155634, IMG submission 107291) | Pseudomonadales bacterium RIFCSPHIGHO2_12_FULL_40_16
AGCAGAGGGGGATTTTTTATGCTGAAAAGATTAAAAATAAAAAGAGTAGAGCGGAGAATGCGCCATTTAATAGGGGCCTCTAAAATTTAATAGGTTTAGTTTCTCCCTTGAATTTGATGGTTTTTTCTTTACTACAAGAAATTTTAACCAAGTATTTGTATATATTTTGAGTAACTGAACAGCTATTTCATTTATATCCGTTGGAAAAGAATGGCTTAGTTAACTCGTGATCATGCAAAATATGCCAAAACAGGTTTTGATTTAGATTTTAATGTACTCAATAAAAAGAAACCCCAACATCCTGTCGAGGTTTCTTTGTATTTCAGTGTTTAGATACAACTCCTGTCATATCTCACATCCTGATGCTCAAACTGATTATTGTTGTTTTAAGTTTGGGAAACGTCCTGTCTCCTGATGTATTTAATATACGTTGTAAGCTGTTTTAAGGCTAGTGGTCACTTTCCTCAGTATTTGTAAGCTTTGACTTACATAGATTCATCTTGTTACCAAAGCGGATAACCTTGTACTTATAATTTCTCTACAATGAATGGTGATCGTGCATTTAATGGGGAAGGCAATGCTGAGAAAAAAAGCTTTTTGTTTGTTGATGACAGTGAGTGCATTTTTTGGATTAATGGCATGTCATGCACAAAGACCAGCGGAGTCAGCAGCACAGGAACAACAGGCTAGTTCTGCTTCTTTAGGTACATCTATGCACCTCAAGCGTATTGCTGAATTTAATGAGCCATGGGCATTAGCGGTATTGCCTGATGGGCGGTTATTAATTACAGAAAGATCTGGGCAGTTGATTTTATTTAATCCTATAGATCAGACAAAGACTCTCATTAGGAATATACCTAAAGTGGCTTATGGTGGTCAGGGAGGATTAGGTGATATTGTTTTACATCCTGAGTTTGCACAAAACCATCAAATTTATCTTAGCTATGCAGAAGCAGGGCAAGGTGGTTATGGTGCGGTCGTGATTCGTGCTAATTTGAATTTAGATCAGGCAAAGCCACAATTAGATAATCTTCAAACGATATGGAAACAAGTACCCAAGGTGCGCGGGCAGGGACATTATGCACATCGGATATTATTGGATGGCGCAGGGAAATTATGGATTAGTTCGGGAGAACGGCAAAAGTTTGATCCTGCACAAGATTTAAAATCGAACCTTGGAAAAATGATTCGTTTGAATGATGATGGTTCGGTTGCCTTAGATAATCCATTTCAGGCGCAGGGGGATATCGCAAAACAAATATGGAGTTTGGGGCATCGTAATCCTTTAGGAATGGCTTTGGATGCCAAAAAACAACTGTGGGTGGTTGAGATGGGACCTAAAGGTGGGGATGAACTCAATTTAATTCAAAAGGCTAAAAACTATGGTTATCCAATCGTTTCGAATGGTGATCATTATAGTGGTTTGAATATCCCTGACCACGCCACGCGGCCTGAGTTTGAAGCGCCAAAATTAGATTGGACCCCTGTAATTTCTCCATCGAGTTTGATTTTTTATACGGGACAGATGTTTCCAAAGTGGCAGGATAAAGCCATCATTGGTGGGCTTTCATCTAAAGTATTAATTATTGTAGACACCACAGCACAGCCGGTAAAAGAAATCCAACGGATAGATATGAAAGAACGTATCCGTGGTTTACAACAAGCGAAAGATGGCAGTATTTGGGTGATTGAGGATGGGAAACATGCAGATTTAATTCAGCTGCTTTCACATTAATCACCCAAACAGAGTGTTGCTAAAAAAGACGGTCTTAAAGCGCAGCATGTCGATCGGCATTGAAGACATTGGCTTGGATCTGCATCAGTTTTCGTTGTCCTTGTTTGCCATTCATCCGCCAATGGGCAATTTTAATATTATCGACCAAGGCGACATCCCCTTTTTGCCACTGGAGCAAGAGTGCATCGTTATATAAGGCTTCAAAGAAGTGCTGTTTTTCCTGATCGGTCCATTCAATTTTTTCACCTTCATGGGTAAAAAGTTCCCATGACAGTTGCATGCAATTAGCCGAGGGGTCTGGTTGAAGCTTTCCTCGCTGCTTAAAGCTTTTTTGTGCAGCTTGATGGGCAAAAGCGTTGGTATTGTTTGCAAAAGCCCACGGCTGGATCATCAATTTTTGCGTGTTCGGGTGTATGACAACGAAAGGTGAGCGTTTTAAGGTAAGTTTGTTTTCTTTATTTGATTTTTTCTGGAAACCAACTGAGATTTTATTGAAGGTCAATCGATCAAATAGATTAAGCTTACGTGTTGAAATATAAGAAAAATGATTCCATGCGCCTAAGTATTTTTGTTGTACGCTAACTGGAAAATGGGCCCAAATTTTTTCGAGGTTATTAAACCCGGTTTCGAGTAAGTGGTCCGCGGGTTCTTGGCAAAACAAGGCAATATAACGCGAGCGAGTCGAGTATAGGCCACCTTCGACATGTGGACCTTGAATTGAGTTTTCAACAGAGCCTAATTGCACCGTATTGTGGTTGAGATAAGGTCTATCATCACCTGCACGATTCTCGCTATATTTACGAATGAGAGAGGCGAACCAACCTGATTTTTTAGGCGTAAATGTATGCCAAGGTTCAAGCTGAAAATGATGTTCGATCAACTCATGAAATTCATACTGACGTTGTAATTTAAAGCCACGAAATAATAAGATGCCGTACTGATGCAACTCGTGCATAAGTTCTGTGCGATGGACTCTAACATAGGCGGCTAGAGCATCTACATCTATATATTCGGGGTCAGCGACATAAATTTTGCAATAATCATTTAAAAGTGTGGTGTTTAGTTGCATGTGAATGGTCTCTATTTTTGTTTTTTTAATTTATTGTATTGGACTGAAGCATTTTGGCTAAAGCGGCAAATGTTCAGTGGGCGAGAGTATAAAGTGTAGTGCGAGCGCCAGATGTAATATTTCGTTGTACAGAAGAACATACCGACAAACGGTGAAAGTCTTAATATTTGATGGATCTAATTTATAGATTAGCGCTTAAATATGTACGTTGGACGGAAATGATTACTTGGGAAGAATTATGTGTTTATATATATGTTTTATATCATTATTTTTGTAATATTTAAGTTGAGAAAGACATCCAGTCAGACCAATTTTAATTTGTATTCACGAGTTTCTTCTAAAGTATTGAAGCATATAAGAGGTTCGTTAATATCTGATCGTGATTTGGGCTTTTAGAGAAATATTGAGCTAAAAATCAATACAATTAAAAAGCCCCCGACATCCTGTCGAGGGCTTTTTAAATTCTTTCAAGCGGTATAACTCCTGTCCTACCGATCAGCATCCTGCTGTGTATATTGTTATTTTTGTTTTTCATCTGAGACATCCTGTCTCTGTATGGTTTAACTATAGCGTCGATGTTTATTATTGAAAAGCCGACAAATACTCAAGTTACTGTAAGCAATGGCGTACAGAAGAATCCCATGCTTATGCGCTGACATATTTAATAAGTTTATCAATTGCTGCTTTTAGATTCTTCTCATCAAAAGGATTCGGTTCAAAATCTTCGGTTTTATTGCGTGAAAAAATATCTCGAATTTCAATCACCGCATTGGTATCGACCAGACCGAGCTGAGTACCGACTTGGCGAATTTGGTCGATGGAGCGTGAGCCATTGGTACCACCATAACTGATATAGGCCGCAGGTTTACCTTGCCATTCTTTGCCTAAGTAATCTAGGGCATTTTTAAGTGCAGGGCTATAACCATGATTGTATTCTGGGCTAATGAAAATAAAGGCATCACCTTGGGCAATGTGGTCGGCCCATGCTTGTTGTTTGGGTTGATCATAAATCCCTGTCATTGGGGGATTTGCACCTGAAAAAATTGGCAAATCCCACTCTTTTAAGTCGACTAATTCGAGTTGGACCGTATTGAGTTCTAGTTGTTCAAAGCCTTTTTGCACCCATCGCGCAACTTTAATGGCTGTCCGACCTTCGCGCACACTGCCTATAATGACCTGAATTTTCATCAAAAATCCTTGGGAAAATAAATGTGATTACGTTACGGTAGTATGAAAATTAGGCTTTGCATAGATTGAATATGTATCTGAGCGACAAATGTTTGAGGCATTAAAAAAGCCCCCGAAGGGGCTTTGGCTGACACACAGACAATCGATCTGTATTTTTACATAATTTTGATACCTTGTTGGCCGGCAGGTGTCACTTTGAAGATTTCTACTTCAAAGGTAATATCTTTACCTGCCAATGGATGGTTAAAGTCGACTTCGGTGATGTCATCACCTACAGTTTTCACTACGCCATACAGGCTTTGTTTGGCTTTGTCTTCAAACTCAATCATGTGCCCTTCAATAGGACGCTGTTCAAACTTGACCGTATCAAACTGTTGTACGTTTTCAGGATTCCACGGGCCAAAAGCATCTTCTGGCGGTAGGCTCACTGTACGACGGTCGCCAGCACGTAAACCAAACAGTGCTTTTTCAAAACCAGGCAGTAAGCTGCCATCACCCATTACAAGGCTCACAGGCTCTTCACGGCTACGTGTATTATCAATTTCTACGCCATTTTCAATGCAAACAGAAAAATGTAACTCTACTTTTGAACCTTCGCTTACGCGAGTTTCTTCATTGGGATTAATAAAATCAGTCATGGTTTACTTCGGCACGTTGGATACGGTTTTTTTCGAGAAAAAAGGTATCGATCAACAAAAGGATCGTTCCTAGCGTAATCGCACTATCTGCAATATTAAACGCAGGGAAGTGGCTGTTTTGATAGTACACATGAATAAAATCAACCACGTAGCCTAAGGTTACACGATCAATTAGATTCCCTATAGCACCACCTAAAATAAGAGCAATCGCGATGGGCAGTACTTTCACGGTTTTAGGCATACGCATTAGCCAAAACAGAAAAATGACAGACACAATACCTGCAAGAGAGGTAAAGAAATAACGTTGCCAGCCGCCCGCATCGGATAAGAAACTAAAGGCTGCGCCATAGTTATGCAATAAGGTCCAATTTAAAAAGGGCAGGACTGGTACTGGATCTGCATAATTCAGATGGGTACTTGCAATCCATTTGGTCCATTGATCTAAGACAATGGCTAGAATAGCCAAACCTACCCACACCAAATTGTGCGGATAGAATTGGAATAAGCCCTTTTTATGTTGTGGGTTAGGCATACTTTCTCTCTTCGCCTTGGCCTGTAGGAAGGTTGATAATACAACGACCACATAGACCTGGATGTGTAACATGTGTATTCACATCTGGCAGAACATGCCAGCAGCGTACACATTTTTCACCATCAGCCGCAGAGACTTGAACATTCAGACCTGCCAGATCAGAGGCTTCACCTTGAGTTGCATCGAATGCATTGACCAAGACTTGTGAAGTGATCATAACAAAACGAAGTTCATCATCTAAACGATCCAGTACGTCTTTGAGTTCTGCATCTGCCCACAGTTCAACTTTGGCAGAGAGATTTGAACCCACGATTTTCGCGGTACGCGCAGTTTCGATGAACTTGTTCACCGCAGACTTCACTGCAATCAGCGTTTGCCAATCGGCTTCAGACAACAAGTTTGCTTTTGAAGCCACAGGAATGTCATACCATTCCGCAGTGAACACGTATTTCTCAGTTTGTTCTGGAATCAGTGGCCATGCTTCTTGAGCGGTAAAGCTCAAAATTGGTGACATCCAACGTACAAAGGCTTGAACCAAATGATACAGCGCAGTTTGAGCTGAATGGCGCGCTTGTGAATCGGCTTTGGTGGTGTACTGACGGTCTTTGATGATGTCGAGGTAGAAACCACCCAAGTCGTTGATACAGAAGTTGGTCAGCGCATTGGTCACGATATGGAAGTTCATATCTTCATAGGCTTGCTGAATGGTTTTCTGTACATCTGCTGCACGTTGCAAGATGTATTGATCAAGTGCGATCAATTGATCTACAGGCAGTGCATCCGTCGATGGTTTGAAACCATTTAAGTTTGCCAATAAGAAACGCAAGGTATTACGAATACGGCGGTAGCCATCTGATGCACGGTTAAAGATTTCTTTACCAGCAGTCATTTCATAACGGTAATCGGCTGATGCAATCCAGAAACGTAAGCCGTCTGCACCCATGTCTTTAATGATGTCTTGTGGGGTGATGATGTTGCCTAAAGATTTTGACATCTTGCGGCCTTTTTCATCCACCACGAAGCCATGGGTCAGTAAGCCTTTGTATGGCGCACGTTCATTGATGGCAATTGAGGTGAGCAATGAAGACTGGAACCAACCACGGTGTTGGTCTGAACCTTCAAGGTATAAATCAGCAGGATCGGTGAGTTCTTCGCGTTCACGCAGTACGGCATAGTGCGTTGTGCCTGAGTCGAACCACACGTCTAAAGTGTCACGCACACAATTGTACTGTTCAGCTTCATCCCCGATAAAGTCTTTCGCTTCACGGTTATACCAAGCGTCAATTCCTTCTTGTTCGATCAACTTCGCGACTTCTTCGATCAACTCAGCTGTGCGCGGATGGAGTTCGTTGGTGTCTTTATGCACGAAGAATGGGATTGGCACGCCCCACGTACGTTGACGTGAAATACACCAGTCTGGACGACCTTCAATCATGGCTTGAATACGGTTTTTACCCCAATCCGGTACAAAGCTGATCTCGTTTTCAATCGCATTTAAAGCATTTTGACGCAGACCTTGTGCATCCATGCTGATAAACCACTGTGGGGTCGCACGGAAGATAATCGGCGTTTTATGGCGCCAGCAGTGTGGGTAGCTGTGTTTGATCGGTTGATGTGCCCATAAGCGACCAACTGCATCCAATGCTTCAATGATTTTTGGATTGGCTTTGTAGATGTGCTCGCCTGCAAAAATCGGTGAAGTTGGTAAATACACACCATTACCGCCCACTGGGTTTTCAACTTTTAAGTTGTACTGTAAGCCAACTTTATAGTCGTCTACACCATGGCCAGGTGCCGTATGTACCGCCCCTGTACCGCTGGTTGCAATGACATGTTCACCTAAAATCACAGGCACTTGGCGATCGGTCAGTAACGGGTGTTGTAATAATAGGTTTTCGATTGCTGAGCCGTTAAAATCAGCGAGAACCACAGGGTTTTCAAGCTTATAACGCTCAACTGCTGATTCAACCAAGTCTTTGGCTAAAATAAAGTTTTGCACGCCACGGTCGGTGCTAACTTGAACAAGTTGATAGTCAATTTCAGCATGGACGGCAACCGCTTGGTTTGCAGGCAAAGTCCAAGGCGTGGTGGTCCAAATTACGATATCTGTTGCAGCGTCTACGTTGAGATTTAAACGTGAGCTTAAGTCTTTTAAGTCGACAACCGTGAAGCCAACGTCAATCGCATCAGATTTTTTATCTTCATATTCCACTTCGGCTTCAGCCAAAGCTGAACCACAGTCTAAACACCAGTTCACAGGTTTAAGACCTGGTTCGATATGGCCTGCTTTTGCAATCGCGCCAACAGAGCGCACAATGTCCGCTTCCTGCTTGAAGTTCATGGTCAGGTAAGGATTGTCCCAGTCACCAAACACACCCATACGTACAAAGTCTTTCTTTTGCAGTTCAACTTGGGTGTAAGCATATTCACGGCAGGCTTTACGGAAAGTAGAAGCATCCACCTTCACGCCCACTTTACCGACTTTCTCTTCCACTTTCAGTTCAATCGGAAGGCCGTGACAGTCCCAACCCGGTACATAAGGAGCATCGAAGCCGTCAAGAATACGACTTTTAATAATGATATCTTTTAAAACTTTATTAACCGCATGACCCAAGTGAATTTGGCCATTTGCATAAGGAGGGCCATCATGCAGAACATATTTTTTCTTGCCAATACGCGACGCACGAATCTGCTGATAAATGTTGTCGGCATACCACTCTTCTAACCATTTTGCTTCACGCACCGCGAGGTTTGCTTTCATAGCAAATTCGGTACCTGGGAGGTTGAGTGTGGCTTTATAATCCACTGCATTTTCAGTAGTTTGCTTATCGCTCATGCAAGATGTCTTCCAATTTAATCAGCGGCTCGGCTGACGCGTTTTACATAAAATTGATTGGTATTTAAAAGGGAAATGTGGGGGTGTTTTGGCGGAACTCAAGCAGTTTCACCACATCATCATCAATTCCCGCTTTCAGTGCTTCCAGCGAAGGGTAGTTCTTTTCACCATGTAAGTAGTTTAAGAAAGTAACCCGCATTAACAAGCCATACAGATTAGCAGAAACATCAGGGAAATGTACTTCTAATCGCCATTCTGGCTGTGCTTGTTGAATGGCTGGACGTGTTCCGACATGACCCGCACCAAAAAGCGCTGAATGGTCATATCCCGCAACCCCTAATCGATCAGGATGGTCTGCTTTCACTTTGTCGCGTAAAGACGTGGTTTCACATATCACATCTACACCATAAATGCCGTTTAAACAGGGTTTATGTCGGTTTAAACGTACATTAATGGTTGGAAAATTAAGTGTTCGGCCAATTTGGTCGCCATATTGTACGCGACCCGTAATGCTATAAGGGCGCCCTAATAGCTGAGCAGCCAGCGCCAAGTCCCCTGCGACCAGTGTTTGGCGAATCCGAGTTGAACTGACGCGTTCACCTTCTGCGAGAATGGTTTCTAGATTGTGGACTTGAAAACCATAGTTTTCTAGAAATTCGCTGTTGCCTTGGCGGTTTTTACCAAAGTGAAAGTCATCGCCTAAAACCAAACTTTGGGCATTGAGTTTTTCTTTTAAAATATCGGCAAATTGTTCTGCACTTAAACTGCGGAAGCTGTTGTCAAATTTCGCGACCGCAATATAGTCCACACCCAGCTCAGTTAAATATTCGACTTTCTCACGCAATGATGAAATACGCGGTGGAGCATCATAACCTTTAAAGAATTCAAGTGGTTGAGGTTCAAAAATCATCACCACTGTTTTTAGATTTTGTTGTTTTGCAACGGCTTTGAGCTGATGAATCATGGCTTGATGACCCAAATGCACCCCGTCAAAATTACCGATGGTGACAGCGGTTTTTTCTAATTGGGTATTTGAAGGCAAAGCATTTAGACGGAGCAGCTTCATGGGCAAATCAAGTGCTTGGAATTAAGAACGGCTTATATATTGCCATATTCTTGGGCATTCGTCTTGTGGTTGTTTTTTGACAACGCAAAATTTAGTGCAAAGTATATTTATATCAATTTTATTGATTTATTTAATATAAATTAATCAATTTTTCTTATTTATAAATTTGATTAGTATAAATGTAGATTTTAAATGAGGCCGAACTCATGCAAAAACCATTTACACAACTTGGACAGCGCCACAATATCATTCGTCAGTCCACCCCCAACTGGTTCACTGTCAGTATGGGAACAGGTGTTGTGGCGTTAATTGTATCAGAGTTTCCGATGATAAAGGCACTCACATGGCAACTCGGCACAGGGCTGTGGTATTTCAATATTTTACTGTTTGTACTTTTTAGTGTGCTATATGGCTTACGTTGGGCATTTTATCCGCACGAAGCCAAACAGATTTTTCAACATCCAAGCATGAGCCTATTTTTAGGGACGATCCCGATGGCGCTGGCCACCATCCTCAATGGCTTTTTAAAGTATGGTCAGCCTATTTATGGCGACACAGCTGTACAGATTGCGCAAATGCTCTGGTATGCCGATGTGGTCTTGGCGATCTTGGTGGCGTGGGGAGTTCCTTTTGCCATGTATCGACATCAGGAGCACGCTTTACAGCAGATGACTGCGGTGTGGTTATTGCCGATCGTGGCCTGTGAAGTTGCAGCCAGCAGTGGTGGTTTATTGCTGGGGCATTTGGCAGCTGATACTCACGCCGTTGCGATTTTATTGGGTAGTTATGTGTTGTGGGGTGTTTCAGTATTACCCGCCTTTGCAATTTTAACGATTTTAATGTTGCGTTTGGTCTTACATAAATTGCCTGAAAAAGAGTTGGCGGTCAGCAGTTGGTTGGCTTTGGGACCGATAGGCACTGCTGCTTTGGCGTTATTGGTTTTGGGGCATCAGGCACCGACGCTGATGGCGAGTTTGGGCTTAGCACAACTGGGTCAGTTATTTCATCAGGCAGGGATTTTGGCCAGTTTAATCCTGCTGGGTTTTGGACTGTGGTGGTTGGGGATTGCGGTACTGACGACTTTGCACCATGCCAAACAGGACTTACCATTTAATTTGGGTTGGTGGGGACTGACCTTCCCATTGGGCGTATATACGCTCGCAATCTTAACCTTAGCCCAGCAACTCAATTTGGCCTTCCTGTATGCCGTTGGCTATGCTTTTGCAGCCATACTGATGTTGTTATGGAGTTTGGTTGCAACCAAGACGGCACACGGTTTTTATCAAGGTCATTTGTTCTTTTCGCCGTGCTTAAAAACCTATTTAGAACAGCAGTATAAATGAGGTCAGAAATTATTTCATTTTAAAGCGCCGTTTGGCCTTGCACGATTTACTGTAGGGCCAAAGGTGCTTTTCTTTCGGATCGATTTGTTTTCTAATGGCACGCATGAAGTCTGTTATTTGAGTATTTTATGTCGGATGTTGCACTGATCATGGCTTTGCCAAATGAGTCTAAAGGATTGTTTGAGCAAGCAGGGATTGAAGTTCATTACAGCGGTATTGGTAAAGTCAACGCGGCCTATAAAGCATTTGAAGTGATTCAAAAAACAGGCTGTAAAACCCTGATTAATTTAGGTACAGCAGGCAGTACGTATTTTGATAAGCACGAATTGGTCGAAGTCTCTCAATTTGTACAACGCGACATGGATGTCTCTCCACTGGGTTTCGCTGTCGGTTTTACCCCATTTGACACCATGCATCCTGCGGAAATTCACTTAGAACCGTTTTTCCAGCAGCTCCGTACCGGCATTTGTGGAACAGGGGATAGCTTTGAAACAGGTAAGCCCAAAGTACCGTGTCATTTGGTTGATATGGAAGGATATGCGCTGGCAAAGGTCTGTAAAAAACAGGGTGTCCGTCTGATTTCGGTCAAATATATTTCAGATGGTGCCAACGACACCGCGCATTTGGACTGGGAAGACAATTTGTTATTGGGAGCTCAGAAATTATTAGCATTATTTGAAAGTATCTGAGGCTTTGATTCTGTCTTTTTCAATTCGGCGACCATAGAGTGCTATGGTCGTATGCCAAAATTACTCAGCTTTGAATAATTCAGACGGTGTTCTCGGGATCACGCCATACAGCATCATATGCACGGTATGTTGAATGACTCGTTGTTGCATACTGCGGTTACGTAGGGTTTTACCTGTCACCATTTCCATTTGCGTGGCAAAATCAGCATAGTTTTGTGTTAATGCCCAAATGTTGAGGATTAACAGCTCAGGGTCAATTTCAGTTGAAATTTTACCTTGCTCTTGCCAATTGCTAATGACTTTGGCTTTACGTTTGACCAACTTCTTTAAAGGCCCTTTGAGGATTTCCAAAATATGCGGAGCCCCTTGGATCACTTCTAAAGCAAACAAGCGAGATGCTTTTGGTTGAGTCCGAGAAACCTCAATCTTTTGCAATAAGTAGTTGGTGATCGCTTCTTCCGGCTCTAAGTCAGCTTCTAACATTTGTAGTGGGGCTAACCATTTTTGTAAAACCGTCGTTAAAACTTCAACGTACAAAGCTTCTTTATTTTCATAGTAATAGAAAATATTCGATTTGTGCATTTCAGCAATCTGTGCGATTTCATCTAAGCTTGCTCCATTAAATCCATAGAGCGAGAAGACGTCTAGTGCAGCATTCAGCAGCTGGTGGCGTTTTTGAGTACTCTTTTTCTGTTCCATTCTCTAATTTAAAAAACAATAAAAAGGGGGAAGGACAAATTGTACGGCAAATCATCAGATTTGTGCACAAAGTGGAAATTTAATTTTTTGAATAATGATCATTTATTCTGTAGATTGGCTCTTAAAGTGCGATAAATTCTAAAAGTTGTCCAATAAAATATAATTATATAAAAACTATTTTGTCTAAACTATATGAAATGATTCAATGTGAAGTGGTATGTTTTGATAAAAATAACGTGAAATTTATTACATTATTTAAAATAAAGTATGCTCAATTCATATGATGGTCTTGTGTTTTTTACTGAAATTCAGCATAAAAAATCCTTAGCCCCCAAGCTAAGGATTTTTTAGTCTACTTATGTGGCTAAAACCGCATTTAACACCTGCTGTTCAAGGGTATTGAACTGCATATCTTTGACGCGAGGGCGGGGTAGATCGACTTGAAACTCTTTGGCAATATGGCCACGGTCTAGCAAAATAATCCGATCAGCCAGTTGAACGGCCTCACTAACATCATGGGTGACTAAAATGGCGGTAAAGCCCTGTTCCGTCCATAATTTTTCAATCAAATTCTGCATGTCTAAGCGGGTTAAGGCATCAAGTGCACCTAAAGGTTCATCGAGTAATAAAATTCGCGGCTTATGGGATAAAGCGCGTGCCAAAGCGGTCCGTTGACGCTGTCCCCCAGAGAGCTGCGAAGGCCAAAGACCCGCTTTTTCTTTGAGTCCGACTTTTTCTAGCAGACCCGAGGCAGTGGCATGTTCTTGTTTTGGCAACCCTAGTTGTACGTTTTGTTCAATTGAGCGCCATGGTAACAGTCGTGGATCTTGGAACATGACCCGTATATCGTCTGCGGTAATCCCTTCGCGGAGGTGTCGTGCGGACTTAAACTTAATTTCGCCGTAGCTTTGTTGTTCCAAGTTGGCAATCAGGCGCAGCAGGGTACTTTTACCACAACCACTGCGTCCGACAATGGCTAAAAACTCACCCGGCTGAATATGCAGATCTAAGTCTTCAAGGACTTTAACTGAACCATAAAACTTATGCAGTTGTTCGATAATAATTTCGGCCCCAAGCACCGCTTGAGGGTTAATGTCTTGATTGTGATTTGGCGGCGACGGAATATTGGCATGGCGACCAAGGCTTAAATCAGTCATCTCAAACTCCTTATTTTTGGTATCCTGCATGCCAGCGCAGCAGGTATTTTTCTAATGTGACGGCCAGTACATCAGCCAATTTTCCAAGTAGGGCATATAGTAAAATCCCCACTAAAACGATGTCGGTCTGTAAAAATTCACGCGCATTCATGGTCATATAACCGATGCCCGCTTGAGCTGAAATGGTTTCGGCAACGATCAGCAGGACCCATACCAAACCCAGTGAAAAGCGTAGTCCGACTAAAATAGAGGGCATCGCACCCGGTAAAATAATTTCTTTATACAGTTGCCAACGGGTCAAACCATAGCTTCTCCCCATTTCAATCAGTTGTGGATCTACCGAACGTATGCCGTGATAGGTGTTGATGTAAATGGGAAAAAAGACCCCGACCGCAACCAAAAACAGCTTGGCGGTTTCATCAATCCCGAACCATAAGATCACTAACGGAATAAGTGCCAGTGCAGGAATATTTCGGATCATCTGTAGAGTGGTGTCGAGCAGAGTTGACGCCGTTTTCGATGAACCATTTAACAAACCCAGAAAGAGCCCTAAACCCCCACCCACCAATAGGCCGAGTAAGGCACGGCCTGCACTTACTTGCACATGCTTCCATAGCTCCCCACTCAGTAGCAGGTGCCAAAAAGCAGTAACTACTGCCGTTGGTGCAGGTAAAATCCGACTTTCTAAAAGTCCTGTGCTGGAGGCAATTTGCCAAAGCACAATCAAGCCGATAGGAAAGAGCCAAGGCAGCAATAGCTGCCCCAACTGAGTTCCACGTGAAACCTTTTCCTGCTGGAGGGTTTGCACTGAAACGATTTTGGACATTAGGCAGGCTCCTGAATCACTTTTGCTTTTTTGTTTTCATCAGGTGTGTAGTTGTTTGCCACAATCTCACCAAAGGGGCCTGTTAAATTTGGTTGTGCTAACTTTGCTTGAGTTTCGAGCGGCAGGAGTGGAAACACCAACTCGGCAAAACGAATCGACTCTTCAAGATGTGGATAGCCTGAGAAAATAAAGGTGCTGATGCCCAAGTCGGCATATTCTTGAATACGGGCTGCAACCGTTTCAGGGTCGCCGACCAATGCCGTACCTGCACCCCCACGAACCAGACCTACGCCAGCCCAAAGGTTTGGGGACACTTCAAGTTTGCTGCGGTCACCATTATGTAGTTCAGCCATGCGACGTTGGCCGACCGAGTCCATGCTCTTAAATTTTGCCTGTGCTGCAGCAATGGTGGCATCATCGACATATTGAATGAGCTCTTCTGCCGCTTGCCATGCTTGTTGATTGGTTTCACGTACAATCACATGCAGACGGATACCATAGTTGAGCGTACGGCCTTTGGCCTCGGCTTTGGAACGTACAGTGTCAATTTTTGCTTTGACTGCCGCAGGAGGTTCCCCCCATGTCAGATATGTGTCAACCTGATCCGTAGCCAACTCGATGGCATCATCAGATGAGCCGCCAAACCAAAGTGGAGGGTAGGGTTGTTGCACAGGTGGATATAGCAGTTTGGCATCATCTACTTTTAGACGTTCGCCGTGAAAGGTAAAGCTTTCACCTGTATGGGAGCGGGTTAAAATCTCACGCCAAATTTTGACGTATTCATTGGCAGTTTTATAGCGAGTGGAGTGGTCTTCATAAACGCCATCGCCTTGCAGTTCTTTTTCATCGCCACCTGTCACCAAGTTCAATAAAACCCGACCATTGGAGAGACGGTCAAAGGTGGCCGCCATTCGTGCAGCCAATGCCGGAGTGGTCACGCCTGGACGTAGTGCAACTAGGAATTTTAATTTTTTTGTGGCATCAATCAGGCTGGCTGCGGTTAACCATGGGTCTTCACATGAACGACCTGTTGGAATCAGTACGCCTTCATAACCCAAATTATCTACGGCAACCGCAATCTGTTTCATATAGGCATGGTCCACTTGACGGGCCCCTTTGCTGGTACCTAAGTAGCGACTGTCACCGTGAGTTGGGATAAACCAGAAAATTTTCATTTTAAAAAATCCTTAGATAGAGTCGTTTAAGGTTTGCTCGGTGCAACCCAAACGGTACTTTGAACTTGAATGTGTTTTGGAATCAGCTGGACTTGTTGGAACAAGTCCGCAATTTGTTGCTGTGCTTGCACCACTTCAGGCGTCAGGGTTTGAATTGGTGAAGGCTTCAGACGTTTGTCGATGACCCGTTGAGCAATAGAAGGCTGTAAACCCGTACTTTGGGTATAGACCAAAAGTGCTTGTGCTTGGTTTTTTAGTACCCATTGATCGGCCTGATTCAGCCCATGAATGAACTGAGCGGTGGCTTCAGGGTAGGTCTGAATGAACTTGGGGTTACCAATATAAAAAGAATAGGTTTGCGGAAATGCTGTGCCATCAATCAAGACTTTGGCCTGTGCATCCTGCTCTGCTGCACTGAGGTAGGGTTCCCAAATGGCCCATGCATCGATGGACTGTTTATCAAACGCGGCACGTGCATCCGCAGGGGGCAGCCAAATTGGTTGAATGTCCTGCCAGCTGAGTCCTGCTTTTTGTAGAACTTTCGCCAGTAACTCATGCGCGCTTGAGCCGCGTTGTACCGCAATCCGCTTGCCTTTTAGGTCTTGAATTGAATCAATGGAACTATTTTTAGCAATCAACAGCGCTTGAGCATTGGCTGGAACTTGTTCATAACCGACATAACTGAGCTCTTTGTCAGCAGCTTGAGCAAAGATCGGTGGGGTATTGCCCACAGAGCCAAAATCAACTGCACCGACGGCCAAGGCTTCTAGCATTTGTGGGCCAGCAGGGAACTCTTTCCATTCAATTTTGGCTTGAGGAAATTGTTGCTCAAATAATTTTTGCTCACGTGTGACCAACAGGTTCAAAGACGACTTTTGGTAGCCAATCGATAGGGTTTTAACTGGAGCTGCTGTCTGCTTTTCTGGCGTATTTGTTGCTGCCGTGTCTTGCTTTTGGCATGCCCCGAGTCCCAGACTCAAGGTGACAATGCCAATACTGGAAACTGTTTTAAGTATTTTCATAATGATCTCGTTATTTTTGTTTAATAATGGCTGCGTCAATATTCAGTTTGTTCGGAATCAGTTTTTGTTGATAGAAAGCATCCGCAACGTACTGCTGTTTTTTTGCGACTTCGGCTGAAATGGGTTGAACGCCAAAGCCCATACGACCAATCGAGGTTTGTAAAATGTCTAAAGACAAGCCTGTCGGTTTTTCTAACAATTGGGCTGCTTGTTGTTGATTCTGTTTGACCCACTGTGTGGTGGTGTTGAGTTCATTGACGACCGTTTTTAAAACTTCTGGATGCGCTTCGGCAAACTTACGATCGGCCAAATAGAACTGATGATTACTGACTAAGTTTTCTCCGGTAGCAATCACACGTGCTGAGATTTGGTGTTCAGCGGCAGCAAAGAAGGGATCCCAAATGACCCAAGCGTCGACTGCGCCACGTTCAAATGCGGCACGTGCATCCGATGGTGGAAGATACACCGCTTCAATATCAGAAAGTTTCAGATTGTTCGCTTCTAACACTTTGAGCAGCAGGTAATGCACATTTGAACCTTTGTTGAGTGCAATTCGCTTGCCTTTTAAATCTTGAATGCTTTGAATCTTTGAGTCTTTTTGTACGATCAGTGCTTCTGCTTTAGGTGCAGCAGGTTGGTTGGCAATGTAAACCAAGTTCGAATTTGCAGCTTGTGCGAAAATTGGAGGCGCTTCACCTGCTTCACCAAAGACCACACTGCCGACATTTAAACCTTCGAGGAGTTGTGGTCCTGCAGGAAACTCGACCCATTTGACTTGGACATTTTGTGCTTTAAGCACCGTTTCTAAAGTGCCACGCTCTTTGACGATGGGCAAAATGCCATATTTTTGAAAGCCAATATTCAGTGTGACGGTTTCAGCTTCTTTTTTCCCACATCCAGATAACATCATGGCACCCACGACTGCTGCAGAAAGAACGCTTGTTTTGATCCAGAACTGTGCTCGAGAAGTGCTCATGTGTTTCATAACTCCAAATAAATAAGGTGAGTGAGTTGGTGAACACATACGCTAATGGGCATTTCTTTTCAGAAAAAATAAGAAATCGGGCTTTAGACATGAAAAAAAAAGATAAAAACAAAAGTGCAAAACTTATGCAAAAAACAGCAATATAAAAAACATAAAATATAAAATTTATTGAGATTAACTGATTGATATTTATTATTTAAAAGGTATTTTTATTTTTGGAATAAGCTTAGTCTTTCACGCAATATAGAGTTGAGCGATTTTTGCGGTGTTTTCTCGATAAAGATATGAGAAATAAAGATATCCATAATCCTGCAAAAGCCACTTAAAGTGGCTTTTTAAAGACGAGTGAGTTGCGTTGATAGTTGTATAAGGCTTGGCGTGCATTGGGAAGTTCATCGACATTGGCCGTTTCAAAGCCATGTTCTAAGAACCAATGTGCAGTACGTGTGGTTAGTACAAACAACTGTTGAATGCCCATACTGCGGGCTTTACCTTCGAGATAATGCAAAATTTGGCTGCCACGATTAGATTTGCGATAGCTCGGGTCGACTGCGACACAGGCAATTTCGGCACTGCGGATTTCACCCTCTGCCGCTGGTAGTGGGTAAAGCGCAGCACAGGCCAAGATCATGCCATCACGTTCAATCACCGCAAATTGCCCAATTTCGTTTTCGAGACGTTCACGTGAGCGATAAACCAAAATGCCTTCTTCTTCAAGTGGGCGTAATAAGTTAATCAGCCCGCCGACATCTTGAATGTTGGCCATACGGACTTCTTCATAATGGGCATCGGTAATCATAGTGCCCGAACCATCACGCGTGAAGAGCTCCTCAACCAAGGCACCATCATAAGCATAGGAAATCAGATGGACACGATGGACGCCATGCGTGGAGGCCTTTTTGGCACCGCGTAAATGCACGGCAATGTCTGGATTCGAATCTTGGTATTTTTCAATTTGTGTATCGAGCTTGTGTGGCGAGATTTCGCGTTGCAACTGACCATGTTCATTGAGCAGACCATGCTGTTTGCCCAAGAAAATTAGTTTGTCTGCTTTAAGATGAATCGCTGTGCGGGTCGCCACTTCTTCAGCCAGTAGGTTGAATACTTCGCCTGTGGTGGAATAGCCTGTTGGCCCGAGCAGCACAATATTGTGATTATCCAAATGGCGTTGAATGGCATCGGTATCGACCGTACGGACTTCGCCGGTTAACTGAAAATCGACCCCATCGCGAATGCCATAGGGCTTGGCTGTGACAAAATTCCCTGAAACCACATCAATGCGTGCGCCATACATCGGTGAGTTGGCCAGTCCCATTGACAGTAAGGCTTCAATTTGCAAACGAATCGAGCCCACCGCATTCATCACACAGCCCAAAGATTCTCGGGTGGTGACGCGACGATACTGATGAAATGGCGTTTGTAGTTGGCTTTGTTTTAAGTTGTGGTTGATTTGCGGACGTGCACCATGCACCAAGATCAGGCGAATCCCGAGTGAATGCAGCAGGGCAATGTCGTGAATAATATGTTGAAAGTTATCATGCTGAACGGCTTCACCATCGAACATAATCACAAAGGTTTTATTACGATGAGCATTGATATAAGGCGCAGAATGTCGAAACCAATGCACATACTGCAAAGTTGTACTGTGATGTGTTTCGATGGAATTCGTTTGCATGCCTGTCTCAAAATGAACTGCTTAGCATGATTTTAATCAAAAAATGCAGAAGAGGAAGTCTTAAATAGAAAAACACCTGAAGCAACGTTCAGGTGTTCTATCGGTTTTGCGACACAAGTCAGAATTAACCGATAATACGCAGGATACGGTGATTACGTTCATTGACTAAAACATAGTCACCATTGACCTTATACCATTGTTGGTAGCGTCCAGTGTTAGGTAGGCGACGTGCTTCGCGGTCACTGACATGGTAACGCGATGAGTCATAGCCGCGTGGCAAAGTTTGACCTGAGCGCCAGTCACGGCTTGGGTTAACACGTTTGTTTTGGTAGCGGTTGTCATTGTCCCAACGACGGTCATCGCGATGATCCCAACCGGAGTCATGATCATGCGAGCGGTCATAGTACTGTGGTGTTGCCATTGCAGATGTGGCCATGAGCGCGCCTAAAGAGAGCGTGATTGCAGTCAGAATTTTTTTCATTGCTTTCGTCCAGTATTAGTCTTGTTTCGATTATTCAAAATTAGCGAATAACTCTAGAGAAAGCGTGAGGGCTATTTAGGTGAATTGTGAAATGTATGAAGAGACTGAGGAGATGGTTGTTTTTCTGAAATGCTTGCAAACAAAAGCTTTGGCACATAAAAAAACCTGAAACAAGGCCTTCCATGCTGTGCCTGACTGTGGTCTCTTAAGAGGAGTATGCAGTCGTGCTAAAGCGGGTGAAAGGGTGTTGATTCAGGTTTCAATAATTTCGCTGAGTTGTACAAAATGAAGCGCAGATTAAAGCCCCATAATCCGCAGAATATTGTTGCTGTCTGCATCGACTAAGATGTAGTCATTGTTGATTTTGTACCACTGCTGATTTCGGTTTGGCTTTGGAAGATTATGGTCTTTATATTCGACTTTATAGCCGTTACCACGGTAATGCTGTGGCATGACATAACCTTGTTGCCATTTATGCTGTTGTAAACGTTTGACACCGCGCTCTTCGCGCATACGTCGACGATCTTGCTGATCGTCATTACCTGAATCGCGAAAGTCACGTCCGCGTGGCTCATTGCCATAGCGTGGATGATCGTGGTCAAACTGAGGGGCAGCAGTACTGAGACTGCTTGCCATCAAAGCACTGAAAGAGATTGCCAATACTGTCAAAATCTTTTTCATGTTGAATCCTCATTAAGGTAATTTCATTCTTTCCTATAATGTACGAAAAAAATGCAGAGAAACTGTGAAGATGAATTGGGTATTTATTAACAAATGCAGAGATATTAAGAAGATTATGCCCAATTCTAAGCCTGAATTAAATCATCAATTGCGCTAAAGTCCAAAGCAAACAGTCTGTATCTTCTGATTTTTGACTCATTTTGAGGGCTCAGATCTTCCTTTGTCAAAGAACGCATAGTGCATTATTTAATTCCACTGCTGCGTTAGATGTTGTAATGAACGGATTGAATGAACCACTGCTTCAGCTTGGCTGGCATCGTCCAAAGCACCAATCAGGCTTTCGTGGAGTTGTAAATAATGGATATCACGAATGGTGTCATGTTTACGTTGTAAATCAGCCATGCTGCATCCTTATTTTCAATTCTTGATCAATCAGAATGATAAATAGGAAATATTGATCTTAAAAACCGAATATTTATATTAAAATAATTTAAAAATACGATTTAAAATATCGAGCTAGCCAAGCTGAGTTTTCAACTTGGCTGATTCGGCTTAATAGGCGTAGTTGAGGTCGGTATAATCACTCAATGACTTCTGCACATGCGCTTGAATAAATTCACGTACATCTGCGGTGGTCATCGGTTCACCATTTTTGCTGATGGCATGCTCAATGTCGGGTTGACCCTCAATTTTGATGCGATAAACAAAGCTTTTCTTTGCTTTGTATTGTTCATCATCTTTTGCAATGACCGTGACGTAGTGATAGCTATGTTCAAAGTTCAAGTCGGTATGGGCAAAAACAAACTGGTCGAAAAGTTTCAGGGTGGCACCATTTTCCAGCGCTTGAAGTTCCTCCACAATACTGGCTTCAAACTTCATCCCATATTTTTCTGAAATGGGTTGTTGGTCAATCAACAGGCTAACCATACCATCTTCAGTGGGTTGTACAGTGATGTTGCTCAAGTCCGTCATAGCATATGCTTCAAAAATGGAGTTGGGCATCAGTATCCGCAAAAATTGAAAAAAGACAACCTTTTCTGAACTTGAGATCATGTTTCAGATGACTAAGCTTCAGTTTAACGCGTAAAAAAAGGAAGCCGAAGCTTCCTCTTGAGTAACACATTTTAGTCTTGTGCATCAATACTTTGACCATTCATATGTAAACTATCATCGCCCATCAAGTACAGATAGGCAGGCATGATATGTTCAGGCGTTGGCAATGTTTTTGGATCTTCATCGAGATAGGCTTTTGCACGCATTGCAGTGCGGGTCGCCCCGGGATTGATACAGTTAAAGCGGATATTCGGTGAGGTATTTTCTTTAGCAAACAGTTGGCTGACCGCTTCAATCGCGATCTTAGACACCGAATATGCGCCCCAACGTTCACGCGTTTCACGCCCGACACCTGAGCTGGCAAAAACCACGGAGGCATGCTCAGATTTTTTTAGAAGTGGCATTAGCTCTTGAGTCATAACGAATGGCGCACGCAAGTTGACGGCCATGACATCATCCCAGACATCGACAGGATAATTTTCCAGTTCGGTGCGCTCACCCAAAATGCCCGCATTATGCAAAATGCCATCTAGGCGCCCAAATTGGCGCTCTAAAGTGTCGACCAGTAATTCATAATCACGAGGAGAGGCGCTCGACAGCTGCAAGGGTAAAATTGCAGGTTGCGGCGCACCTAAGCCTTCAATTTCATCATAAATGACTTCGAGCTTATTTAAGGTACGCCCATGCAGCACTACAGTTGCGCCGTGTAGGGCATAACTTAATGCAGCAGCACGACCAATACCATCGCCCGCACCTGTAATTAAGATGATGCGATCCTTGAGCAGATCGGGGCGAGGTTGATATTCTGAATATTTCATCATTACCTCCTCGTTATTTTGATTTTTTAATTGTGATCAAGTCAGTGAGTTAGACGGTGTAGTTTGACTCACAAGAGACTGAATAACATCGTCCAATTCAGCCACAGTCTTCACTATACAATCTGCTTGCCACGCTGTTAAGTCATCTTTGTGCGCGAATGGTAAATAACCATAAGCCGCCAAAATGGTATACATATGCGCGTTACGACCCGCATCGATATCACGTGGATGATCGCCGACATAGATACAGTCTTCAGGTGCAATCGCGATGTGCTTGGCAGCCAAATACATCGGCTCAGGATCAGGCTTGGTCTGCGAGACATCCTCTGGGCAGACCAAAACTGCACAGCGTTCTGTCAAATTCAGCGCGTTTAATAATGCTTCACTGAGCCAGCGCGGTTTATTGGTGACGATGCCCCATGGAATCTCTTGGTTTTCAAGTTTTTCAATAAGCGGATACATGCCCGAAAACAGGTCAGTATCTACTGCAATATCGGCACCGTAGGTATCTAAAAAACGCTGACGATGTGCCAGAAAAATCGGGTCCTCGACCGCAAGTTCTGGATAAACCAATTTCACCATCGCCCGTGCACCTTCAGAGACTTGGCTACGGATCAGGTCTGCATCGACCACAGTGACGCCTTTTTCACGGCACATGTCTTGAATAATGCGAATAAAGTCGGCGGCAGTGTCGATCAGTGTGCCGTCAAGGTCAAATAAGACGGCTTTCATGCAGCACCTTCTTTGACGGTATAGACCATATAATTGACATCGACATTCGGCGCTAACCAATAGCGTTTGGTCAAGGGGTTGTAATGTAAACCCGTCATGTCTTTCAGTTTGAGCCCTGCGCCGCGAATATCATGTGCCAGTTCAGAGGGCTTAATGAATTTTTGATAATCGTGGGTGCCTTTGGCTAACATGCGCAGGACATATTCAGCGCCAATAATGGCAAACAGGTAGGCTTTGGGATTACGGTTAATGGTGGAGAAGAATACATGACCGCCTGGTTTCACCAGTTTATGGCAGGCTGCAATGATTGAGGCTGGATTGGGTACGTGTTCCAACATTTCCATACAAGTCACAATATCGTATTGTCCCGCTTGTTCTTCTGCGAGCTGCTCCACTGGAATTTGGCGATATTCGATATGCTCAACACCTTCTTGTTCTGCATGTAAACGTGCCACATTTAGAGGGGCTTCGCCCATATCAATACCGAGCACATTTGCACCACGACGTGCCATACTTTCAGCTAAAATTCCGCCACCACAGCCGACATCAAGGACTTTTTTCCCACTGAGTCCACCTGCATGTTCATCAATCCAGTTTAAGCGCAGTGGGTTGATCATATGTAAAGGGCGGAACTCCGAGTGCTGATCCCACCATATGGCAGCAAATGCTTCAAATTTGGCAATTTCTTGTGGATCAACATTCAGTTGCGACATCGTCGGCACCTCAATTTAAGTCATGATATTTAAAACGTTCAATAGGGCTTAGTGTAGCGTTTATTCTAGAAAAAGCGATAAAAGCCTGAAAAAAGTTCACAGAATGAAAACGAATTTGGCATATTTGATTTATAGTATTTGCATAAACTTATCATAATGATTTTGAGGACAATAAGTTCAATGAAAAAACTCCTTTTGAGTGGCTTAGCAACCGCTGTTTTCGCTATTTCTGGCAGCGCATTGGCTGCAAATTTTGTAGCCGGTCAGGACTATATGGTCGTACCAACACCTGTACAGGTGGAAGTGCCAGGAAAAATTGAAGTCCGCGAATTCTTTTGGTATGGCTGTGGCCACTGCTTTACACTTGAACCCCATATGCAGACTTGGTTGAAAAAACTACCGAAAGATGTGCGTTTTGTACGTACGCCAGCAGCCATGAATCCAGTGTGGGAGCAAGCGGCGCGAGCTTATTATGTGTCTGAGGCCTTGGGTGTACGTAAAAAGACTCACCTGACGTTATTCCATGCCATTCATGATCAAAATCAACCGATTCTAGAGCAACCTGCTTTAGCCAAGTTCTATACTCAGTTTGGTATTCCTGAAGCGAAATTTAACAGTACTTATAAATCATTTGCGATCACTTCAAAAATTGCGCAAGCACAAGATTTGGCTAAGCGTTATCAACTCAGTGGCGTTCCTGCGGTGACGGTGAATGGTAAATATATTGTGCAAGGTGGAGATGGCAAAGTGACTCAAGTCGTGGATTACTTGATTGAAAAAGAACGTGCTGCAAAATAAGCTGAATCTGTTTTAAGTCCTTATTCAGTTAAAAAAGCCTGCTGATGCAGGCTTTTTTTATGGATTAATGATGTTTATTGCGCAGCTGATGCTGGCTGCAATAAATCCTCATAACGCAGCTCAATTTTTCTTAAGGTTTTTAAGCGCCACAGTTGATGATGAGCTTCGGCTTCATAGCCATTAAAGGCCAAGAGTTTGGCAAATTTGGTCAAATCATAGGGAATCGGGTAGTTCAGCACCATTTCCTCATAGTCACGAATTTGCTCAGGGCTGACTTTGCTGTATGGATTTAACTGAATCCATTCAATGCGGCGGTTAAACTCCGACAGCAGTAAAATGTGATCTTGATTGGTGAACTTTTCAGGGGTGTGTTCATAACGAGAAGCTTGATTCAGCTTTGGTACCATCAACTCATAGTCACGAATAATCAGTGCGACCAAGACCACACAGACAGTAAATGTAATCGGCATGGCAAAGCTCGGTAAAGTCCACGTTTTTACTTTTTGCTGAGATTGAATAATGCCTAGAATCAACCCGAGTGGCAGCAAGAAATAAGCATAGAACAACGGAAATTCGAGCATACCGTGAATGAGTAAAGCGCCGACCATCAGAAGTCCAATCACAGATTCGAGCGATGTCGCATGCTTTTGCAGTTGATAGCCCCAATAGCTGAGATAGGCAAAAAATGGAATCGCAATCACTAATCCATTCCACACAATAAAGTCGAGAATAAAGTTGTGCGCACTTTTCACCCAAACGGGGCCTTGGAACTGATCACTGATTAGGGTGTAAGCCACACTGGTTTGATGCCAACCATAACCAAACCAAGGTCGCTCAGCAATGGCATGGAGCATCTGTTGCCAAATGGCAAGACGTGACATATCGCCCGTTGCTCGCGCAACTGCATCACGGGTTTGGGTCACTTCGACATTAGACAGCTGAGCCAACAGGTGATTGAGTTGTGGAATAAACGCAGTAAATGCAATGAACAACGCAAACCATGCGACGGCACTATACCACTTCAGTTCAACCACACCTTTGTACTGCTGATAGAGCAAATACAGCAGTACACAAATGCTTGCGACCCACGATGTGCGGGACTGGCTCAGTGCCACTGCAAATAACATCAATGCGGCACTGACGCACAGCAGAATCGAGTTGAATTTTTTCTTTTCAAATAGGTACAGTGTGCCGAGTAAGGACAGCATCAGAAAGCTCGCCATATTGTTCGGCTGAGCAAAGTTGGCATAAGGACGATCGCCTTTTAAGGCAGTCATGCCGGGAATGTACTGTTCAATATTGAGCCATTGGCAAGTGGCGATGAGCGCTGTTACCAGACCGACTGACCAAAATACAGTACACAGACCACTAAATAATTGCTCACGTTCCAAGGGTTTTTGGCTCAGGTTAAAACCTAAAACCATACTCAGCCAAAATGCAAAGATATATAAGCCACACATCAGTGCTTTGCTGAAAAAGAACAGCTCGCCAAAACCGTACTGAATGAAGGGCACGAGGCTCAATAGCAATAGCGGCAGGCTCACTTTCGGGAGCAAGAGTTTTTCTTTTAAAAATAAGGCAGAGAGTGCAAATAAAGATAAAAATGCAAACAATTCACCTGTATAGGTGACCCAAGGGCGATAATGAATGGGCAATAGCCATGCCAAGGCAATACAGACACTCGCTGCTAAAAAAAGAAAAAAACGCATAGGAGCTACAGATGAAAAAACTGGCTCTATGATAGTGAAAAAGCATCCAAGTTTGAGCAAAGCACATTAAAAATTTTGTAATACGGCAAAAATTACGTCTGGGAGCGGCTTAATGCAAAGTCGGATTGGCGTGTTTGGTTTGAGCAGATGGTCGTTGCCAATTAGAGATTCCGCGGAACATGAGTTGAATCTGCACGATGGTTTGCAGTTTAAATTCAGCCTGCTGCTGGCGTAGTTTCTCGGGAGCCACATCTCGACTCAAACCAATCCAGCGCATGGCCCAGTTAAAGGAGGCATCCATTAAAATATTGGCCAAAACTTTGAGGTCTTCGCTGTCATGGATATGTTGCATGCTTTCAATACGGGTTAGTTCATGGGCGAAGTCATCGATTAAAAAGGCAATTTCTCGCTCAACGGCTGCACGGATCAAGGCAGAACCACCCCAACGTTCTCCAATCAAGAAAATCCACTGTTCAGGATGTTGCTCTACAGCATGAAAAAATAGATCTAAACTGTGCTCAATCGTGGCATGTGAACCATAAACATAGCTTTGTCCCAATTGGGTTAACATACTTTTGATGTGGAGCGCCGCTTGATCGACCAGTTCAAGTCCTAACTCATCCAAATCATTAAAGTGGCGATAAAACGCGGTCGGTACTAAACCCACTTGGCGAGTGACTTCACGAAGACTAATGCGAGCAAAGGAACGACCCGAGGTGCTGAGTTGTAATGCAGCATTCAGCAAAGCTTGGCGGCTTTGTTGTTTACGTTCTTCCCGAATTGACATAGATGATTGCCTCAGCCTCTTTTAAGCTTCAGTTTAACAAAGAATATGGATGGGTAGGGAAACAGGCGATCAATTACAAATGCAATGCAGTCAGACAAATGCTTTGGGTCTGCTTCTGCTATACTATGCGCCAACCTATTTAGTCAGATGAAGGGCGTATTATGCGTATCGACCAACGAACATTAGATCAATTACGTGATGTCACCATTACTCGTAACTACACACGTTATGCGGAAGGTTCGGTATTGGTTGAGTTTGGTCATACCAAAGTTCTTTGTACGGCAAGTATTGATAACTCCGTACCACGCTTTTTAAAAGGCAAGGGTCAGGGCTGGGTAACCGCTGAATATGGCATGTTGCCACGTTCGACGCATACTCGTAGTGACCGTGAGGCTGCGCGTGGTAAGCAAAGTGGTCGTACTCAAGAAATCCAACGTTTGATTGGCCGTAGTCTACGTGCCATGGTGGATTTAAAAAAACTCGGTGAAAACACCATTACCATCGACTGTGATGTGATTCAGGCGGATGGCGGTACACGTACTGCTGCGATCACAGGTGCTGCCGTGGCTCTCATTGATGCGATGAACACGTTGCTTGAGAAAAAGAAAATTAAGCAAGATCCATTAAAAGGCTTAGTGGCTGCAATTTCAGTCGGTATTTTCCAAGACGAAGTGCTTTTAGACTTGTGCTATGAAGAAGACTCAAACTGCCAAACGGATTTAAACGTGGTCATGACCCAAGCTGGCGAGTTTATTGAAATTCAAGGTACGGCAGAAGATAAACCGTTTACCCGTGTACAGTGCAATGCCATGTTAGAAATGGCGGAAAAGGGCATTCAAGAATTGGTGAAAAAACAGCAGCAAGCACTGGGCTGGTAAGTTTTAACGCAATAAAAAAACGCACTCTAGAGTGCGTTTTTTATTGGGTGTCGTTTGAATGCAAACTATTGAAATTAAGCATTAAAACGCATAGAAAGGTCGACTGCTTTGACATCTTTGGTCAACACACCCATCGAAATATAATCCACGCCTGTGCTTGCGACTTCGCGTAAGTTGGCAATGGTGATATTCCCTGACGCTTCCAATTTACACCGTCCTGCAACATGCTTGACCGCATCAATCATTTGTTGCTGGCTAAAGTTGTCTAACATCACGATATCGGCTTGGGCTTCCAATGCTTGCTCTAATTCCGCCCAGGTTTCAACTTCGACTTCGACAGGTTTGCCTGGGGCAATTTGATGCGCTTTGGTAATGGCTTGTGCGATGCCGCCTGCCGCCATGATGTGATTTTCTTTAATTAAAAAAGCATCGAATAAACCTAAACGGTGGTTTTGACCGCCACCGACAGCGACAGCATATTTTTGGGCAATACGCAGACCCGGGAGGGTTTTACGGGTATCCAGCAATTTGGTGTTTAAGCCATCGAGCTGTTTGACATATTCCGCCGTTTTGCTGGCCACAGCAGATAGCGTTTGCACAAAGTTGAGTGCAGGGCGTTCAACCGTAAGTAAGCTGCGTGCTGAACCCGACAGTTTAAAAATGGTTTCATTGGCACGAACCAGATCGCCATCGTTTTTTAGCCACGTGATTTGTACACTTGGATCAAAAGCCGTAATTAATGCATTGACCCAAGGTTGACCTGCAAGAATCATGTCTTCACGGCTAATAATGGTCGCAGTCGCTTGTTCATCTTCAGGCGTCAAAAGTGCCGTAATATCGCCATCACCGATGTCTTCTTGTAATGCTTGTTGAATATTCAGTTGAATAGATTGTTCAAGCAGTTGTTGCGATATGCTCATCCGATTGTCCGTATCTTTATAGAAGCCATGAAAATTGCGCAATATATTAGCATTTTTCCTGAAAAAGGCGTGAAAATTTCAGAATCAAACGCTGACCAATTTGAGAAATGACGGGGAAAGATTTAGCATGAGAGACATTAAAAAAGATTGTCCAAAGGGCGTAATGGGTTTGAGGAATAAAAATATGCAGGTCATTCCGTCGTTTCAAGTGCAAGCAGGGCAACTGCTGGGAGCAAGACAAATTCCATCGCCTAATTTTAACGCACGTCCTGTGGATACTGAGATTCAACTGATTGTCATCCATAATATCAGTTTGCCTCCCTCACAGTTTGGTGGCGGTTATATTGAACAATTTTTTCAAAATCAATTGGATTGGTCAGTACATCCGTATTTTCAAACCATTCAAGGCATGCAAGTCTCAGCACATTTACTGATTTTAAGAAGTGGTGAAGTCTTACAATTTGTCAATTTTAATGACCGTGCATGGCATGCAGGGCGTTCAAGCTATTTGGCCAAGAAAGAGTGCAATGATTATTCGATTGGTATTGAGCTTGAGGGCAGTGATGACTTGCCTTTTGAAGATGCCCAATATGAAACATTGGTACACGTGACGGCTTGTTTACAACAGGCCTATCCTCAAATTCAGCAGCATTTGGCAGGACATTCCGATATTGCGCCAGGACGTAAGACCGATCCAGGCGCATTTTTTGATTGGTTAGACTATCGAAATCGTTTGCAGCAGTTAAAAAGTCAATGAATTGAGAGTCGACAACAACATTAAACAATCAAATATTCGCTGAAGTTTCATTACAATAGCGGCAAATGAAAAACTAGGTGGATACGATGGCGCTGTGGCGGTCAACCGTAATTGTAAGTGCAATGACCATGCTTTCTCGGGTCTTGGGTTTGGTACGAGACATTGTCTTACTAAATGTCTTTGGTGCGGGGAAAGATTTCGATACCTTTGTGGTAGCCTTTCGTATCCCGAACTTCTTCCGTCGGCTATTTGCTGAGGGAGCATTCTCACAGGCGTTTATTCCAGTACTGACCGAATATAAAACTGGGCGTACCCATGCGGAAGTTCAAATTCTGATTAGCCGTGTCTTTGGTTGTTTAATGACGGTTATGACGGCTTTAACCTTCATTGCCATGGTTGCAGCTCCAGCGGTGCTATATATATACGCACCAGGTTTCCATGCCGATCCAGAGAAGTTCGACCTCGCGGTTTCAATGTTCCGCCTCACCATTCCTTATTTATTGTTTATGTCGTTGACGGCATTTGCCAGCAGTATTTTAAACAGTTATGGTTCCTTTGCTTCGCCCGCCTTTTCACCGGTATTGCTAAATGTTGCGATGATTGCGGGGGCATGGTGGCTGACGCCGTATATGGCAGAACCGATTATGGCACTCGGTTGGGCAGTTATTGCTGCGGGTGTATTGCAACTGGCGATCCAAATTCCTGAACTTTGGCATAAAAAATTACTGATTCCGCCGAAAGTTGATTTTAAACATGAAGGGGTGGATCGCATCATGAAATTGATGCTGCCTGCGCTATTTGGTGTTTCTGTCACGCAAATCAACTTACTCCTGAACACCATTTGGGCTTCGTTTATGCAAGACGGTTCAGTGTCATGGTTGTACAGTGCGGAACGCATGACCGAGTTACCTTTGGGCTTGATTGGGGTAGCGATCGGCACGGTGATTTTACCCGCATTGTCGACCCGTCATGCAGAGCAAGATATGTCGAAGTTCCGTGGCATGATGGATTGGGCTGCGAAGGTGATTGTTTTGGTGGGGGTGCCGGCTAGTATCGCGCTGTTTATGTTATCGACCCCCATTATTCAGGCCCTATTCCAACGTGGTCAATTCACCCTTGAAGATACACAAATGACGGCTTTGGCGCTGCAATGTATGAGTGCTGGGGTGATTTCATTTATGTTGATTAAAGTCTTTGCACCTGGGTTTTATGCGCAGCAAGACACCAAAACACCAGTCCGTGTCGGTTTAATGGCCGTTGCCGCAAATGCGATTTTAAACGTGGTATTTATTGGCTTTTTTAAACTGATTGACTGGCATGCAGAGCATATGGCTTTGGCTTTAGCTTCTTCGGGCTCTGCTCTGGTGAATGCGGGGATGTTGTATTTCTATCTACACAAGCGCGATATTTTCCGTTTTGGTGCACACTGGAAAAAACTGTTTATTCAGTTTGGTATTTCTAATGCCGTGATGATTGCGGCATTGTGGTATGCATTGACTTGGTATAATGGTGATGTTTCACAATGGATCCGTGTTGCAGAAGTGCTCGGATTGTGTGTGGTGGGTGTCGTGGCTTATGCGATTGGTTTGCTCTTTACTGGGTTTAGACCACGTCATCTCAAACATGAAGCATAAAACAAAGCAGTACTTTTTTTATATTGCAAGCAAAGTGCGTAGCTTAAAAAAAGCACGGCTTGATTGAAGAATAGATTGAAATTAATAAAAAGCCTGATCACGAAGATCAGGCTTTTTATTTTGTATATAGCATTGCCTTTGCATTGCTGCCTTATTTTGGCAATACTTCAATTAGTTCGACATCAAAAATCAAGGTGCTATTCGGTTCAATCACATCGCCTGAACCAATTTGGCCATAGCCCAGTTTAGCGGGAATAAAGAAACGATATTTTGCGCCTTCTTTCATTAGCTGTAAGCCTTCCGTCCAACCTTGAATCACTTGGCTGACTTGAAACTCTGCAGCCTGTTGACGTGCAATCGAACTGTCAAAAACGGTCTGATCAATCAAGCGTCCTTCATAATGGACTTTGACTTTGCTGTTGGCCTTAGGTGACTTGCCTTGGCCTTGTTGTAAAACCATATATTGCAAGCCTGAAGCCGTGGTTTTCACCTCGGGTTTTTTCGCATTTTCAGCTAAAAAGGCTGCACCAATTTTGGCATTTTTATCTGCCAGTTGTTTAACTTCTAATAACTGTTTTGCCTCGGCTTGGCGTTTATACTGGGTGAGTACACGCGCCATTTCTTCATCGCTTAATGACGCAGCTTGGTCTTTAGAGGCTTCACGTAACCCTTGTACAAAAGCATCGAGATCTAAATCTTGAATTGATTCAGCATTGCTACGACCCATGAGGTAGCCAAAGCTATAACCGACTTGTTGGTTGATACTGCTTTTATTATTAATCGGTGCTGCAAAAACAGGTGTAGAAAGTAACAAGCCACAGAGTAATGTTGTTTGAATTTTCATATCGTATTCTCAATAAAAAGAGGAGAGCAAAAGCTCTCCTTTGATTGACTTGTCTTATTTTACTTTGATCAGTTCAACATCAAAAATAAGCGTGCTGTTGGCTGGGATCATGCCGGGTACACCTTGTGGGCCGTAGCCTAAGTTAGAAGGGATGTAAAGTGTCGCTTTCCCACCTTCTTTCATGAGTTGTAGACCTTCAGTCCAACCTGGAATGACTTGGTTTAATGGGAACTCAATTGGCTCGCCACGTTCAAGTGAGCTATCAAAGACTTTACCGTCGACCAGTTGGCCTTTGTAATGCACGGTCACGATAGAGCTGGCAGTGGGTTGCTTGCCTGTGCCTTCTTGCGTAATTTTGAACTGTAAGCCTGACGCTGTGGTTTTCACCCCAGGTTTTTTCGCATTTTCAGTTAAGAAGCTGTCACTGGTTGTTTGTGCTTGCTTCGCATCATTGGCCTGTTTTTGCTGCATTTCTTGTTGGAACTGCTCATAGGCTTGTTTTAATTCTTCTTCGCTATAGGCGGGTTGGCTACGGGCATGACCAGCACGGACACCGGTTACAAAACTGTTAATATCGAGTTCTGGTGGAGTTTGATGAGCAACCTCATAACCCAGTGCATAGCTAATTTTTTCTACGGCAGATGCATTTTTTGAAACTTGGGCTTCGGCTGAAGCTGGGTGTTGAGATGCATAATAAACGGGAACAAGTGCAGCACCGCCTAGAATAACAGCTACAGCAATGGGTAAGGCTTTACTCATGTGAAATTTTTCCTAATTCTATTACATTCAAAAAGTTTTTTAGCATCTTAGCAGACTTCATGAATGACGTGTTTTGTACCACCAGTACATTTTCAAATTAATATATGCCGAAGTCCTTAAAAAAACTATAAGGATTTGAATATATAAACGTTTGTCATACAAAATAAAAAGCCAGAAATCAAGTTCTGGCTTTTTATCGGTTAGAGGATGTATTTAGTCTGATTCTTTATTGGCTTTATAGGCATAAGCATAGTTATAGCCATAGCCATAGCCTGCACTTGAACGCTGAATATCGTTCAGGATAAAGCCATTCACTTTCACACCAGCTTGTTCGAAGCGATTCAGGGTCAATTCAAGCTCCTTCATCTGCGTTTTCGCATAACGGGCAATCACTAAGTTAACCCCTGTGTATTGAGAAATAATGATGCCATCCGTCACGGCTAAGACTGGTGGGGTATCAATAATCACATGATCAAACTTCTCTGACATTTGCTCTAATAGATTTTTGAACTGGTTAGAGCTTAGTAATTCAGAAGGATTCGCAGGACTTTTCCCGCGAGAAATTACACTTAAACCTGGCACTTCTGTAGGACGAATAACCGTGTCTAAACTTTGTTGACCATTGAGTAACTCTGTTAAGCCAGGTTGTGTGTCGAGATTAAAATACTTGTGTAAATAACCGCGACGTAAGTCTGCGTCTATGATTAATACGCGTTTGTCACTTTGCGCCAAAATTGTGGCTAAGTTGGTTGAGATAAAGGATTTACCAACTTCAGGTGCTGGACCTGAAATCGTAATCAGATTATTCCGGGCAGAGCTTAGCGCGAAATGAATAGCTGTACGCATACTGCGTAAGCTCTCAATAGCAATATCATCACTATTTTTAACAGCCAGAATAGGAATATTCTTTTTCTTCTTTAAAATATTAATACGGCTTTCTTGCACAGGTGAACGTGGAACTGTTGCATACACGGGAAGATCCAACTCATTTTCAATTTGAGTGGAGTCTTTGATCCCTGAACGCATCATATTACGTAATAATGCCAAGAGTGTACCGAGGAAACCACCTAAGAAAAGTGAAAGTATCAAAACTTGCAGTTTTTTCGGCTTAATCGGTTCCACAGGCTCTATAGCAGTATCGACGATACGAACATTGCCAATTTCACCCGCTTTTGCAATTCGTAGCTGTTGATAAGAGTTAAGCAGGGCGGTATATAATTGTTGTTTGACTTCAACTTCACGGTAAAGTTGTAAATAACGACGTTGTAAATCTGGCAGTTCTTTTAATGTCGAATTTAACTCCCCAATTTTTTTATTAATAGCTCCTAGTTGCGCATTCATTTGCTGCATGACTGGATGTTCAGCAGTATATTTGGCACCAGCTTCAGCCACTTGTTGTTCAAGTTGTGCTTTTTGTGTCTCTAAGGTTACGCTTTGGGTTAAAAATAACTCAGATTCTTTAGTGACATCTACAGTGTTGTATTGTTGGCGAAATTTATTGAATTCACGCTCTGCTACATCAAGTTGTTGTTTCAGCTCTGGTAGTTGTTCATCTAAGAATTTAAGTGTTTGTGCTGTTTCAGCTGAACGACGTTCAATGTTTTGTTGGCTATAAGAAACTAAAATAGCATTGAGTACTTGGGTAATATGAGTTTTGTCTGTACCTTGATAATTGAGCCCAAGAATACCTGTTAACTTTCCTTTTTCTGCGACTGAATAATTTGCCAAGATATTATTGACAGCAGATGGTAGAGATTGTTTTTGAATGAGATAAACATCATTCAGCTGGTCTTGTGTATAAATAGAAATATTCCACAAGCCATCGGCAGTTCGTAGAGTATTCGCTTGGTTCGTTTTGCCTGTTAAAATGACTTGTTCAGTTTGTGTATTAGTTAAACTAAACCGGCCATCTTTGAAGCGAAGTTCAAGGTTTTTATCACGAAAGTTTGATGGAACATTAAACTGACGGATGTCAAAAGCTTTTTCATCATCTTTAAACAGAACGGATTTCGGCTGGTACTCTGTTTGATAATGGTGTGGAGACAAGAGGCGGTCAGTAAATGAATTTTCCGTACCTGAAATTTTAAGATCTAAATTCAGATGTTGAATGACATTGCCTAAAACTAAACGCGATTTTAAAATTTCGATTTCTGCTTGAGCGGGTTGCTTCTGCTCAATCATACTTGATAGATCACCCAATAAAGCAGCCGAAGCACCTTTATTCTCTTCCACCTGCACCAAAGCATTCACTGAATAGGTATCTGGAGTTGCTCTTAAGTATAGTAGGGCGCAAATTAAACTCAAAATGATACACAACGCAATTAACTTCCATTGTGCGATCAATGAGAAAAATAATTCTTTTAAATCAATAGTATCTTCTGTATTTGTAGTTTGGCTCATAATCGTACATCAAAGTTAAATATGTTTAGTCCAATCTGCTACACAGGCTTGTATAAGCAGGGAAGTTTCATCAAAAAAAGCTTGATCATGTTGATAGGGGTCAGGAATATTTTTTCCTTGCCAATGACCTAAGCGAAATGTTTTTCCTTTTGCAAATGGCCATGTTTGCTCAATGTGCTTCTGTTGATTTTGGCTCATGACTAAAATCAAATCAGCTTGCTTAATCAATTCAGCATTAAGTTTCCTTGCAATATGAGGGCTCATGTCAACCCCTATACGTTGCATGCAAAGCTTTGCTTTGTCATCAGCCGCATATCCAATCATGCCAGAAATGCCTGCAGAGTGAATTGTGAGCTGTGGATGGTTTTGTTTGAGTAAGTACTCTGCCATAGGGCTACGACAGATATTACCTATACAAACGACCAAAATATTTTTGAACTGCATTACTGCCCCACACGGTCAATATTATAAATCACGTTTGAGAACGGAATGACTTGATTGATGACACGTTGCCAGCGTGTTAACCCTGAGGCATCGATATACACAATATCATTGCTTTGCATTTGAAATTTATTTGCCAATCCAAAATCACCAATACTGGTTAAATCTAGGTGATAGACATCAGTGATCCCTGCATCACGATGACTACGAACCACATAAATTTTGCTTCGACTGCCTGAAAGTGGATTCAAGCCGAGGCTTTCCCCAATGACATCACTTAAGCTAATACCCTGATCTCGCATCGGGATCGGTTTGTTTTGTCCCGATTCACCCATTACATAAATTTTCTGATTTTCTTTTGAATTTACATAAAGTGTATCATTAGGCTGAATCAATAAATTGTGTAGTGAATAACCCGCCTTTTCAAGCGAAATGCTATTGAGATTATAAGTTTTACCTTGGCGGACAAGTGTAATAGAGGTGTTATCTCCTAACTGAGTATTGATACCGCCAGCTAAACCTAATGCAGTATAAACACTGGTGGGTTGGTCAGTTAAAGTAAACTGTCCACCTTTCATGACACTGCCTTGTACAGAGTAGCGTTGTCCTTGATACGATAGAACACGAGCAATGACGTCAGGAGTTTTTAAATAACGTGAAAGTTGGCTACGTAATTCTTGGTTCACTTGTGTTAAAGACTTTCCTGCGGCTTTGTAGCGACCAATAATAGGAAATTGGATATAACCACTTTGATCAATTTGATAGCCATTGGACTTGATCGCTTCTTCATTACTGATGGTATTTGTTGGAGGTGTAATCTCAGGATAAGCCCAGAGATAAATCGAGAGAATATCTCCAGCACTGAGCTTGTAATTCTTTTGAGGAATGTTGAACAAATGAGCAAAATATTCTTGATTGTATTGGGCAAGTTGGACAGCTGGTAATGATGTTTGGGTGAGCTTCACAACATTGACTTGTGTGCCTAAATCCGTTTGGTAAATCCCTTCCTCTGGTAAATCATAAGTTTGTAGCCCGGATGTAAGAGCACATCCAGTAGATGTCATAATAACGGACAGTAAAATTATAGATTTAAAATGTCGCACAAAAATTCCCATTTTAGATTTTTTAAAATCGTTTCAATTAAACAGCATTTTACCGAAGTTCGCTTTGGGGTATATAACAAATTGTAATCAATTTTATAGTAAAGGTTCTTCTCGGCCTCTCAATGTTATACATTTTTTGAAATTTATCGTACTAAGATAGGCAATACATTGCTAAATCGTACTGAAAAATGGAAAAATGAAAGACCATGCTTAGTGTTTGGTAAAAAATCATAACAGAAAATTCTTGTTTTTCTGGTAATATTCCCGCCGAAAGATATATTCGTTGAAGAATTATTCAGTAATTATCGCTTTGAATTGAACTGGTAGCTAAATATTTTGATTTAAAGAATATTTGCCTAGCACTTTAATTTTTTATTTAGTTCGAAGCGAATTCTAGTTGCACATTATTGTTAAGGTTTACTATTTAAATTTCTAAAAATCTACTTTCAAGTTATAAGGAAACAATAGAGTGAAAAGAGTATTGCTAGTATTTGGTACGCGTCCAGAAGCGATCAAAATGGCACCTTTGGTATTGAAATTAAAAGAAAATAATAAAGACTTTGAAACAAAGGTATGTGTGACCGGTCAACATCGGCAGATGTTAGATCAAGTCTTAAGCTTATTTCAGCTTACACCTGATTATGATTTAAATTTAATGAAACCTGGGCAAACGTTATCCGATGTCACAACTGGCGTTTTAAAAGGGTTAGAGCAAGTATTTGGAGAGTGGCTTCCTGATGTCGTTTTGGTACATGGGGATACCGCTACCACTTTTGCAGCCTCATTGGCCGCATATTATCACAAAATAAAAGTAGGTCATGTTGAGGCGGGTTTGCGTACGGGTGATTTATATTCGCCTTGGCCAGAAGAAGCCAACCGTAAATTAACCGGTGCCTTAGCCAACTTTCATTTTGCGCCCACACAATCTTCTTATGAAAATTTAATCAAAGAAAATGTAAATCCTGAAAATATCGTTGTTACTGGAAATACAGTAATTGATGCCTTACTTCAGGTGAAGCAGAAAGTAGAGCATGATCCTGCGTTGGTGCAAAAATTTGAGCACGAGTTTTCATTTTTAGATGCTCAAAAGAGGCTCATTTTAGTCACAGGACATCGCCGTGAAAATTTTGGACAAGGATTCCTGAATATCTGCACTGCATTGGTGAACTTGGCGAAAAAATATGATGACGTACAAATTGTTTATCCCGTTCATTTAAATCCGAATGTTCAGCAACCAGTCAATGAGTTGTTGACGGGCATTGACAACGTTTTTCTGATTGCACCGCAAGATTATTTGCCTTTTGTTTATTTGATGAATCGCAGTTACCTTATTTTAACCGATTCCGGTGGTATTCAAGAGGAAGCCCCTTCTTTGGGTAAGCCAGTTTTAGTTATGCGGGATACCACCGAACGACCTGAAGCGGTCAGTGCTGGTACTGTGCGTTTAGTCGGTACCGATGTCCAGACCATTGAAACGTCAGTAATTGAATTGTTAGAAAATTCAAATGTTTATTCGAAAATGGCTGAAGCACATAATCCTTATGGTAATGGCACAGCATGTCAGCAGATTATTGATTTTCTGAAAATAAAATTAGTTTGATTTTTAACCGTTTAATTTTGAAAAAGTATTGATTATGAGTAATTCATTTAAGCATATTTGTGTCATTGGTCTTGGCTATATTGGTTTACCAACAGCTGCGACATTTGCTGCACATGGGGTAAAAGTTACTGGTGTTGATGTGAATCAACATGCGGTAGATATGATTAATCAAGGTAAAGTTCATATTGTTGAGCCTGATTTAGATGCTTTGGTTCGAGATGTTGTAGCACAAGGTAAGTTATCTGCACAATTAACGCCAATTGAAGCGGATGCCTATATTGTTGCAGTCCCGACACCTTTTAAAGATGATTATCAGCCAGATCTAAAATACATTGAATCTGCTGCTAAGGCTTTAGCACCTTTTTTAAAGCCCGGTAATTTGGTTATTTTAGAGTCGACATCACCTGTAGAAGCGACTGAACAAATGTCGGCTTGGTTAAGTGAAGCGCGTCCAGATTTAAGCTTCCCGCAACAAAAGGGTGAAGAGGCTGATATTTTAGTCGCGCACTGCCCAGAACGTGTGTTGCCAGGTAAAGTTTTACAAGAATTGATCAGTAATGACCGTATTATTGGTGGAATGACACCACGTTGTTCAAAAGCAGCATGTGATTTATATAAAATCTTTGTAAAAGGCGCATGTATTGAAACCAATGCTCGTACCGCAGAAATGTGTAAGTTGACAGAGAACTCATTCCGTGACGTCAATATTGCTTTTGCAAATGAGCTTTCAGTTATTTGTGACAAGCTAGATATCAATGTATGGGAGTTGATTTCACTGGCGAATCGTCACCCGCGCGTCAATATTTTACAGCCAGGACCTGGGGTCGGCGGTCACTGTATTGCGGTTGATCCTTGGTTTATTGTGGCAAAGACACCAGAACAAGCACGCTTGATTCGTACTGCACGTGAAGTGAATGATGCCAAACCTGAATGGGTCATTGATCAAGTTAAAATTAAAATTGCGGATTTCTTACAAGCAAATCCAAATAAGACGATTCAAGATGTCACGATCGCTTGCTACGGTTTGGCCTTTAAACCAGATATCGATGACCTGCGTGAGAGCCCAGCACTCGAAATCACGAAAAAGTTAGCTGAACAAGGTTTTAATATTCTTGCAATAGAACCGAATATTCATGAACTTCCTGCCAAGCTGCCTTCAAATATTAAATTGATTGCTCTTGAGGAACATCAACAAGCAGATATCCATTTGATTTTGGTTGATCATAGACAGTTTAAAGATATGAACTTCTCTTTTTCTTATGTAGTCGATACGAAAGGCATTTTATAAATGTATAGCCTATTCAAATTTTTTTTTAGACTTGGTGATTACTATCGTGGTCTAAAATTATTTTTGTTAATTAATTTATGTGGCGGGATTTGTAAAGGAATTCCTAAAGTTGGGAAAAATGTCATTTTCAAATACCCACCGCATAAAGGTATTAAGTTTGGTAAAAAATGTGATATTGGGGCATTTAGTCATTTTGATATACCGCCATTTGGCCAACTAATAGTTGGTGATTGTGTGAAAATGACACAAGGCGTTGTTGTTTCTGCAATTAATAAAGTTGAGATACAAAGTAATACTTTAATTGCAGAGTGGGTATCTATTAGAGACGCACAACATCTATTTGATAAGAATGAACCAATAAACAAACAAGGAATGAAGAAAGGTGAAATTCTGATAGAAGAAGATGTTTGGATAGGACGAGGGAGCAGTATTTTTTTAAATACTACGATTCGTAAAGGTGCAATTATTGGTGATGAAACTATTGTTAAAAGTATAGAAATATCTTCTATGGAAATACATGCAGGTAATCCAATAAAGTTTATAAAGAATAGATAAAGTTTATGAAGATTCTATCCAAGCTTATAGCCGGTGGGGTAATTGTACAGATACTGGTTGCAGTATCTGTTATGATTTCATCACGACTTTATAAACCAGAAGTATTTGGTGAGTTAGGTTGGTATCTAAGTTTTGCCTCAGTATTTGCAATTGTAGCTGCGATGCGCTTTGATTATATTGTGCTCAGTGATAGAGTTTGTGCAGAAGAAAAAAATGAATTTTTCTCTAATGCTATAGTTGTAAGCATTATAAGCTTTTTTTTATTATGTATATGTGTAATTGTTGCTGATAATATTTTTAATTTTAAATATAGTATTGCTTATTTGCTGTTTTTTTGCTTAAGTCTAAGTTGTATTAACTTATTAAGTCAATATCTTGTCTTAATAAAAGATTATAATAAGTTTGCTCTTTATAAAACGAATCAATTGATTATCCAAATTCTAATGATTATAGGATTTTATTATATTTTTAATGAAGATGGGCTGTTGGTGGCAACTATTTTACCACCAATAATTATTTCAGTTTTATTTTTCTTATATATTCGTAAGTCTTTATCATTTAAATTAAATAATTTTATCCTTTTTTTTCGTAAAAACTATAGAGAAGGTGTTAAAAACTCTTTTCTTTCTTTTATACAATACTCGACTCCTGTGATACCAGTTTTGTTTGGGGGATATGTTTTTGACAAGAGTCAAATTGGTGCATATTTTTTGTTTTCTCAAACAATGGCTGTTCCATTTTCATTGATAAGAAGAAACGTATTGATACTTTTTAATGGTGAATACAGTGATGCGAAAAAAATTAAAGAGCTTTTTGAAAGTGTATTGACGACAAGAAATTTTATTATTGTCTTAATGTCTTTTGCATGCTTTTTAGTTTTTTTAGTGTTTTGCTCAAGTTATATAATAATGATATTTTTTGGCCGTGAATGGTTGGAATTCTCATGGTTGCTGTCCCTGTTATTTATATACTACTTTTTTGATGCTTTGCTTCAACCTTTAACTACATTATATCCATTATGGGGCAAGCTTAATAAAGCTTTAGGTTTTGAATTAGTTAGATTTGCTTCTGTTGCTATAGTTTTGCCTTTAGTAGTTTTTTTTGCAAAGTTATCTTTTTCAAGTTTTGTGATTTTATTTTTGATAATTATGCTGCTCATTTATGTTGTAAATTTTTATAGCATTCTGATGTATGTAAAGAGGTTGAGATGAATAGATTAGCATTTATTTTGGGAGGGGGTTCACTTGTTATGATATGCCTACTATGGCTACTCATAAGTTTAGAGAGCTTAGATCTTTTTATAAATGTTTCTATTGTTTCTATTGTTTTATTATCTCTTTTTCAGATTAAAAAAAATGGAATTCTTTCACCGAGCACAATTGTTTTCGTTACTGCATTACCATACTTTTTGACCGCAATCTTTAACTCATTTATTTATAGAGATTATAGCTATTTCCTTGAAAGGACAAATGCAAGCTTAATTTTTTATACATTTATTTTTTTTGGATCCTTTATTTTTTTTGATTCATATTTTAGTAGGGTGAAAATACCAAATTTAAATTTTAGGAAAAGATTGAGTTTAAATACAGTTTTTTTATTTTATAGTATTATCGTTTTTTTATATATAAGTATGGTTGCAACGCTTTTTTCACTAGATATTGGTGCTGTTTCTCGTGCAGATATTTATAAATCTAAATCCACCCTTTTTGATGTTTATAAACTTTTTGTTTATTCTTTTTCTGTCTTTTATGTTTGGTTTGTTGTTAGTGTTGAACAGAAAAATGGGAAGGCTTTAGTTTTTTGGTTGTTACCATTAATTTTGTTCTCTGCTACGGATATTTTAATCCTAGGTGATAGGAAGTTAGCAATAATTTTATTTGTTATTTGTGCATTTGCTATTAATGTGCAGAAGCGTATTAATCCAATTTATATTGGGTATGGGCTTGTATTCGGGTTATTAATGTGGGTTTATGGGTATTTGAGAAATACGAGCTTTTCTGAATGGGGTGCCATTTTAAGTGAACTCGATTATGGAACAGCCTTTAGTCCTGATAAGTCTGAATTTGGTGCCTTTAGTATTGTTTGGAATGATTACTTTTCTAGATATTCTTCAGTCCAAATGCAGCCTACTTATTTGGAAACATTTGCGCAGATCGTTCCTACATTTATTTTTCCTAGTAGGCCTATTTCACCATCAGTTAACTTCGTGAAAGAGTTTTATCCAGATATTTATAATTCGGGTGGTGGCTTGGCTTTTAATGCCATTCTTGAATCTATGATGAATTTTAATATTTTCGGCCCTATCGCTTTTGCTTTTTTAATCGTGTTCTTTTCTAAGTTTTATAATAAGTCTCATTTTGGGGTTTTGTTAGGAGCAATATACATATTCTGTTTTTCCTTTACTCTCAGAAACGATATGATTAGTAATCTTAGAACTTTTTTTATTCTTAGTGTTGTTGTTTCAATGTGTATTTTAGTTTTTTGTAGAGTTGGAAAATCTAGATCAGGTAGGAATTAAGTGGATAAAATATTTTTTATTGGTAAACTTCCATCGCCCATAGGTGGTGTTACGGTTTTTAACCAACGCAAACTAGAGCAGCTAAGTAATAATACTAAAAATGCTAAAATTGTTTTACTTGAACCATGTAAGAAAAATATTTTAAAGATAGTTATGGCTTTAAGATCTAAAGAAATTAAACATTTAAGTGCTTCTAATTTTATATTGATTTTATTGGCATGTTTTTTTGCACGATATGGAACTGTAATATTTTATGATCATAATTCTAGTAGGCACTTTCTTTCTTTAGTAGGATGGAAAAAGAAAGTTTATTTAAAGTTTTTCCTTAAGTGTAAAAATATTATGTTAGTAAATGAACATCTTAAGGAAAATTATAAAGTATTTAATAGATTTCAAGATATTAATCATAAGTTTGAAACAGTTTCTGCATTTTTGCCTCCTGCAAAAGCCGAATTGAAAGATATTTTACATACATATGATCCAAGGCTGTTGGAGTTATATAAGACAACATTAAAAAATCAGCAAAGGAAAATTATATTAACTAGTGCATTTCAGCCAAATTTAGATGCTAAGGGAGCTGATATTTATACATTAGGTTCTTTAATAGATATTTTTGCGAAACTAGCACCAAAATATAAACATGATTATTTCCTTATTGCTATTGCAAGTTATCCAGAAACTAGTTTTAGCCAAGAAATAAAAGAAAAGGTACAATTATTCACTGATAAATATGACAATCTTATATTTCTAGAGAATGATAAGAAAATCTGGCCACTTCTACAGGTGACGAAATTATTTATTCGCGCAACAACAACTGACGGTGATTCTGTTAGTTTAAGGGAAGCATTATATTTTGGTGCTCCCGTTTTAGCATCAGATGTTGTACCTAGACCAGATGGTGTTATGTTGTTTAATTTAGAAAAAGATGATCTTAGTCAAAAAGTTGATGAATATTTAGGAAGTTATTAATGAAACAAATTCTCCAAGATATGGCAAATGGTGGTACGACTGTGACTGAAGCTCCTGTACCACAATGTTCAAAAGGTCATTTACTGATTTCCACAACGACTTCGCTTATTTCTGCTGGAACAGAACGTATGTTGGTTGGATTTGGTAAGGCATCTCTAATTGATAAAGCACGCCAGCAACCAGAAAAAGTGAAAATGGTACTGGAAAAAGTACAAACAGATGGCTTATTAACGACTTATGACGCTGTAAAATCTAAACTGGCTCAACCACTTGCATTAGGTTATTGCAATGTGGGTATCGTGCATGAAGTAGGTGCCAATGTAGATGATTTCCAAGTTGGCGATCGTGTTGTGTCAAATGGCCCACATGCTGATATGGTGAAAGTACCTAAAAATCTGTGTGCGAAAATTCCAGACAATGTAAGTGATGAGTTTGCTTCTTTTGCTGTTGTAGCAAGTATTGGTTTGCAGGGTATTCGACTTGCTCAACCAACGCTTGGCGAAAGCTTTGTTGTAACAGGTGCGGGTCTTATTGGTTTATTAACCATTCAAATGCTAAGAGCAAATGGCTGTCGCGTTCTCGCCATTGACTTCGATCAAAGTAAATTAGATTTGGCAAAACAATTCGGTGCAGAGATCTGTAATCCTGGTAAAGGTGAAGATCCAGTTGCTGTGGGTCTGGCATTTAGTCGCGGTGTGGGTGTAGATGGTGTCATTATTACTGCTTCTACCAAGGTCAGTGATCCTGTTATTCAAGCAGCACGAATGAGTCGAAAACGTGGTCGTATTATTCTAGTCGGTGTAACAGGCTTAGAGTTAAACCGCGCAGATTTTTATGAAAAAGAACTCAGTTTCCAAGTTTCTTGTTCATATGGTCCAGGCCGTTATGATACTGAATATGAAGAAAAGGGTAATGACTATCCACTTGGCTTTGTTCGCTGGACTGAGCAACGTAACTTTGTTGCCGTTTTGGATATGATGGCTGCGGGTACATTAAACGTAGAGCCATTGATCACGCAACGATTTGAATTTGAAGATGCACCTAAAGCGTATGATGCATTGACGGAAGACAAATCTGGTTTGGGTTTATTGCTTAAATATAACTCTCCAGTCGAAACTCGTTTAGAAAAACGAGTGGTTTTACGCCCAATTTCTATTGAGCCAAAAAATGCTGTCGTAGGTTTTATTGGTGCGGGTAACTATGCTTCTCGTATCTTGATTCCTGCTTTCAAAAAAGCATCTTCTCAATTACACACCATCGTAACCTCTGGCGGCATTAATGGGGTTATTCATGGAGAAAAAACAGGATTTGCCGAAGCTTCGACAGATATTGATGATTTATTGAATAATAAAGATATTAATACCGTCGCGATTGCGACCCGTCATAATAGCCATGCATACTTTGTAGAAAGAGTTTTATCGGCAGGTAAGAATGTTTTTGTTGAAAAGCCATTGGCTCTGACGGTCGAAGAAATTGAAAAAATTGAAACGATTTACAATCAAAATATCCAGAATAATCAATATGCACGAGTCATGGTGGGCTTCAACCGTCGTTTCTCGCCACAAGTGCAAAAAATGAAAACTTTGCTGGATACAGTAAAAGAGCCGAAGAGTTTTATCATGACCATGAATGCAGGTGCGATACCGGCGGATCATTGGACACAAGATAATACTGTTGGTGGAGGGCGTATTATTGGTGAAGCATGTCACTTTATCGACTTGATGCGCTTCCTGGCTGGTTCAAAAATTGTATCTATTCAGGCTCGACGTATGGGCGAAACTGATGCCGTACAGGTTCTAGAAGATAAGGCTTCAATTACACTTGGTTTTGAAGATGGGTCATTTGGCACAATTTTCTACTTAGCAAATGGCGCTTCAAGCTTCCCTAAAGAGCGTGTAGAAGTCTTTACAGCAGGTCGGGTACTACAATTAGATAATTTCAGAAAGCTAAAAGCATTTGGCTGGCCTGGATTTAACAAGATGAATCTGTGGCGTCAAGATAAAGGTCAAGATGCTTGTGCTGCGGTCTTTGTAGACAGTATTCGAGATGGAAAAGAAGCACCAATTCCTGCCGATGAAATTTTTGAAGTTGCTAGAGTGACCATTCAGGTTGCCGAAATTTTAAGAGCACAAACATGAGTTTAGTCATGAAAGGTCAAACAGCGCTTGCATTAGGGCTGTTTAATTTGTTCAGAGTGTTTAAATATCGTGTGGGCGTAAAAACAGGTTTAAACCCTGTACAAAAGCTGTCTGCACAATTGCCAGCGGGTTGCTTCTTTAGTCAGAGTGCACCCACTGGCACAATGAATGTGCCCGTAAACTCAACGTTAACAGCCTTTGGATACCTCAAGTATCCAGTGGCTGGACAGCTGCCGAATTGGTTCTATAGCCCTTTAACCCAACATACCTTTCAAAATACAGAGAAGGCGTGGTATCAAATTCCAGATTTTGATGGAAATGTTGGTGATATTAAAGGCATTTGGGAGGCTTCTCGTTTTGACTGGCTAATAGACCTTGTGCTACACGAACGTCAAGTGAGAGATGGCCAAGCACTGGTTCAACTTGATTTATGGTTGAATGATTGGTGTGAGAAGAACCCTGCTTATTTTGGGCCGAATTGGAAATGTGGGCAGGAAGCATCCATTCGTGTCATGCATATCATTACTGCACTCATCGGTTTAGAGCAAGAGCAGCATCCACATGACAATGTCTGTGCATTTATCGAGGCGCATTTAAAGCGTATTGAACCTACAATTGATTATGCCATTGCTCAGGATAATAATCATGGGACATCTGAGGCAGCTGCATTGTATATTGGTGGAGCTGTTCTAAATCTTTGGAAACCTAAGCCTCAATATCAGCAATGGCAGGCATTGGGTGAGAAATGGTTGCTGAACCGTGCAAGCAAGCTCATAATGCAAGATGGTGGTTTTAGTCAATATTCGATTAATTACCATCGAGTGATGCTGGATTCTTATTGCTTAGCTGAAATCGTCCGCCAAAAGTTCGAATTGAAGCCTTTTTCAGGACAACTATACCGTCAATTGCAGAAAGCGGCAGACTGGTTATATGTATTAACCCAAGCTGATGGGGGTGTCCCTAATTTAGGTGCCAATGATGGTGCGCGACTGATTCCTGTAAGCCAAACGGATTATCGTGATTTTAGACCAACAGTTCAGTTGGCAAGTACCTTATTCCATCAACATAGTTATTATTCAGAACCAGATTCATATGATGAAAGTCTAATGTTCTTTCAAATACAAAAATTGAAGCAAGAAAACTTTGAGCTGCCTTCGCGAAATCAATTTTTTAATGAAAGCGGTTTGATTAGTTCTCAAAATAATAATTTCTTTATTGCATTCAAATTGCCGAAATTCAAATTTCGTCCAAGTCAATGTGATGCTTTGCATCTGGATGTTTGGTTTAAAGGACAAAACCTTGTACGTGATGGCGGAACTTATAGTTATAATTCCACCGTAGAAGATTTAAATTACTTTTCTGGCGTTGCCAGTCACAATACCGTTGAGTTTGATCAACATCAACAAATGCCGCGTTTAAGTCGCTTTTTATTTGGTGCATGGCTGACACCAAAAGAATTAACGTATAGCGCTAATGAATTTGGTTGTGGTTATCAAGATCATTGGGGTTGTACACACCACCGTAAAATTTCATTAACAGATAATGCAATTAAAATAGCAGATAATATCTCTGGTTTTCAGCAACAAGCTGTCTTACGTTGGCGTTTACAGCCAGATCATTGGACTCTTGAGAACAATGTTCTAAGCAATGGTCAAGTGGAGATTATTTTAGAGGCTGAGCATCCGATCACCCTTCGTTGGAGTGAAGGAGAGGAGTCTAGGTACTACTATCAAAAGAGCAAAGTGCCTGTTCTAGAAGTGATTGCTACACAAGCGACTACAATTTTTACTGTAATTAAAGATTTAACATGAAAATTTTATATTTCCATCAGCATTTTTCGACACCTAAAGGGTCAGCAGGAATCCGTTCCTATGCTATGGCTCAATCGCTCATTCGTAATGGCCATCAGGTGACGATGGTTTGTGGTTCTTTTGGTGCAGGTCAAACGGGGTTAACCCAGCCTTTTAATAAAGGAATGCGCCGTGGTATGGTCGATGGCATCGATATCATAGAATTTGAACTGCCTTATTCAAATGCGCTTTCTTTTCTCAAGCGTATTTTAATTTTTTTAAGTTTTGCTCTTAAATCGATCAAGGTTGCTTTGACTGAACAATACGATGTTGTATTTGCGACAACAACACCATTAACGGCGGGTATTCCGGGTATTTTTGCCAAGTGGTTTCGACGTAAACCCTTTGTTTTCGAAGTCAGAGATCTATGGCCAGAGCTGCCTAAAGCGATGGGTGTGATCAAAAATCCAGTGGTTTTGTGGATGATGTCTTTGCTTGAATGGACTTCTTATCATTCAGCGGATCGTTTAGTTGGTTTGTCCCCTGGTATCGTTGACGGCATAATTAAACGAGGGATTGCTCCTGAAAAAGTAGCCTCTATTCCGAATGGGTGTGATTTAGATATTTTTGCATCTGAACATCAGCCATGGAGACCTGATGGGGTACAACCAACTGACCTCATGGCAATTTTTACTGGGACACATGGCTTGGCCAATGGTCTTAATGCAGTGTTAGATGCCGCGGTTGAATTAAAAAAACGCCAAAGAACGGACATTAAATTGGTTCTGGTTGGGGATGGCATGCAGAAAAAAGCATTGCTTGAACGCGCGGCCGAGCTTCAATTGGATAATGTGATTTTTCATGATCCTGTTAATAAAGCAAAGTTAGCAGGTCTTATGGCCAGTGCAGATATTGGGTTACAAATTTTAGCCAATGTTCCAGCCTTTTATTATGGAACCTCACCAAATAAATTTTTTGATTATATTTCAGCAGGATTACCTGTTTTAAATAATTATCCTGGTTGGTTAGCGGAGTTAATTACCAAAGAACAATGTGGTTTTGCTGTACCCCCAGAGAATCCTCAAGCGTTTGCTGATGCCTTAGAACAGGCAGAGAATCAGCGCGAAAAACTGATTGAAATGGGCCGAAATGGTCAGCAGGTTGCCAGAGAAAAGTTTAATCGTTCTATTCTTTCGCAGAAGTTTTCTGATTGGGTCACAGGAGCGTAATATGCTTAAACGTTTACTGGATATCGTTATTGCTTCAATTGCTTTGGTGTTGCTTTCACCGTTATATGCATTCGTTGCTTATAAAGTGAAAAAAAATCTAGGTTCGCCAGTGTTATTTCGTCAAGTGCGCCCGGGTTTAAATGGCAAGCCATTTGAAATGATAAAGTTCCGTACCATGAAAGATGCCGTGGATGCAGAAGGCAACCCATTACCAGATAGTGAGCGTTTAACGCCTTTTGGCAAAATGTTACGTTCGACTAGTCTGGATGAAATGCCTGAGCTTTGGAATGTGATTAAAGGCGATATGAGTGTTGTGGGCCCACGCCCATTACTCATGGAATATTTACCTTTGTACAACAAAGAACAAGCCAAACGTCATGATGTACGACCAGGTATGACGGGACATGCACAGGTCAATGGGCGTAATGCAATTAGTTGGGAAGAAAAATTCAAATTAGACACATGGTATGTCGAAAACCAGTCAACAGTATTAGACTTGAAAATCATGCTTAAGACTGTGCAAAAGGTCATTGCAAAAGATGATATCAGTGCAGAAGGTGAGGCGACGATGACTCGCTTTACAGGATCAAAAAATATGGATGAAGAATAATGTCGGATAAATTGATAGGTGTTTACGGTGCAAGTGGGTTTGGTAAAGAGGTTATGCCTCTAGTAAGAGCACAATTTGTAGAATTGGACAAAGAGAATTTTGTGTTTATTGACGATGGTCAGGCAAATACAGATTTAAACGGATATCAAGTATTAAGCTACACCAATTTTATCAATAATTCTAAAGCGGATAAACGCGTGACAATTGCAATAGCAAATAGTCAAGTACGTGAAAAACTTGTGGCTCGTTTAAATCAGGACGGCGTTCAGCACTTAGAAATTCAAGCAGCGAATACGGTTATTCTAGATGAGGTTGAAATCGGCGAAGGGAGTCTACTTTGCCCATTCACTTGTTTGACCTCAAATATTAAAATTGGCAAATTTTTCCACGCTAATATCTATAGTTATGTTGCGCATGATTGCGTCATTGGTGACTACGTTACCTTTGCTCCGGGTGTGAAATGTAATGGCAATATTCATATAGAAGACCATGCCTATATCGGTACTGGTGCTGTGATCAAACAAGGCACACCAGATAAACCATTGGTGATTGGTAAAGGTGCAATTGTTGGTATGGGGGCAGTAGTGACCAAAAGTGTTCCCGCAGGTGTTACCGTCGTGGGTAATCCAGCCCGAATTTTAGAGAAAAAATAAAGATTTTTGTAAGAATTTAACTAGGAAATAAATATGTTAAACACTGCATTTGAACCATGGCCAAGCTTTACGCAAGAAGAAGCAAATGCTGTATCTAAAGTACTGTTGTCGAATAAGGTAAATTATTGGACGGGTCAAGAATGCCGTGAATTTGAAAAAGAATTCGCAACATTTGCAGGAACACAATATGCAGTGGCTTTAGCAAATGGGACAGTAGCGCTTGATGTTGCATTAAAGGCTTTAAATATTGGTGCCGGTGATGATGTGATTGTTACTTCGCGGACATTTTTAGCCTCTGCCAGCTCAATTGTGACTGCTGGTGCTAATCCTATATTCGCAGATGTTGAGTTGGATTCACAAAATATTTCGGCTCGGACAATTGAAGCGGTACTAACGCCCAATACTAAAGCGATTATTTGTGTCCATTTGGCAGGTTGGATGTGTGATATGGATCCAATCATGCAACTTGCAGCTGAGCGTGGTTTATATGTGATTGAAGATTGTGCGCAAGCACATGGCGCACAATATAAGGGCAAACCTGCGGGTTCTATTGGGCATATTTCTGCCTGGTCTTTCTGCCAAGATAAAATTATGACAACGGGCGGTGAAGGAGGCATGGTCACCACCAATGATGAAGCGTTGTGGAAAAAAATGTGGTCTTATAAAGATCATGGCAAAAACTTCGATAGTATTTATAACAAACAGCATCCACCAGGTTTTCGTTGGCTACATGACTCTTTTGGTACCAACTGGCGTATGATGGAAATGCAAGCGGTTATTGGTCGCATTCAATTGAAAAAAATGACTGAATGGACTGAAATTCGTAATCAAAATATGCAGCGCATTTATTCAGCATTTGAAAAGACCCCATATATAACCTTTTTTCAGCCTTCGAATGATTATGTACATGCTGCTTATAAGTGTTATGTTCAAGTAAATGTAGATCAATTACCGGAAGGGTGGTCTCGTGATCGTATTATGAATGAAATTGCTGAATTAGGTGTCCCTTGCTTTAGTGGTTCTTGCTCAGAAGTGTATTTAGAGCATGCTTTTGACAATACGCCTTGGCGCCCTGCTCAACGACTTCAGAATGCGCAAAAACTAGGTGAAAATAGTTTAATGTTTTTAGTTCATCCAACTTTGAGTGAAGATAGTATTAATCAAACTATTTCTGCTATTGAACAAGTACTTACTAGAATTTAAATGCTCTGATGTAAAGTGAATGCTTCGCTTTTGCATTCACTTTACATTTTTACATTTGTTTGTGGGTAGCAAATAACTTAAAAACACATTTAGTTTACTTATATAAATAGCATAGAGAAGACTCACCCTGTGAAATCAGTCATTCTGCCTTTGGTTACATCGCCACGATATGCCAAACAATTATTTTTAATCCTTTTGGATTTTTTAGTTTTTCCTGTCTTGATTTGGTTGAGCTACGCATTACGTGAATTTAACCTAGGGGCAGAAGTTGTTCCTAATATCTCATTCGGATCACTCTGGGTAAGTGTTTTAGCAATCACTATGTTATTGATTTGTGGAACATATCATTTTATTGTTCGTACATTCAATGAGGTGTTCTTTACACGCTTAGCGATTGCAACAGGGTTAACTGTCCTTGGACTTTTTGGGCTGGCATATTGTACAGAGGCTTTTATTCCGACATCAATTCCTTTGATGTTTGGTTTCTTCATGTTTTCCTGGGTTTGGTTTAGCCGTGGTGCTATTCGATTTATTGTGCGGGCATGTTTGCAAACTGATATTCCAAAAAGAAAAATCGTGATCTATGGGGCTGGATATGCAGGCCAACAAATTGCGGCAATGTTGAGTCGTTCTGATGAGCATTTTCCTTTATTTTTTATTGATGATGAACAGTCGTTATCAGGGCAAATTATTGGTGGTTTAAAAGTTTATAATGCTGAACATGCGCTAAAACGTCTGGAAAGAGAAACAGTTGATGAAATTCTCATTGCTTTACCATCTGTAGGGCGTACGCGCAAAAGTGAAATAGTTCAATTTCTTGAACCTGCACATATTAAAATTACCGAAATTCCTGGCCTTACCAAGCTTGTAGATGGCGACATTAAAGTCTCAGACATCCGAGAAGTAGACATTATTGATTTACTTGGGCGTGATCCTGTTCCGCCGATCCCCGAGTTATTGGCCAAAAATATTCAACATAAAGTAGTGATGGTCACAGGGGCAGGTGGTTCTATTGGTTCAGAACTTTGTCGACAAATTATAAAGAATAACCCACAGAAATTGGTTATTTATGAGCTTACTGAATTTGCACTGTATAGTATTGATAAAGAGTTACGTCTTAAGTCACAAGTAGAAATTATTCCGATTTTAGGGACAGTATTGGATGAAGCCAAACTTGAGCGTGTAATTGAGCAGTACAGTGTACAAACTGTATACCATGCAGCGGCTTATAAGCATGTTCCATTGGTCGAGTGTAATCCAATTGCAGGACTAAAAAATAACTCTATTGGTACAGCCTTTAGTGTGAATGCTGCGATTAAAAAAGGTGTAGAGACTTTTGTACTGATTTCAACAGACAAGGCTGTGCGTCCGACCAATGTAATGGGAGCGTCTAAGCGAATGGCTGAGCTGTACTGTCAAGCGATGGCAGAAGCACAGCAGCAAACTCAAATTAGTATTGTTCGTTTTGGGAATGTATTAGGTTCTTCAGGTTCCGTTGTTCCTCTGTTCAAACAGCAGATAGCAAAAGGTGGCCCAATTACAGTGACACACCCTGAAGTGACGCGTTATTTTATGACGATTCCTGAAGCCTCACAATTAGTCATTCAGGCTGGTGCTTTGGGTACAGGTGGAGACGTTTTCTTGTTGGATATGGGAGAGCCTGTTCGTATTCAAGATTTAGCACGTCAAATGATCGCGTTGAGTGGTTTGAAAGTTCGTGAAGAAGGGTCGGATATTGGCGACATTGCCATTGAATACTCTGGATTACGTCCAGGTGAAAAGTTATATGAAGAGTTGCTAATTGATCATGAAGATACACAGTTAACTGAGCATAGTCGAATCTTACGTTCATTTGAAAAGCATTTCTCTTTAGATGAATTATTGCCGATTTTCGAACGCATTTATGGCTTAACTGCAATTGATCAAGACATTGACTGGGCACTTACTCAGTTAGAACATTATGTCGATGGTTATCAACGTAGCAGTGAAGTTAAGGTAAACTAAGCTTTAATGATTTAATGAACGCAAATGTCTGGATCTGTGATGACAATTAAAAAAGCCATTCTTCCTGTTGCGGGTCTTGGCACCCGTTTTTTACCTGCAAGTAAGTCCATTCCGAAAGAGATGGTGACAGTCGTTGACCGCCCAGCGATTGAGTACGTTGTGAAAGAAGCTGTCGCGGCGGGTATAGAGCAGATCATTTTAGTCACACATTCATCTAAAGCATCGATTGAAAACTATTTTGATCGTAACTTTGAATTAGAGACGACACTTGAGCAAAAGCAAAAATTTGATTTACTCAAAGAAATTAAGAATATTTTACCTGAATATGTCAGCGTAGTCAGTGTGCGTCAGCCACAACCCTTAGGACTTGGACATGCAGTTTTATGTGCAAAGTCGATTGTGGGGAACGATGATTTTGCTGTGCTATTACCTGATGTTCTAGTTAAAGATGTTGATCCAACTAATGATTTGAGCTTAATGATTCAGCGTTTCAATGAAACACATGCTTCACAAATTATGGTTGAAGCGGTGCCTGACCATTTGGTTGATCAGTATGGTATTGTTGATGTAGCTTCTGTACCCAATGAAGGTCAAAGTGTAGTGATGCAAGGTATTGTTGAAAAACCAGCAGTGAGTTCAGCACCTTCTAATTTATCTGTGGTCGGACGCTATATTTTGCCCGCTGAGATTATGCAACTTTTGGAACAAACACCGAAAGGTGCAGGTAACGAAATTCAATTAACCGATGCAATTGCTATGCTACATCAGACCAATACGGTTGAAGCCTATCGTATGAAAGGTCAAACTTTTGATTGTGGCAGTAAACTGGGTTATTTAAAAGCCGTTCTACATTATGGGGTTGATCACCCGACGTTGGGTGAGGCATTTAAAGCGCTTATCCAAGAGCTTTAATGATCAGCGGGAAACTCTTATGAAAGTTGCAGTATTTGGACAAACCCTGTACTCAGGTGTTATGGCGGCATTGCTAGCTGAATGTGGACATCAGGTCTTTTGGTGCGATATCTTAAAAAGGTCGGCTTCAGAGCAAGCCTATACACAAGATGATGCTGTTATCAATCTACTCCATAAGCAAGAAAAAAGTGGATTTCTGCGATACTGCAATTTTAATGCGATTCCTCTCGATATCGATGCTTACTTTTTTAGTCTGAGTCCGACAGAAGAATCACAAGGCATTGAAATTTTAAAAGAACTCAAACAGCGCCCTATTATTCATCCTAAATTGATGATCAATGCATCGACTTTAGGGTTACATGGCACTGAAAAATTTGAAAAAATATTAACGGATGATGATTGGGTGTATTTGCCTGACGTAATCCAAGAAGGTAATGCTTTACAAAGCCTCGTGCAGGCAAAACAACTGACAGTGGGCTGTTCAAGTGAAACGAGTCAAATTAAAATTCGAGAGTTACTCCGCCCTTTATTTCCAAGAGAACAACAATATTTGTTTATGCCCGTTTTAGATGCCGAGTTTACTAAACTTAGTGTTTCAGGCATGTTGGCAACCCGCATCAGTTATATTAACGATTTAGCTGTGGTGGCTGAAAAGCTAGGTATCGATATTGAGTATGTACGTCAAGGCTTGGCAGCAGATAGCAGAATTGGTGCTTCATATCTTTATCCAGGGGCTGGCTTTGGTGGTGAGAACTTCTCTCATGATGTCCTAACCTTGGCAAATACTGTTTCGGGGACTGGAGCGAAGAGCCAATTATTGGCACAAGTTTGGGATATCAATGAGCAGCAAAAAGAAATTCTCTTTCGTAAATTATGGAATTATTATCATGGGGATTTAGCGGGTAAAGTTGTTGCGATTTGGGGTGCATCATTTAAAGAAAACACTTCTCGCATTCAGCAGTCTCCTATTCATGCCATGTTAAAAGCGCTTTGGGCACAAAATATGGTGGTCAAATTGCATGATCCTCAGGCATTGGCCGAAATTGAAAAACATTATGGGCATCGAGAAGATTTGATTTACTGTACCGATCAATATGAAGCAGTTGAGGGAGCACATGCTTTGTGCTTATTAACCGCTTGGAAGCAGTATTGGAGCCCTAATTATCCAGAACTACTCAAAAAAATGCAGCACCCACTGATTCTAGATGGTCGCAATATTTATGATCCATGCTATGTCAAAGCCCAAGGCTTTGCCTATCAGGGAGTAGGGCGATGAAGAATCAAAATAAACCATATCCCGTTGAAGATATTAATACAGCCATTGCCCGACTGCAGGGCTTGAAAGCTCATTTTGAACAGCATCATCTGAATGATCTTTTTGCAAATGATTCGACGCGTTTTGAGCAGCTCTCTGTCGTATTAGAGCCGATTATTTTTGATTTTAGTAAACATCGTATTGACCGAAGTGTAGTTGATTCTTTAGTACAGTGGGCGCAGGCAAGAGATTTAAGCAACTGGATTAAGACCTTATTCTCAAGTACAGCAATTAACTATACTGAACAGCGCTCAGCCATGCATTGGGCGTTACGTTTACCAAAATGTGATCAACAGCATCAGGCTATTGCTGATCAGGTTCATGAACAATTGCAAAAAATGTATGGATTGGTCAACAAAATTCACGAGGGCCAATACCGTGGCGCGACTGGTGAAGTGATTCAAGATGTGGTGAATATTGGTGTGGGGGGGTCTGACTTAGGGCCGCTGATGGTCAGCCATGCTTTATCTGATTTTAAAAAATCGACACAAAAGCCTTTAAATCTGCATTTTGTTTCAACCATAGATGGCAGTCAGCTTTCAGAACTTCTGCATAAGCTGCGTCCAGAAACCACATTATTTATTATCTCGTCAAAGTCATTTGGTACGATTGATACACTCTCCAATGCTCAAACGGTACGTCAGTGGCTTGAAAAAGTATTGGGTCAAGAGGCCCAAACCTTAAAGCATCATTTTATTGGCGTATCGACCAAGCCTGAAAAAATGACTGCTTGGGGGATCGCGCCAGAGAATCAATTTTTATTGTGGGATTGGGTGGGTGGTCGTTATTCTTTATGGTCGTGTATTGGACTTCCAATTGCTTTAACTATTGGAGTTAATGGATTTAAGCAGTTTTTAGCGGGTGCTTATGCGATTGACCAGCATTTTCAACATGCCCCTTTTGAGCAGAATATTCCTGTCTTGATGGGGCTTTTAGGGGCTTGGAATAATAATTTCTTAGACATTCAAACCCATGCTGTTTTACCGTATGACGGTCGCCTCAAGTACTTTGCATCCTATCTACAGCAGCTTGAGATGGAATCGAATGGTAAGTCGATCCAACGCAATGGTGAAAAAGTTGAATGGGATACCTGTCCGATTGTATGGGGCGAGGTGGGACCGAATGCACAGCATGCATTTTATCAACTGTTGCATCAAGGGACACATTCGGTGAGTTGTGACTTCATTGCACCAATACAACGTTATAACGCAAATCAGTTTACCTATGTGGATAATGCTGAGGCATTAATTGAACAACATCATTTGGCACTTTCAAATTGTTTAGCACAGTCACGTTTATTGGCATTTGGAAATCAAGCGCTAGATCAGAGTGAATTAGCCTCTTTGCCTGAATATAAAAAATATGAGGGTAACCAGCCAAGTACAACAATTTTAATGCAAGAGCTTAATCCTTATAGCTTAGGTATGCTCATCGCGATGTATGAACATAAAGTATTTGTACAATCCGTACTTTGGAATATTAACCCTTTCGATCAATGGGGTGTTGAAAAAGGCAAGGAAATTGCCAACCAGTTGCTGCCTATTTTAAATGGTCATCAACAAGATCTATCTACATTAGATGTTTCGACTCAGGGTTTATTAAAAATTTTATTAGGAAAAATAGATGGCTAATATTTTAGTGACTGGTGGGGCAGGTTATATCGGTTCACATACCTGTGTTGAACTCCTTGACGCTGGACATGATGTGATTGTGCTCGATAACCTTTCAAATAGCTCGGAAGAGTCATTAAAACGTGTTCAGGAGTTAACTGGAAAAACGCTTAAGTTTATTCAAGGTGATATTCGCATTCAAAATGATTTGGATCAAACTTTTTCTTCACATCAAATTGATGCGGTGATTCATTTTGCTGGATTAAAAGCAGTAGGTGAAAGCCAGCAAATACCACTAACTTATTTTGATCATAATATTGCAGGATCAATACAATTGGTTCAAGCAATGGAACGTGCCAATGTATTTAATTTGGTATTTAGTTCTTCAGCGACAGTTTATGATGAAGGGAATATTTCACCTCTGGATGAAACGATGCCGACAGGTATGCCGTCCAATAACTATGGGTATACTAAGCTGATTGTTGAACAATTATTAGAAAAGCTTTCTATTGCTGATGGGCGTTGGTCAATCGCACTTTTACGTTATTTTAATCCAGTTGGTGCGCATAAAAGTGGTCGTATTGGCGAAGACCCTCAAGGTATTCCAAATAATTTGATGCCTTATGTGACGCAAGTTGCGGTTGGTCGTCGTGAAAAACTTTCAATTTATGGCGATGATTACGATACGGTTGATGGTACTGGTGTTCGTGATTATATCCACGTTGTAGATTTGGCAAATGCGCATTTATGTGCATTGAATAATCGTTTGGCAGCTAAAGGTTGTAGAGCTTGGAATGTGGGAACGGGTAATGGTTCGTCTGTTCTGGAAGTGAAAAATACTTTTGAGCAAGTGAATGGCGTTGCTGTTGCTTATGAAGTTGCGCCACGTCGCTCAGGTGATGTGGCAACATCTTTTGCGAATAATGCTCGAGCGGTGAGTGAACTGGGATGGAAACCAAAATATAAACTAGAAGATATGTTGGCAGACAGTTGGAATTGGCAGAAGCAGAATCCACAAGGCTATCGCGATTAATTTGTTCAGATAAGTATCAAGCATAAAAAAGAGCCATTTTGATCTGGCTCTTTTTTTCTGACTTCAGCTGCCTTGAATCAGCTGGGTCAGCTCATCCACATAGTCTTGCATTGGTCGTGGATTCTGGTCACGACGGCTTTCAATATTCAAACGCAATAGTGGTTCGGTATTAGATGCGCGCACATTAAAACGCCAGCTACCAAAATTCAGGCTGACACCATCAGTCTGATCAATTTCAGGTTTCTGAACGGCATAATGGTCAAAAAGCTTTTGAATCGTGGCTTGAGTATCTGCGACTTTAAAATTGATTTCCCCAGAGCAAGGGAATTTAGTGATCATCTCTTCAACCAATGAGGACAATGATTGTCCAGTTTCAGACAGTACGGAAACAACCAACAACCATGGAATCATTCCACTATCACAATAAGAAAAATCGCGGAAATAATGGTGTGCAGACATTTCACCGCCATAAACAGCATTGTGCTCACGCATTTTGTCTTTAATAAAGGAATGTCCTGATTTCGACTGAACAGGGATACCTTGATATTTCTCTACGACATCAAAGGTGTTCCAAATTAGACGTGGGTCATGGACAATTTTTTCGCCTGATTGTTTCAGTAAGAAGGCTTGTGCTAAAAGGCCAACAATATAATAACCTTCAATGAACTGTCCTTTTTCATCAAACAGGAAACAGCGGTCGAAGTCACCATCCCATGCAATACCCATATCTGCGTGATGTTCAAGTACAGCATGGCGTGTGCTATCACGATTTTCAACTAAAATTGGGTTGGGAATGCCATTGGGGAAATGACCATCGGCTTCATGGTGAATTTTAATAAATTCAACAGGGATATTTAGGGCTTTAAATTTTTCTTCGATCGCATCAATGACATGACCTGCGGCACCATTTCCTGCATTTACGACCAATTTTAATGGGCGGATTTTTGCAGGATTAATATACCCCATAAGGTGTTCAATAAACTCAGGCAGAATATTATAAGGTGTGGTTGAGCCTTTTTGCGTGACTTCTGTAAATGCCTCCGATTCTGCTAAGGCTTGGATTTCTGCCAGACCACTATCTGCACCAATAGGGCGTGCTTGTTCTCGAACCAATTTCATCCCATTGTAATCCATGGGGTTATGGCTGGCCGTTACTTCAATACCACCTTGGACATCTAAATGGAATGCGCCAAAGTAAACTTCTTCTGTACCTGTCATACCCAGATCAAGAACATTTACGCCTGCATCATTTAAACCCTGAATGGTGGCTTGTTTGAGGCTTTCACTAGTCAAACGAATATCGCAACCGATGACCACGGTTTTGGGTTGATAAATTTGTCCATAAGCTCGGCCAATTTTATAAGCAATTTCTTCATTCAGCTCTGTCCCGAGCTTGCCACGAATATCATAGGCTTTAAAGCAGGTAAGTTGCGACATATGTGATTCTCTATTTAGATAAAGAATAAAGGCTGGATACCCAGCCTTTATTTAAATAATTATTCTACAGTGACCGATTTAGCGAGGTTTCGAGGTTGGTCGACATCTGTACCACGCAGGACTGCAACATGATAAGACAGCAGTTGTACAGGTACGCTATAAACAATAGGAGCCAGTATTGGGCTAATGCTTGGTACATAAACCACATGCTGACGGTCTTTGGCTTTAATGCCGCTATTTTCATCGGCAAAGACAAAGAGTTCACCACCACGGGCTTGAACCTCTTCCATATTCGATTTGAGTTTATCGAGCATGTCATCTTTCGGTGCGAGAATGACCACAGGCATGTCATTGTCGACTAAAGCGAGCGGACCATGTTTAAGTTCACCTGCGGCATAGCCTTCAGCATGGATATATGAAATCTCTTTGAGTTTCAACGCCCCTTCAAGTGCGATCGGGAAATTCGTGCCACGACCTAAGAATAAGCAGTGCTGCTTCTCTACGAAGAGTTCAGATAAACGTAAAATTTCAGGGTCATTACGTAAGGTATCTAAAATTACTTTAGGGGTGTGCCAAAGTTCAGCCGTAATCTCAGCCACATGCTGTACAGAAATGCTCTTCTTAACTGTACCGATTTTTAGGACCAATAACATGAGTGCTGCAAGCTGTGTGGTAAATGCCTTGGTTGATGCTACACCAATCTCAGGACCCGCCAGTGTAAGCAAGCTATGATTGGTCTCACGTACCATAGACGATGTTGCGACATTACAAATAGTCATGGTGGTGATGTCAGCACCTTTTGCTGTAGCACGCTTTTGGGTATCACGCAGTGCGGCTAAAGTATCAGCGGTTTCACCAGACTGTGAAATGCAGACATAAAGCGTGTGATTGACAATGACAGGGCTGCGATAGCGGAATTCGCTCGCAATTTCTACTTGGCACGGTAGATCAATCAGTTGTTCAAACCAATATTTGGCAATCATCCCTGCATGGTAGCTGGTCCCGCAGGCAATGATTTGGATTTGCTGAATTTTTTGGAAATCAGCAACTGCATTGGCAAGAAAGTCTTCACGCAGTGCATTACCATCTAGGGCTTGAGAAATGGTTTGTTGAATTGCTTCAGGTTGCTCATAAATTTCTTTGAGCATGTAGTGCTTATATTCACCTTTAGATGCATTGCTGACGGCAGCATCTAATTCTTTGATTGGGCGCTCGACCCGTTGACCAGCGACAAAAACTTCAATGCTATTGCGGGTTAAACGAGCAATATCACCTTCTTCAAGGTAAATAAAACGATTGGTAATAGGCAGTAAAGCCAATTGATCTGAACTGATAAAGTTTTCGCCAATACCGACGCCAATGACCAAAGGTGAACCTTCACGCACGGTAATCAGTTCATCTGGATGGTCGGTATGTACGATACCCAGTGCATAAGCCCCTTTAAGCTGAGGCACGACTTGTTGCACAGCTTCCAGCAAGCTTGGAGTTGACTTTAGGGCATCCTTAACCAAGTGAGCGACCACTTCGGTATCGGTCTGTGAGGTAAATACATAGCCTAAAGCTTCAAGATCATCTTTAAGTTCTTGATAGTTTTCAATAATACCGTTATGGACTACAGCAACATCGCCTGAAATGTGAGGATGTGCATTATCTTCAGTGGGTTTGCCATGGGTTGCCCAACGGGTATGCGCAATACCCAGAGAACCTAGAATACCCGATTGATTAACGGCTTCTTCTAGATTGGATACTTTACCGACACGTCTTTCACGTAAAACTTGGCCTTGATTGACCAGCGCTAAACCCGCAGAGTCATAGCCACGATATTCAAGGCGCTTTAAACCTTCAATTAAAATATTGGTAATACTACGTTCTGCAACGCCACCGACAATACCGCACATAATCTAATCCTCTTATTTCTTCATCTTTTGTGGACGTTGATAGTTTTCTTTTTCAACTTGCTTAGAGCGTTCTACCGCTAAACTATTCTCTGCAACATCACGGGTAATGGTGGAGCCCGCACCGACGGTTGCCCCATTGCCAATCGTGACAGGTGCAACCAATGAGCTGTTGGAACCAATAAATGCAGCATCACCAATGATGGTTTTAAATTTATTTGCACCATCATAATTACAGGTAATGGTCCCAGCACCAATGTTCGAGCCTGCACCAATTTCAGCATCACCTAAATAGGTAAAGTGGTTGGCTTTTGAACCGAAGCCAATGCTGGTGTTTTTGACTTCAACGAAGTTACCAATATGCACTTCAGCCGCCAGTTTTGCACCTGGGCGTAAACGAGCAAAAGGACCAATCTGCGCATCTTCACCAACCATAGCATTATCAAAGATGCTATACGGCTGAACTTTTGTACCTGCTGCGATCTTGGTGTTTTTGATGATACAACCTGCACCAATTTCTACATGGTCGCCGAATTCACATTCGCCTTCAATAATCACATTGATGTCGATGCGTACGTCTTGCCCAACGGTTAAATTTCCACGAAGGTCAAAGCGACTAGGATCAATTAAATGCACACCTTGCTGCATGAGCTTTTTGGCTTGATCGGTTTGGAATTGGCGTTCTAATGCGGCGAGCTGAATACGATCATTCACTCCTTCAACTTCGAAGGCTTGTTCAGGCTCCACCGATGCGACTTGCATCCCATCAGCTAAGGCCATTGCTACAATATCAGTCAGGTAATATTCACCTTGCGCATTGTTATTGCTGAGTTTAGGTAACCATTCGTGCAATTTGGCATTGCTGACACAGTAAATACCTGTATTAATTTCTTTAATCTGGTGCTGCTCTGTGGTCGCATCCTTATGTTCAACAATCGCCTGAATCTGACCATTCTCACGAACTATACGCCCATAACCTGTTGCATCGGCTAAAGTTAAAGTCACTAGACCAATGCCTGTCTCAGCAGTTGCATTGAGTAATTTTTGTAGTGTGTTTTGAGAGATGCAAGGTACATCGCCTGATAAAATCAGTGAGCTGCCTTCCTGCGGAAGGACAGGGAGTGTCATTTGCACTGCATGACCTGTTCCGAGTTGCTCAGCTTGTTCCACCCATTCAATCTTTTCATGAGTAAACATTTCTTGAACTCGTGCACCGCCGTGGCCATAAATTGTAATAATATTGGCTGCATTTAATTTTTTTGCAGTGTCGATGACATGACCAAGTAAAGGACGTCCTGCAAGTGGTTGTAGTACTTTGGGTAAAGAAGAACGCATACGTGTTCCTTTACCTGCAGCAAGAATAATAACAGTCGTTGACATGTTGTAATCCTAAAAATGGCCTAAGCCACAGTGAAATAAAAATAAATCCAAATACAAAGTGCAGCCCATAGTCCTGCAATCAGGTCGTCGAGCATAATACCAAAGCCACCTTCGACTTTTTGGTCAATGACACGAATCGGCCACGGTTTCCACACATCAAAAATACGAAATAAAATAAAACCCAGCAGCAGCCAGAGCCAATTCATTTGCCCTAAATACAGGACAGGCAAAAAGGTGATGGACTGGCCAGCAAACTCATCCCATACAATACGCCCATCATCATGGACGCCCATCACTTTGGCAGTATGCCCACAGATATAAATGCCAATTAGAGACATGAGGATGATGGCAATAATGGTGTTCGATAAGCCAATTGCAAGCCAAATCGGGACGAACAGCAGTGCGAATGCAGAACCAAACGTTCCTGGTGCTTTGGGTGCTAGCCCTGAGCCAAACCCTACACCACAAAATACGATGAAACGGTCATACCAAGACATCTGACGAAAGAGGATAGGGGGCTTATGCAAAGTGTTGATATCCATTAAATTGCAAGGAATGGTCTAAGCTATTTTGTTGAAAACGCAGACCACTTTCGGCATCAATTTTTCCAATGACACTGATGCTGCTATGGTTTTGTTGTTGCAAAAGTTTTTCATAATTCTGCGGACTTATTGTAAAGCATAATTCATAGTCATCGCCACCCGCCAAAGCATATTGCCATTGTTGTTCTCGTGTTAAATCTTGTAGCGTGGTATTGATGGGCAATTGATCAAGCTGTAGGGTCGCGCCCACATGGGATGCTTTTAAGATATGACCGAGATCTTGTGCTAAGCCATCCGACACATCAATCATACTGTGCGCTAAGCCTTTGAGTGCTTGCCCCAGTTCGCAGCGTGGGGTAGGGTAGTCCAAACGGTGTTGGAGAGGGTGGCCTAAGTGCTGCAGGGCAAAAGCAGCATCGCCGACAGTACCACTGACACAAATCAAATCACCCACTTGAGCGGCAGAACGGGTGACGGCTTGACCGATATCGACCCAGCCCAGTGCAGTCACGGAAATGGTGAGATGTGGGCTTTGGGTGGTGTCTCCACCAATTAAACTCACTCCAAATTGATCACAGCAATCATATAAACCCTGACTAAAACCTTTAAGCCAGTCATGATCAATTTGGGGTAAGCTCAAGGCCAATAAAATACTCTGAGGTTTCGCGCCCATTGCGGCGATATCAGATAAATTGACCGCGACAGATTTCCAGCCAATCGCATGTGGGCTGGTATCAAGCGGGAAGTGACGTCCAGCAACCAAGGTATCGGCACAAATGACCAATTGTTGCTGTGGTGGTGGTGTGAGCAAGGCTGAGTCGTCACCGACGCCTAAATCGACAGAATGAGGACTCTTACGATTAAAATAGGTATCAATGATCGAAAACTCAGCCATACAACAAATCTACTACTGTGAGTTCGCTTGTTGCTTTTCTGCTGCACGTAAAGTTGTTGCTAAACGATCTAATACACCATTGATGTATTTATGGCTGTCTGCACCGCCAAAATGTTTAGCAAGCTCGATCGCTTCGTCTAAAACCACGCGATATGGAATTTCAAGATGTTCCTTGAGTTCATATGCGCCTAAACGAAGGGTCGCAAGTTCAACGCCGTCAAGCGCAGAAACTTCGCGATCAAGCACAGGGATTAAGAGCGCATCCAATGCTTCATGATTGGCAACCACTTGGGTTAACAATTCATGATAATAGCTCAGATCCACTTTGTGCATGGCATTTTCCACACGCGTACGTGCTTCGATCTCATGGACTGGATTGTGGCTCATTTGCCATTCGTAAATTCCTTGTACAGCAAAGCGACGTGCTTTACGTTTTGCTGCATAAGTTGCTTGCAATGTTTGCGACATAGCGTTAAATAGCCTTTAACAAGTTAACCATTTCAATTGCAGTAAGAGCAGCTTCGCCGCCTTTATTACCTGCTTTTGTACCCGAGCGTTCAATCGCTTGTTCAATACTATCCGTAGTCAATACACCATTAATCACTGGAAGACCAGATTCTAGGCCAACCACGCCTAAACCTTTGGCACATTCACCTGCAACAAAGTCGAAGTGAGGTGTGCTACCACGAATCACAGCACCCAGTGCAATAATGGCATCGAAGCGTTCAGACGCCACTAATTTTTTAGCCACGACAGGAAGTTCCCACGCGCCTGGTGCATGAACAACAGTGATATTATCCTCTGATACACCATGACGTTTCAATGTATCAATTGCACCTTCTAATAGATGTTCGACAACAAAACTATTAAAACGACCCACTAAAATCGCATAACGGCCTTCGCTAGCGAGATGTAACATACCTTCAATACGGCGAATTGCCATAGCAACCTCGATGATTTTTTAAGTTGTTTGATGTGCGGTGATATATTCCACCACTTCTAAATTAAACCCAGAGAGTGCATTAAATCGTAAAGGTGAGCTCAAAAGCTTCATCTTTTCTACGCCTAAATCACGTAAAATTTGTGCGCCCACCCCAATGGTTTGGTACTGCTGAGATAAAGCAGCATTGGATTTGGTTGTTTTTGGTGCTGTAAGGCTGTCTAAGGCTGGGCCTAAGTCTTGTAAATGACGCTGGCCAATCCAAACCAAAACACCCCGATCGCTGCTTGCGATTTCTTGCAGCGCTTTGTCGAGATTCCATGCGGGCTCGCCGTCTTTTTTGTTGAGTTTGAGCAGGTCACGAACAGGGTTGAAACCATGGACACGAACGGTGGTTACTCCTTCTTTTGGTTCGCCTTTCACCAAAGCCAAGTGAATATCTGGATTGCCTAATTCGCGGTAACGATATAAGTCAAAAGTGCCATATTCGGTATCAATGCTTTGCTGATCAATCCGTTCAACGGTTTGTTCATTGGTCATACGATAGTGGATCAGATCCGCGATGGTACCAATTTTTAAACCATGCTTTTCAGCAAAAATTTCAAGATCGGCACGACGCGCCATCGTGCCATCTTCATTGATGATTTCACAGATGACCGATGCAGGCTCTAGACCCGCTAGGCGAGATAAATCACAACCTGCTTCGGTATGACCTGCGCGGTGTAGAACGCCACCAGGCTGCGCCATCAATGGGAAAATATGTCCTGGTTGAACGATATCTGATGGTTTTGCATGTGCCGCTACTGCCGTTTGAATGGTATGCGCACGTTCTGCAGGTGAAATCCCTGTAGAAATACCTTCTGCCGCTTCAATGGAGAGCGTGAAGTTGGTGCCATGTTGTGCGCCATTGGCATCGACCATCAATGGAAGATTCAATTGTTTACAGCGATCACGGCTGAGCGTTAAGCACACCAAACCACGTGCGTGGGTGATCATAAAGTTGATGTCTTCTGCGCGAACATGGGTCGCTGCGATAACTAAATCACCTTCATTTTCACGATCTTCGTCATCCATCAGGATGACCATTTTACCTGCACGGATATCTGCAACTAGCTCTTCAACGGTATTGAGCGGCATCAACCTTCACCTTCATCGTTGTCGCCATGGACGACATATCATTTGTTTTCATTGGCACATAGTTTAAGCTTTTTTCAGGCTTTTGCCTATGTGCGAATCATTTCCTTGAGTCGTCCATTGTTATACACAGTCAGTCCAAGCTTGAAAAGATGCCTTTATTTTAAAAAGCTGAAATGTGCTTAGTCTTTAAGCAATTGAAAAGCATAAAAAAGAATAATTTTATCGAAAATAGATCAATCGGCTTAGTGAATAGGTGGTCTAGAAAAATGTTGCGCTATTGGCGGCGTGTGGTTGAGCGTTAGAGTACCTTCTTTTTTGAAGTTGACCATCAGGTTCATTTTGAGCAGGGTGCTGCAACTGATCAATCAGATCGGGGTAGATATTTGAGTTCACTCATGGGGTAGGGGGTGGTCCAAAAATATATTGAATATGCCGTAGCGAACAACCAGACGATTCGTCATCTATTTTTGATTTTTTGATATAATTCTTCTTTTTTAATCCTCTGGATTATTTCTCCTGTGATGTCCTTACTTGCTCAATATTTTGCACAGCAACAATTTTGCGTATTGGTTGAATACTTAAGCGCACACCAAGCCCAGTGGTCTGTCAAAACTGAATTTGTAGGCTTTCCTGCGGCTATGACTCTGGCTGATCGAGTGCATGCGGATGACGATGAAGCGCCTTTGCAAGTCGCCAAACAGTATCCGCAAGAGATTGAGAAAGTCATTCACTTTTCGGGGAAGGCACGTGATATACAAGACTTTGAGCAGTTTTTGCAAGATGCAAAAACACAGGGTCAAAAGAACTTGTTGCTCTTAACGGGTGATAAATTAAAACAGCACCGCCATAGCCACGACCTAGAACCGCGGACACGTTATTTGGAGTCTGTGAATGCTGTCATGGAAGCCAAACGCCAAGGCAGTTTTCATATTGGTGTCGCGTTTAATCCGTTTAAATATGCTGAAGCGGAAAAAGAGGCGCAATATTTAAAACTGCATAAAAAAATGAAAGCAGGGGCCGATTATGTGATTACCCAATTGGGCTATGACATGACTGCTTTACAAGATGCACATGCATTTTTAGCGCGGCATCAGTATGCGCTGAAAATTTTAGCTTGCGTCATGCCACTGACCTTGGCACGGGCCAAGTTTATGCTGAAACATAAAGTGGCTGGCATTGTGATCACCCCGCATATGTTGCAGGTGTTGCAACAGGAAAAAGAACAGGGTTTAAGTGATCGCGTTTATGTGCGCTGCGCATTACAGATTCTAATGTGTCGACATTTGGGTTTTGCGGGGGTGCATTTATCGGCTTGCCATCAGCCTGAAGAACAAAGCTTACTGGAAAGCTATATTGAAGAATATCGGCACTTGAGTTTTGCTGAGTGTGAACGACTTTGGAATTCGCTTTGGCAGGTGCAAACCGGTACAGAGTTTCATCCGAAGCTGACTTATTATTCACGGCCTGCGACCTCAAGTCAGATTATTAAATACCAACATCTGCATCTGATGCATGATGCTTTATTTGAATCTAAATTGGCCAAAGGAATGGGGCGGTTTATTTTTAATTTTAATGTTTGGGATCGCTCGCGTGCCAAACAAGCGTTACTGAAAACAGAACATTTGAGTAAGCATGCGGTGGTGGGCTGTGAAAGTTGCGGTCAATGCCGTTTAGGCGAGACTCTGTATATTTGCCCAGAAACTTGCCCCAAAGGCTTGGCCAATGGGCCCTGTGGTGGAACCAGCTTAGACCGTTGTGAATTTGGTGATCGTGAATGCATTCATTCAGTCAAAGCACGCTTAGCCAAAGCCGTTGGACAAACCAAGATATTACAAGAAAAGCTGATTCCGACCGTGTCGATTGCGGTGCGTGGAACCAGCTCTTGGAAAAATTGGTATGTGGAGGCTGCGGGCTAAAATCAGCTGTCCTGATCCATGGCATTGGAATAGAACTTTTGTCCGAGTTTGATGCGTTCGCGGCCTTGGCTCATGCGCCAGCGGTTGCTATCCCGCAGTGAATACACGCAGCCACAGTACTCTTGTTGATAAAATTCTTCACGTTTGCTGATGTCCAGCATGCGTACCGCACCGCCATGCTTGCGCCAGTTATAGTCCCAGTAGTGAATGCCTGCATAATGTGAAGCAGAACGGTGGCCGCACTCATTGATCTGTTGCATATTCTTCCAACGGGAAATACCGAGAGAGCTGCTGATTAGGCTAAAGCCATGTTCTGCTGCATATAATGCTGTACGTTCAAAACGCATATCAAAACACATGGTGCAACGAATGCCTTTCTCTGGTTCATTTTCCATACCTTTGGCACGTGCAAACCAGTTGTCTGTGTCGTAATCACAGTCAATAAATGGAATATGATGTTTTTCTGCAAAGCGAATATTTTCTTCTTTGCGAATCAGATATTCCTTTACAGGGTGAATGTTGGGGTTATAGAAAAAGATGGAAAAATCGATACCTGATTCAATCAGGGTTTCCATGACTTCACCTGAGCAAGGTGCACAGCAGGAATGCAAGAGCAGTTTGTCATGACCTGTGGGGAGGCTAAGTTTCTGACGTTCGAGCTTCGACATATTGAATGATTTTTATCTATTTAAACCTGACAGTTTAAAACGTCTAACGAGCGGATTAGCGGCGATTGGATGAAGAATTCTCAGGATGAGCTGATGAATTTTCATGATTAAAATCGACTTTGGCCGATGATGAAGACCTGTATTGAGCGCTGAAGATGAGTAGAGAGAGAACATTTGAGAGGCCCAAACTTGCATAATGGAGCGAGATTCGTCATCATTTACACAAAGGGTGTTTAACAGTTGTGTTAGATAGGTATTCGTTGAAGGCGGGCCACTTCAACAGCAAGAAAGAGAGTATCTAGCTGTGCTTCATTTTTTTACTACGCCTTCCAATAAGGAATTGGAGTGTCGTCATAACTTTCAGTATGAGACCGATATGCGTTTGATCCAACGCTGTAAATTCCTTGAAGATCAAGATGAGAAAAAAGCCATTCAACATCTTTTAAAAGAACGGGGTTATACCAAAGCTGAAATTTTAAAGCTCACCATTGATAGTTAAATCTAAGATTTAAAAAAAGCTTCCTAGTCGGAAGCTTTTTTGTTTTTACATGTTCTGTTTGGCATCGCACCAGTTTGAGAGACAAGCGACTTTTATTCGATGTTTACAAAATGCTTCACGTGGAACATAAAAAAGCCCGAAGACTAGGATTATGAGAAGTTTACTCGCCAGTGCTTTATGTTTTTTAAGCGCTTTAACCTGCTCAATTTGGATATAAGATCAGAATTATCAGTTCTCAATATTTGAGCTGAATTTAACTCAGGTACAAGAGCATGCTGCTTACTGTTAAATGATTTCACTATATCAAAGTCGATAGATCACGAGCGTTCGATGCATAGCCACGAGTTAAATAGGACGGTTGGTGGGCTGGATTCGGTCTTTGTATCTCTTAAAAACTGAAGGAATCACGCTTCAACCTAGGCATGACCAAGAGATAGCTTTGAAAGGCACCTACAGTTATAAAACAAAGCCTTACTTCCATTGGTACTGATGCATGGATCATGAAGATTATGAATTTGAATGTTTAAATTTTTCACTCTCTGTAAATGGGGCAAGTATTTTCGTTGCAGGTCATAGATATTAAAATGAAATAAACTAATTAAGTCTAAATTAAAGTGAGAAAAAATAATTCAATGTGGCTTTTATCGGTTAAGCTATACCGTATTCATCCAGATTAAAAATTGGGCCGCGCCAGATGTTAGAACTCCGCCATTTAAAAACCTTAACCGCTTTAAGAGAGCATGGCTCATTGGTGGCTGCTGCAGGAGACCTATGCTTAACGCCTTCAGCTTTGTCGCACCAGTTGCGTGAGTTAGACCAGTGGTTTGGGGTTGAAGTGGTGAACCGTCGTAGCCGTCCCGTTAGCTTTTCTAATGTGGGACAGCGTTTATTAAAACTGGCTGATGAAGTATTGCCGCAGGTACAAATTGCACAAAGCGACATCACCCGTATTGTGCATGGTCAAACTGGACGTATTACTTTTTCCTCAGAGTGTCATAGCTGTTTCGATTGGTTAATGCCGTTGTTAAATCAATATCGCCAACAGTATCCCGATGTTGATCTGGACTTCGCTTCAGGTTTTGAGGCCAATCCGCATGAGTTATTGCAGACAGGTGAATTTGATTTATTGATTACGGCCGACCCGATTGCATTAAAAGGGGTAGAGTATTTCCCGATTTTTGAGTATGAATCGCGTTTGGTTTTATCCAATACCCATCCTTTGGTTCGTGCCAAAGATATTACCGTGCAAGAACTTGCAGAAGAAACCTTGGTGACCTATCCAGTGGATAAGCACCGTTTAGATATTATGTCGCGTCTCTTTATTCCGGCCAATATCCTGCCGAAACAGATCCGCACCACCGACCTCACCCAAATGCTGATTCAGCTGGTAGCCAGTGGGCGTGGCATAGGGGCATTACCCGATTGGGTGGTGAACGAATATGAACAGAAGGGTTGGGTGACTTCGCGTCGTTTGGACTGCGTAGCGCCTGAAGGTTTACGTCGGACTCTCTATGCAGGCTATCGTACTGAGGAAAAAGAGAAGGATTATTTCGAAGGCTTTTTAAAACAACTGGATAAATTTGCCAAGAAAAGAACGCAATATTATATCTAGTTGCTCTTGTTTTAAGGAGGGGGGCAGTGTTGCTGCATCCTCCTTTTTTGAACCTATCAGCGCTTGTTATTTTTTGTGAAAAATGTGGCTCAGTGCTATAATTGCGCGCCTGATAATACCCCAACCTTGGCAAGAGTCACCGACATAAAATACACTAAATAACATAATTGGTATTTTAATAAACTCTATATATAACAGTTATATAGAGTTTTTATTTTGTGTGGTGTAATTTAAGGTAGGGTGGGGTACTTTGATTTTTGGTCACTAATTTATTGTGATAATCAACAATAATAACCAACATACACATGCTTAATCTAAAGGTGTTTTACTGACTGGTATAATTTTATAATGAGAGGGGTGTTGCCTGGGGCTACGGTTTCTGTTTTGCCTTTTGGCGTAAGACGTACAAATATAAGCTTTCTACTTTTTCACGTGCCCATGGTGTGGTACGCAAGAATCGCAATGATGATTTAACACTTGGGTCTATGCAAAAACATCTAATTTCAATTTTACGACTTAAACCTTCAAAGCCACCGTAGTAATCCAATAATTCATCCAAAATGTCAGCAAGTTTTTTGCCGTGTAAAGGGTCATTGGAGGTGTTCATAATAGATCAATCGTATTTTGGGTGGCCATTATTATAACCTGGGCTAGTTGGAAAACTAGAGAGTTGGAATGTAAGTAATGATGGACTGAATAGCCACCAAAATTCTGGAGCACACCCAGCCATCGGGTGATGCATCATATATATGACTTGGTAATCCCATTTGCTGTGTAGGAAAGTTTTTTCTTAATGGGTCACCTTTTAATGGAAGTAGGTAAGAGGAAAGCTCTAAACCTTTACGGATCGCTTCAGCACTGTATTCAAAGGCAATTAATGGTCGACCTGTGATTGCTGTTGAGGAGACCAGTGTACCCTAAAGCCAATATTCACCCCATCCATTGTAGTAAACATTAAGTTTTTTGAGCATGGATTTATTTCCTTTTGATACGTTGGCGAGCCGTATTGCTCTCATAGCGAAGAATATCATCTACACTGTTTAAATGAGGTTTGAAGAGTTCCTCTAATTCTTGTAATCGGCCTAGGACCATGGCAACGCGTACTAAATTTTCAAATGAAACATTTCGACCTGCTTCCAGATTGGATACTGTATTCACACCAATACCAGCACGTGCAGCAACATCTGCCTGAGTCATTTCCAGATAAAGTCGTTCTTTACGAAGCCTCTCACATAATAAAGTAACAACTTCTTCAGGTTTTCTGAATTTTAAATCCATAATATTGGGTCTTATATCCATATATGTCTATTAAACCACAAAATAATGGAGTTATAAAATAAACCAGTTGATCGGTAAGAAGGTGCTTTATTAGCCTGATTAGATCCTATTAGATTAAAGAAATCTAATTAGACATTTACAATCTAATGGAATCTAATACAATCTATGGTAATAAATAAATCATTGCCGAGTAATTAAAATGATGACCATCTCCAATGACCCTTGGCACTTTCCACGTACCGAACTGGCGAAACAAATTTTAGGCATGTTTGAGACTGGACTAGCTAGTTCTCTGACTTTTTTTGCCCCACGCCGGATGGGAAAAACTGAATTTTTACGAAAAGATATTACGCCCCTAGCAGAACAGCTTGGATGGCGCGTTTTTTATTTCAGTTTTTTAGATGCAGGCCTGCATAGTGAAGGGCAGTTTGTAAAAGCTCTTGATGAGTTTTCAAAACAAAATGGCTTAATGGGGAAAGCCACACATTGGATTAAAAATATTGGTTCTTTAAGTACAGAGGTGACAGGGGTAAAAGCTGAAGTGACACTTCTACAAGGACAAGTGAATTCCAGTATTTTGTCTAGCATTACTAAACTGGCTCAGCAGGGGAAACCTATTTTACTGTTACTTGATGAGATTCAGGCTTTAGCTAGTTCAAAATATAAAACCACGATTGCCAGTTTACGTACCGCTTTAGATATGCATAAAGAAACAATAAAGGTGATTTTTACTGGTTCAAGTCGAGAAGGCCTGAGACAAATGTTTTCTGTGAGTAGTGCTCCATTTTTTCATTATGGACAGAATTTACCTTTTCCAAATCTAACAAAAGCATTTACAGATCATCTGGCAGATGTATTTAATCAGACAACAGGACGTAGTTTGAATAAAGAAATTTTATGGCACGCTTTTTTAGATATGAAGCAAAGTCCTCAACTAGCAAGATCATTAGTGGAGCGTTTAGCCTTAAACCCAATGCTAGCTATAGATTTTGCAAAGGAACAGCTTATAGCCGATACAATGGGGCATCGTGACTTTTCGGGATTATGGGGAGAGTTTAAGTTATTAGAACAGCTAATTTTAAAAGCCATAGCGGAATCACAAGTTGAACTTTATAGTAGTCAATTTAGACAACATCTGGCTGATTCCATTGGTGTAGATAACATTGCGGTATCAAGTATTCAATCGGCCCTACGTTCTTTATCAAAAAAACAAATTATTTTTAAACCAGAAAATGGTACTTATGAAATCGAGGATGCTCTTTTTAAAGAATGGATTATGGATGAAGCATAATTTTGAAAACTCACTTGGATAAAAATAATACTTTACTACTATAATAAGTATATAATAGGCAAAACTGGTTATACTTTACTATTTAAATAGAATTATGAATGATTTTTGCTCTGTCCAAATATTTCTGAATAACCAATGGATCGATTGTGCCACTATTGAAGTAATAGGTGAAAAAGCTAAAGGTTGGAAAGCTAGCTGCGGAACATATTATTCAATGGATTATGCAATTGAACATATGGGGTTACGAGATGGTCATGCTGTTTCAAACCATTATCCGATTAATTTAGAAAGCAATATTGAGCCTACGTGGCCAGCTTTTCTAGTTGATCTATTACCTCAAGGATATGGTCGAAAAGAACTATTAAAAAAACTTGGCCGCCCCGAGTATGAAGAAGAGTCAGCAGATTGGCCATTGCTAAAAGTAGGAGCGAGCAACCCTATTGGTAACTTAAGAATAAAAGAAGCTCATGAATGGCTTTTAACTCAATATTCAGATCAGTTAGTACAAGGATTTTCAATACAGGAAATTATCGAACGTAGTGAGGAGTTTCTTGAGTCATTATCATCTTTTGGACTATTTATCTCTGGATCATCTGGCGTTCAAGGCGAGTGGCCAAAACTATTACTCACACAAGGCCATGATGAGTTATTTTATCTTGATCATACGTTACCTGATGAAATGGCTAAACAGCACTGGTTGGTTAAATTTAGCCGAGGAACAGATCAATGTCTGAACAAAATTTTGAATCAAGAACCCTTATATATGCAAATAGCAGCATATTTAGGATTGCGAGTGTTTAGACCGCTAGAATTACATGGAAGAACTTTATTTATTCCACGTTTTGATCGGCAAGTGGTGAATAACCGTGTTGAAAGAATAGCTCAAGAAAGTTTAGCTTCTTTTAGTGGAAAAGCGGGCTTCGGAGTAAAAATGTCTCATAACGAAGTCTGCAAAATTATAATGAATTGCTGTACGGATCCAGAAACAGAAATTCTTGAATATGTAAAAAGAGATTTAGCCAATATCGCTTTAGGAAATAAAGATAATCATACCCGTAATACAGCATTTCAAAGGTTTAACAATGGCGATATTCGATTAACGCCTTTATTTGATTTTGCCCCTATGTGGTTACATCCAGATGGAATCGCAAGATCTACTCGATGGGAAAAAGACGATAACAACTGGGCTTCAATTGCCCATCAGATTGTAGAATGCAGTTCTTTAACCATAGAACAAATAAAATCTTTATTTTCTGAACAGTTACCTTTGTATCAAGGGCTTTTAACCCAGATGAAATCTATCGGGATAGATGATGAAATTCTAGAAAATTGTGCATATCGCATTGAAGGTATTTGCGCACAATTAAAGGAGATTTGTTATGGATAAACGTTTTATTCCCCTCTCTCAAATAGAGCAAATTAGAAAAAGACAATATGTTTTAGAAATGATTCAGCTTAATCCAGACTGGCCGATACATGTCATTGCAAAATTCATTAGAACAGAGCTGCATCTGACATTACATGAAATGTCCAAGATCACTAAAATTTCGCTTCAAACTTTACAGAAACTAGAGCGATCAGATGCAAATCCAACTCTAGAAACAATGCTAAAACTTTTGACCCCATTTGGTTTAAAATTAACTGTTGTGAAGAAATGATCACTTTCTATCAGGATATTTTCGATCTCAATGAACTGTTTAACTTCTCGAATTTGATTGTCTTTATTCACAATATTCCTATTGAGTGAGTCGAATCTGTGCTCAGGTTGAGCAGTTCGGCTACTGTTCTGAAATGACAGCTTTGTCCGTTATAATTGTATAAACATTTTTGGTGTCTGGTAATTATGTCCTCATTGATCAATTTTCTATCTCACTTTAGTAATCCAACTCTTCATCGCAGTCTGAGCTATGCTAAACACATTGATAGGGAAACAATTGAGTTCTTTGAGGAAAATGATGATGTCACGATGTATGCTCAAATTGAAGGGACAGATTATTACGATACCGCGATTACCTATAATCTTAAAAAAGACCGTTTAATCGATGACGACTGCACTTGTCCGGTTGGATATAACTGTAAACATGCTGCTGCTTTAGCGCGGTTATTCTTTCAAGAATATCGTCAGGAATTTCAACAGCGTTATGCTGAATCTCAATCCCCGCAGGGAATCGCAAAACGCCAACGGGGGGATGATCAGGCGCAGCGCTGGTTGAATGATTTTAAACGATATTTACAACAGACTGAACCTGAGCAATCTGTCAAGACAAACAATTATTTAATTTACCTGCTAGATCAGTCTGTCAGCTTAAAGAAATTGACAGTTGATGTTCAGAAGGCTAGACGCAATAAAAACGGCTCAATTGCAGGGGAAAGTTATTATACCCAATATGAAAATATCACCAGAAAGTATCTGACTTTACCTGAACAAAAACGACAATTATTTAACCAGATTTATTATTACGCCAAAATAAACAGCGACGAACGCTTTTATCAAAGCAATCTTGATATCTCCAGCATTTTATTGGAGCATTTCAAATCTTTTATTCAAAGTGGCGATGTGTACTGGAAAAAAAAGAGCCATGCTGCACTTCAATGGTCAGAACAAGGCTATCACATCGAACTGATCTGGCAACAAGGTGTAAACAAACAGACAGAGCATTTAAACATTGAATTGGTCAATGGTGATATTCGACTCGATTTAAAATCAAATCCTCATATTCATATTCTCGCGAGCCATCCACCATGTTATGTGGATATTCAACAGAACACGGTGGGCCAGTTATATGGTGAATATACGGCAAATCTTCTGTACCATTTTTTACAGATGCCTGATCTTCCAGCTAAGCTCTTGCCAGAGTTTGAGAAACTGACTCATCAATATTCAGAGGTGAAAAAAATGCCTCAGCCCGAGTCTATTCAGCATATTGATGTCCTTGAGGGAAGTCCCCAGCCAATTTTACGCTTCGGTGTTTTAAATAAATTTGATTGGAAATGGGAAGAGTCTGTTTGTGCTGAAATTGAATTCTCCTATGCAGGCGGGCGAATTAAAGCAGGTACATCAGGTGACAGTTTTATTGGTGAACAGCATGGCAAAATGGTGCGACAGCTTCGGGACTTAGTTCAGGAACAACAGTCAATCCAGCGTTTACAGCTATTGGTCGAATCACTGAAGTGGGTGAAAGATCTTAGTTATGACCAGCAATTAAAATTGGATAAACAACGTCTTGATTCTATGGTTTTTGCTTTCTATGGAGACTGGATCAAACAGCTGATGCCCATCAATCAAATTGAGTTGATGGGCTGGCAGATAGAGCATCTGGAAAACAGCCCCTTTAACCTGCAATATGTTGAAAATTTAAATATTTCCATCACTGAATCTGAAGGCCAGCAGGACTGGTTCAATATCGGGGCGACGGTTCAAGACAGTGCAGGCAATTCTTATAATTTGCTTGATGCGCTCGTAGCTTTGGTGCGAGTAAATCCTGATTTACTTGATCCGCGGACTTTTATTCATCTGCATGACAGTCAAATTTTCACCGTAAAAACTGCAGTTGATCAACCTGATTTGGCTCTATCTGCTAGGGATATTAAGCCGATATTGTTGCATCTGCAGAGCATTTTACAGCAAGAAGAGCGCAGTATTGATCGCTATGATGCGAGTCAATTATTAGAATTGCAGCATAATCTTGGGATGACATGGCAGGTCAGTGATCGCCTGCAGCAATTTGTACAGAAATTCAAACAAGGCTATCAGCAACAACTGCCGACACCACAAGGTTTTCAGGGGGAGTTGCGTCCATACCAGCAGCAGGGCTTAGGCTGGTTACAGTTTTTAAGGGAAACCCAGCATGGCGGGATTCTGGCAGATGATATGGGCTTGGGGAAAACAGCACAAACTTTAGCCCATTTACTCATGGAAAAGCAGGCTGGATATTTGCAGGACAGTCCCGCCTTAATTGTTGCACCCACATCGCTGATGCATAACTGGTTCAAAGAAGCGGAGAAATTTACCCCTCAGCTGAAGGTATTGCTGCTACAGGGGCCCGACCGCCATCAGAATTTTGAGCAGATTCCGCACTATGATATTGTGTTAACCACCTATCCGCTTCTAGCGAGAGATGAAGAACAACTAAAGCAATATGAATATCATCAACTCATTTTGGATGAGGCGCAGAATATCAAAAATCCGCGTGCCAAAGCTGCACAGGTAGTACGCCAATTAAAAGCACGACATCGTTTGTGTCTAACAGGTACCCCGATGGAAAATCATTTGGGTGAACTGTGGGCACTATTTTATTTCCTGATGCCAGGATTTTTATATTCACAAGAAATTTTTAATAAAAAGTACCGTCATCCGATTGAAAAACGCGGTGATCAGCAGTTAAGGCAAAAGCTGGTCAACCGGATTAAGCCCTTCATTTTACGTCGCTTGAAAACTGACGTAGCCAAAGAATTGCCAGAAAAAACCACGATTGAAGTCAATATTGATATGAATGACCAGCAATCCAAGTTATATGAGGCTGTTCGCGCCACGATGCAGGAAAATATTCAGAAAATTGTGGCAGAAAAAGGCTTTAAACGTAGTCAAATTCAAATTTTAGATGCCTTACTGAAGCTACGTCAGGTGTGCTGCCATCCTAGCTTACTAAAGCTGGATTCAGTGAAAATTGGGCAGGCAAACTCTGCCAAACTTGAACAGTTGATGGATATGGTCGTTCCAATGGTGGAGGAGGGGCGAAAAATTCTGATCTTCTCTCAGTTTACCTCAATGTTGGAACTGATTGAGCAACACCTCCATCACGCAGAAATTGGCTATGTGAAGCTGACTGGAAAGACCAAAAAGCGAGATGAAGTCATTACAGCATTTCAGTCTGGACAAGTGCCGATATTTTTAATCAGTCTGAAAGCAGGAGGGGTCGGTCTGAACCTAACTGCCGCAGATACGGTCATTCACTATGATCCATGGTGGAACCCTGCTGCTGAAGATCAAGCTTCAGATCGTGCATGGCGGATTGGACAGGACAAGCCAGTATTTGTGTATAAGCTGATTACCAATAAAAGCATAGAAGAAAAAATTCTTGCCTTACAGCAAAATAAAGCAGAACTGGCACAGTCTATTCTAAGTACCGATCATGAGGGCGAAGCGAAACTGACGGAAAATGACGTGATGAACTTGTTTGAGAAATTTTAGTTTGGTTTCAGATTACCCTAATCATCTGTAAGTATCTGAAAGTCTGGATGCAATTTTTTCCAATGTTCTCTTAATTTTTCTTTATGAACAGAAATCATAGGTAAGTCTAGTAATAGCACTGGCCATACTGACCGTGCTTTGTCCATGATCGCGTGAAGTTGTTTTTCAATAACACGCCATGGAACACCGACTTTTTCAGCCCATTGTTCAAAGTGTTTCATCTCAGCTAAATACCAATCTTTATTTTTGGCAAGATTTAATGCGAAATGACGCTCATTTTCAATATATACACTGGTCATTAATATATCGTATGCGGGAGATAATCTGGGTGCACTTTTATCATGATAAATCATACTCCAGTTTTTTAAGTGTGCATCTCCATTGGCGAGCAAAATATTGACGAGTAAGCGGCTGGCAAATTGCTGAATATCAAGAATTTTGTTATCTGAAAATTGATAAATGATCTTTCCTATCTGCTCATAATTTGTGGTGCTGTATTTCTGATGTGGATATGCGCCGAAGATCTGAGCAAAGTCTTCGATGTGAATAAGCTCTATAGTATCAGCAGTACTCTGTCTATCAAATCTTTTGATTGCGAAAGCATATTGCTCTTGGGGTAAATTTAATGGTGGCAGGTCTTGTAAGAGTGCCATATCCACCAAGCGAATCTCAGGGACATCTATGCCGACTGTTTTGGCAAGGCTCATCATAGAATATTCATTTAGTGGAACAAAACCATGTCTGGAAGAAGGAGTTTTGATAATCCAATCCCCTAATAGACTGGATTCTATTGCCTGTGCTAATGTAAAACGCCCATCTTTGGCTTTCATGGAAAACTTCATTTGGACGCCAGCCAAGGAAAACTTATTATCTGTTCGAATCTCTTGCTTTAAAATCTGATCTGGATTCGAGATCTGCAGTTTGAATTTTATTTCATCTGGAATTTCTTCTGGATCTAATGGAGTCGCAATGAGTGCACCAGGTAAATCATGACCTAAAGCTGCCAATAACTGAAATTCATTGTCTATATGTACTTTGAGGCTTTGTGCAATCAGTTCGCGTAATGCACCTTCTGGTAGCAAGTTTGATAGCAAGGGATGTAAACGCTGATGTGTAACATAGGTCTTTTCTAAAATCTTATCCACTTGAGGATACAAGGGGGAAGTCAGCAGGCTCAAGGTCGGGCGTTGCTGATCAGAGCGGAAAGAATCTGTAAAAACCAGAATATTTTTTCCGCTCTGAAATCCTGCCAAGTATCCAACGATACCGTGATGTAATGTTAATTTCAGGACGGCAACAGTATTCATGGTTGCTCTCCTCCGAGAAGACCCTTCCATGGGTTAGTCATTAAGTCATCCTGATCTTCAATAGTGACTTTAATTTCATCATTCAATAATTGTCTGATCAAATGAACCTTATCATCAGGGATGAGCATCAGTTGAGCATTTAATCCTGCCGCTATAATTTCTAAGGTCTCTAATCGAGGGTTGCCCTGACTTTCCAGTTTTTGGTACTGCTGTCTTGAAATGCCTGTACGGGATTGCATATCAACTTGCTTTAAGCCCAATTGGGTTCGTCTTTTTTTGATTTGCTGAAGTAAAGACTTATTCATTGTAGATACATTTATTGCTTTTAGGTCCTGTAAGAAACATATTAGTTTCTTTTTTTTTGAAAAGCAATTTATGACTTTATCATTTCAATCTGTAAAAGCCCTAGCTACGTAGTGATCTGAAATCACTCTGAAAATACAGTTAAAATACGCGGTTCAATTTACCTTAATCTCCTTACGTAATTGGCAGCCAGATCTGAACTGTTGGCAACTCTCTGGCAAAATTTCCTGGCAGCCCTGCATTTAACTACCTAGCGCAATATGATAATAAATAATAACAAACCCGCTGTACAGTTAGCATACGGTAAGTAGAGGAGGTTATGCAAGAAGTCTATTGAGTTTTAAAAAATAGCTATGAGCGTAGCGTATTATTGAGGGATGGCTGGGTTAATTACCACTATTGATGAGTGCTAAATAAGATAAAAAACGATTTGGTTTAACGGTTGTTTGCACACTGAGCACCGACCTTGATTATTTGAAAACTAGGGTTGAAGATTGACCCATAAGGTGCTATTTTAAAATTATCAATCGAAAATGAGAATTATTATCAATTAATCCCATTCAGCATATTTTAAAGAATCATCTTATTTTTAAATATTGAACTGAAGATAAGATAACGAACGCCAAACCTTGTTAATTAAGGAGTTATCATGAGCCATTTAGTTATTCCAAGCCACTGGAAAATAAGACGTTCTACTCATTTTTTTACCAAAGATAATGTGCCAGCCGCGTTGTTGAGTCATCATAATACGGCGGAAGGTGTATTTGGCCAAATTTGTGTGATGCAGGGCACTGTGACGTTTTATGGCTTTGCTAATGAGGCGGCAACTGAGCCAGAAAAAGTGGTGATAATTAAAGCGGGACAATTTGCAACCAGCCCACCGCAATACTGGCACCGTGTCGAATTAAGCGATGATGCACAATTTAATATTAACTTTTGGGCAGACGGTGATACGGGTAGTCAATCAATGTTTAAGGCATCTACCATCCATAGCAAGCCGATTGAGAAGTTATTCGATCAGCCAACTGAGTAATCCTGACTGAACATTTACTTAAATTTGTTTCGTTTTAGGGAAACGCTTTCTAAAGAAAAAGTTTCCCTTCACGATAAGACTAAATTAACCATGTTCTACGATATCTGCAACCAATAGCCATCAACCTCTATCCTGTTAAATCATTGTAACTTAGTCAATTTTTAGTGTGGATATGGGCTTTATCACGACCAACCTGAATGGCTAATTATTTAGATAAATGATTAACAGTCCAAACCGCTGCTTCGACCCGCGTACGCAATCCAGTTTTATTAAGAATATGCTTTACATGGACTTTAACTGTTGATTCGGTAATCGACAGTTTATGCGCAATCATTTTATTGCTGAGTCCTTCCGAGATCATTTGAATGACCTGCAACTCTCTACTGGTTAAGTTACTTGAGATATCTTCAATACTGGGAGTGCGTAATATTTGTGCCAAAATGGGTGCAAGGCTTGGGCTAATAACCAGTTCACCACGCAAAATTTTTCTGATGTCAGTAATAATTAATTCTGGTCTAATGTGGTTCCGTTAATTAGACCACTCAATTCAGTTTTATAAGTGATAAATCCGCTCTAAATATTTAAATTATGCTGCCATTACTTTTAGTAA
>Ga0155634_1041_pt1 | contig 76794 bp, 75 predicted proteins | sample RifCSPhighO2_12_FD_107291 | JGI IMG/M metagenome (GOLD analysis project Ga0155634, IMG submission 107291) | Pseudomonadales bacterium RIFCSPHIGHO2_12_FULL_40_16
GTAGATATTAGGTGCAGGCTTCTTCATTCGGAAATTATATTGCTGAATTAGACCTTACGAACAGCTTTGTGCAACAAAGCCTATTGAAGCTAGAAATAGTTCAGCAAGAGTAACAATCAAAGACCATACTATCATTAACAATAGTTTTGTAATTATTGCAGATAAAACATCAGTAACTATTGGTGAACACTGCTTAATCGGTCCAAATTTTTTTATTACTGACTCCGATTTCCATGGTGTAGAAATAAAAGATCGATCAAATGGAAATTATCAGTGCTCACCTGTTTCTATAGAAAATCACGTTTTTATTGGAGAAAATGTGAGGGTGTTAAAAGGAGTAACTATAGGAGAAGGTTCCGTGATTGGCAACAGTTCGGTTGTCACAAAAAGCGTACCGCCGTACTCGATTTACGCAGGAAATCCAGCTAAGTTACTAAAAAAACTGAGTTCAAACTAAATTTTCAGTTAAATTTATATTCTAAAAGAATCTTAATCTTTAAGAAAAACGCCTTTAACTTACTTCTTTTTTTCATAGGATTAACAAGCAGTCTTTTTTTTACTATATATAAGGCCTGTGCATATTTAGGTTCATCTACATATTGATCTAGTATTTTTATCATTTCAGTATACATAAAAGTATTATCTGAGCTGATGTTAGAACCATGCTTACGATAATTAATCAGCAATTGTGGTATATAAACCATTTTTTTATTTAGTTTTGACATACGTAACAACAAATCCCAATCTTCTACCTTTACATTAGGATTATATCCGCCAACCTGCCTCAAAATGTCTGTTTTAAACATTTGTGAAGAGGCTGGTAGATCATGTTTATTCAGAAGAATATCTTCAAATCCAGTTTCAGAATATTCTCTTAACCGTGAGGAAAGTATTTGATTTTTATTGTTAATAATATTCACACCGCCAAAAACTCCCACAGTATCAGACTTAAACGAGCTAATCTGTAAGCTTGTTTTTTCAGGAAGCATCTGGTCGTCAGAAGCAATCACACAAAAATAATCCCCTTGAGCCCATTCTAAAGCTTCATTTAAGGTGTTACATAATCCCTTATTTGGACGATTCCGAAATTCAAACCGAGTGAATCTTTGCTCACATTCAATAAGCATTTCCTTTATTTTCTTCACAGACTGATCAGTTGACCCATCATCAATAATAATTAATTCAATATTTTTATATGTTTGATTAATAACACTTCTAATACTATCCTGTATGAATCCCGCATGGTTATAGCATGGGATAGCAATTGTAACTAATAAATTGTTCATTACACTTTAAACTCATTACAAAGCTGAATGACTTTTTCAGCATCTTCAACCGTTAAAGTTGGCCCCATCGGCAAGCTCAAAATCTCTGCATGAATTTGCTCAGAAACTGGGTAACTTAAGCCATTCCATTCCTCATATGCTTGCTGCTTATGTGGTGGTATTGGATAATGGATTAAAGTTTGTATGCCACTTTCTGCTAAATACTTTTGCAATTCCATTCGATGCTTTGAACGAATTACAAATACATGCCAAACATGTTGCTGATCATTAAGTACATCTTTATTTACTTTTGGTAATTCAATGAGTGGGTTATTAATTCTAGCCATATAAAGATTCGCTATCTGGCGTCGATTTTGTGTTTCATCATCCAAATGCTTTAATTTCACATCAAGTATTGCTGCTTGCATTTCATCCAATCGGCTATTTACACCCACGAATAAATTTTTATATTTCTCATGTGATCCATAGTTACGCAAGGCCCTCAATGTTTGTGCCAACTCAGCATCATTCGTCGTAATCGCCCCTGCATCTCCTAGTGCACCTAGATTTTTGCCTGGATAGAAGCTAAAACCTGAAGCACCTCCCCAGTTACCCGCTTTTTTACAATCTAATTGGGCACCGTGACTTTGTGCAGAGTCTTCTAAAACCAATAAATTATGTTTTTTTGCAATCTCCATAATGTCTGACATTGCAGCCAATTGACCATATAAATGGACAGGTAAAATCACTTTGGTTTTGGCTGTTATTGCTTCTTCTATTTTGGCAGGATCAATATTGTAGGTGGCAAGATCTGGCTCAACTAAAACAGGCATTAGGTTATTTGCTGTAATTGCTAAAATACTGGCAATATAGGTATTTGAAGGAACAATCACTTCATCACCCTCTTGGAGTTGACCGAGTTCTTTCCAAGCACGTAAAGTTAAAATTAATGCATCCAAACCATTAGCCACGCCAATAGCAAATTTAACTCCACAATACTCTGCAAAGTTTTGTTCAAATTGTTCTAACTCTTTACCACCAATGTACCAGCCTGAATCAATAACACGCGTACAAGCTGCAATTAGCTCTTCACGATACTGCTGATTGATATTTTTTAAATCTAGAAAAGGAATCATGCTTCTATATAACCTTTGATGATTGCAGGATTACCTACTACGACAGCATTAGCTGGAACATCTTTCGTCACGACAGCCCCTGCCCCAATCAATGCATTTTGACCAATACGGATTCCAGGCAAAATGGTGGCATTTGCCCCAATGCTTGCGCCTTTTTCTACAATTGTTTGAGGAAACTCTTCTGGATACTGTTTTGAGCGAGGTTTTTTATCATTCGTAAAAGCAACACATGGACCGATAAAGACATTATCTTCTAAAGTAATCCCATCCCAAATATAAACTCCCGACTTTACTGTGACATTGTTGCCAATAATGACGTCATTTTCAATAAGTGTATGTGCACAAATATTACAGTTAGCTCCAATTTCAGCTTCTGCTAAAATTACGCTGTATTGCCAAACACGTGTATCTAAGCCAATTTTTTGTGTCTGCACATCGGCTAAAGGATGAATAAAAGGCTTATGTATTTCTTTTAAGAAATCATCATAACTACGAATATAATCTGACTCATCATAATGATCACTGGCCAAAACTAATAATAAGCAATCATCTGAAAAGTCGTGCATTTCATGCCAAACAAGAGGAGGTATTCGTAGCCCTTTATTCGGATCTACTAGCCAAGCTTCTTCTTTGTTCTTACCATTATCCATCACCATTTTGCACGTTCCTTTTAAGCAAAAGGCAATTTGATGAAGTGCTTTATGTGCATGAAAACCACGAGGGACATCTGCCTGAGTGTCAAAAATGTAATACAACCTTTTTACGTCAAAAGGAATATTCTTATTTGATTCAATCACGACCAGAGAACCTCGTTGGTCCCCTAAATTAGGCAATTCAACCCACTCAATTAAACTCATGGCCCTCTCCCCTGTTCAACCAAAGAAATTAAGTACTGACCATAGTCATTTTTACTCAGGCTTTGACCAATTTCCAAAATCTGCCCTGGACTTAGCCAGCCTTGATTAAAAGCAATTTCTTCTAAACATGCCACTTTATAACCTTGTCGTTTCTCTAAGGTTTCTACAAATTGCGCCGCTTCGAGCAAACTTGCATGTGTACCTGTATCTAGCCATGCAAAACCTCGCCCAAGAAGCTCTACATTTAAATCACCACGTTCCAAATACATTTGGTTTACTGTAGTAATTTCTAATTCACCGCGTTCAGAAGGCTTGACTTGTTTGGCAATTTGAATAACTTCATTGTCATAGAAGTACAGTCCCGTTACCGCAAAATGAGACTTCGGATGCGTAGGCTTTTCTTCTAGGGAAATTGCTCGTTTCTGCTCGTCAAACTCAACTACACCAAAACGCTCAGGGTCTTTAACTTGATAACCAAAGACTGTTGCACCTTTTGCACGGGCAACGGCTTGTTTTAACATTGGCGTAAAGCCTTGACCATAGAAAATATTATCGCCTAGCACCAAACACACGTTACTATTGCCAATAAACGCTTCACCGATAATAAACGCTTGTGCCAAACCATCTGGACTTGGCTGAATAGCATATTGGAGACGAATACCAAATTGTGTACCATCACCCAGTAAACGCTCAAAGCTCTCTTTATCTTCTGGTGTTGTAATAATAAGGATATCCTGAATTCCTGCCAGCATGAGCACAGAAAGTGGATAATAAATCATTGGCTTATCATAAATAGGTAAAAGTTGCTTTGAAACACCCTTTGTAATTGGATACAAACGTGTACCCGAGCCACCCGCCAGAATAATACCCTTTGTTGTTATTGCCATTATGCGTTTACACCTAATCTTTCACGTTGATAGCTACCATCTTGTACTCGATGGCACCAATCTAAATTATTTAAATACCATGCAACCGTTTTTCGTATACCTGTTTCGAAGGTTTCTAGAGGTTTCCAGCCTAAATCTTTTTCAATTTTTGCCGCATCGATCGCATAACGCAAATCATGCCCTGGACGATCTTTCACAAAAGTAATCAGTGTTTCATATTTCTGCCCAGTGGACTCAGGCTTTAGCTCATCCAAGATCTTACAAATCGTTTTTACGACTTCAATATTTTGTTTTTCGTTATGTCCACCAATATTATAGGTTTGCCCTACAGCGCCTGTAGTAACAACTTGATACAGCGCACGTGCATGATCCTCAACAAAAAGCCAATCCCGAATCTGATCACCCTTACCATAAATAGGTAAAGGTTTCATATCTAGAGCATTGAGAATAACTAAAGGGATTAGTTTCTCTGGAAAATGATATGGCCCATAATTATTTGAACAATTGGTCACAATTGTTGGCAAACCATAGGTTCTGTGCCATGCGCGAACCAAATGATCTGAACTTGCCTTACTTGCCGAATATGGTGAACTTGGTGCATATGGTGTTGTTTCTTTAAAAAGGTCCGTCGTTCCCTCTAAATCACCATACACTTCATCGGTTGAAATATGATGAAAGCGAAAAGATTCTTTTACTTCTGCGGTTAGACTTAGCCAATATTTTCGTGCAGCTTCTAATAAACTATAAGTTCCCACAATATTGGTTTGGATAAATGTAGCAGGACCATCAATTGAGCGGTCGACATGCGATTCAGCAGCCAAATGCATCACTACATTCGGTTGAAAGTTTTCAAAGATTTTTTCTAATTCAACCTGATCACAAATATCGGTTTGGAAAAATTGATAACGTTCACTTTTTTCAATGGATTGAAGTGACTCCAGATTACCTGCATAAGTCAACTTATCGACATTTAAAACATGATGATGGGTGTTTTCAATAATATGACGTATTACTGCTGAACCAATAAATCCAGCGCCGCCAGTTACTAGAATGCGCATTTCAAGCTGTTCCTATCATTTCATCACATTTATATTTTGATTTTTTAAATAAGGTATCAACGTATTCAGTTTAAGTATCAAATCAACTTTTATTTAAACTCAACCCGCTTAGCCACTAACGCATATTTTATTTGTTTCAATATACGTAAAATCTCCAGTCGAACTTTAGCCAAGCCCTTCTTCTTTTGCTTTTTCATTCGAGCTTTACGCTCTGCAAGCAAGTCGCTTGAAAGTGTCGTTTTCTTTTCAGGAAATAACATCATTTCCTGTATACATAAAGCAGGCGTCATCTGATATACGGGATGAAATGTATGACGTATAAATTCATCAAACATCACTTGGTCCAGTGGGATCAATTGAATTTTTTTCACATATTCCAAATATTTTTGAGCACCTTCAAGACTCAGGATATAACCTGCGGTGCCCAAGTTTTTTCCCGTGAGTTGAACAATATGACGCATGCCATTTGCTATTTCCGACTGGGCATTACCGAGAAAAACTTGATCTGCAAATGCTTCCGTCTTAATAATGTCCCAATTTGGGTTGATCCAGCCTGCGTTATTTAATAATTCAGCAGCAGCATTACCTAAATACACATCATCTTCAAAAATAGCCAAATGAGGAATGTGCTCATCTACCATTTTTTGCCAAATCGAGACATGACTCATAAAACAAGCCAATTCACCTGGACTTAAAAAGTCTTCGTGAATGTTAAGCTGCATTTTTTCAGCTAGAGGACGTGCTAAATCGGGCGTTAACGCATCAAAAAACTCAAACCCAATATTTTGTTTGCCGAACTCTTGTACGATGTGCTCACGACGCGCTGTGGCTGTCTTTAAGCTGATGACTATATTTTTCATACCAATACTACTTATTTCGATGCAACCAAATGCTTCATGGCATAAAATTTATCACGCCACATCCGTTTTTGTTTTTTAAGGCCGTAAGAAAAACTACGCCCTTCTTTTTCTTTACGAGAAATACCTTGGGCTGCCACGGTACCTAAAATATCACTGTCCAAACCAGCAGGTTTCACTAAGGCAGGCCACACGCCTAAACCCTTCCCATTTTTACTGAGCCATGTTTGAAAGAAAATATCAACAGGCATGGTCATTTTTCTCCCAGCTTGTATAAATGCTTCAGCACCTTGACGCGACCACACCAAACCTAGACCACGAATGGGGAAATAAAAAGCATGCCATACGCTCATACCATCAATATTCGTAATATCTTTAGCCAGCTTTTTCTTTTTGGTTGCAATATTAATTAGATACCAATCCAGCTCTTTATGTTGATCGAGATACTCAATCACACCATCAAGCTTGTCTTTAAAATCTTGGTTGATTTTCATATCATCTTCAAGTACCACCAAATAATCAGCATCCGTACTTAAAAATTGCTCCGCACAGCCATAATGACTTAAATAGCAGCCCAATTCCGAATTCATCAATCTGCGACCGAGTACGTCGTTCGCCCCTTGATCATCGTAGTTTGCAAATTCAGTTAAATCTTTACCACGACCATCGACTGCAGAAAAGCGCTCAAAAGGCCAGTTAACTTGATTCAGCTGCTGCGTTGCTCGCTCAAGTCGTTCTTGACTGCCATCCAAATTAATCAAATAAGTAACAACTTTCATGATGGACTCTTAAAAGCAATAGATTTAGGTAAATAGTCTTTAAATTTCAAATTCAAAGCTGATGATATTTTTTGAAATTGTTTCTCTTCAAATTGATCTAAACTTTGGATACAACCAAATTTAACATTAGAATTATTCAAATTTTTTAAAAATAATTCAATTGATGTTTCATTTTTCAAATATGCAATTTCGATATCATTAAAAAGCTCAGCTTGTTTGTACTTAATTTTTAAATGATTATTGAGCCCTACAGGTAAAAACTGTAAGGCACTACGAAAACGATAGGAAATTTGCTTTTCTAAAACAGATGGATGGGCTTCAAAGTATTTTTGAAATAATATTTTATCTAAAACATGTGGTCGATGATGAATCTCAAAATAGCGGCTCATCCCACACAACTCCGCACTCAACATCTGAGCAACCGTATATTTAGGCGCTAAGGGTTTAGCAAAATATTTATTCAACCCTTTACGTATATTAAATTTAGTTTTAACTAATAAATTATTAGACCAGTGCCCATAAATCTTAATATAATCATCGAGCAAGAAATCACTGATTTTAGAAGGTGCATTAAAGAAAAAATCGTCATTTAAATAAATGAAATATTGCGATAAATTTGGAATATTCCAAAGCATCGTTTCAATTGTAAGTGAATTGAAAGTAGGTAAATACTGTTGGTAATTTCTAAATATTTCTTGATGATCAACCACTTGAATTTGACCAGAGCGACATAGCCCCTGCGCTTCAAACTCCCCAACAAAACTCGGCTGTTGGTGATCAGTTATAATGTAAATCGTTCCACAATACGGAACATATTTCAGAATTGAAGCAATCGAAAAATAGATTTCATCATTATGGGCAAATCGAGTGTCTTCCGCTGCACCTTTTACAACATTTTCAGGTTGAAATTGTTGACGTTTCAATCGATGATTTTCATCACTTCCATCAACCCAAGCAATAACAAAATCTAGTTTTTTCATAATTTTCTAATCAAAAGTAAACCAACATTGGGTTTTTAATGCCAAGCCTCTTTAATCCAATCTGATGGCAAGACGTAACGATACCACTTGCCACCACCACCATTTACTGCATCAGGTGGATTAATTTCCCCATGGAAAACAATAATTTTTGCACCTTCGGGTTTTACGGGTGCTTTAAAGTACGCCAAAGGTATTTTTTGCAAGCAATGATACTTATAACTTTTACACCAACTGTCAGGCCAGTAAGAGAGCTTTTTCTCTTGATCGACATACCAAGACAAATAAGCTTGCTCATTGCGGAACTTTTGACGAATTTCATCAAAATGCTCACGAAAATAGGGCATCAATCCAGGAAAAGCCCCCAACTTAAAACGGTAAACCGAACTATTCCCCGTAATACGCCAAGGGCGCTTCCAGTCATGAATAATCAGAAAATCCCCAGAATGGGTAAAGAAACTATCAATGTTATCAACAATCACGACATCTAAGTCTAAAAAGAGCGCATTGCCTTGTAAACCATAAAGATCTGGCTCAAACGTAGACAATTTATTCCAGCCGCGTTCAGGGCTTCCCTCTGGAAGTGCTAATGGAGGAATAGGAAAACACTGTACAGCAGGATCAATACCATCGGTACGGTCAGTTAAACACACCATTTTAAAGTCAACGGTAGTGTGGCGTTTTACCATGTTATACAAGCGATTAACGTAGTCCGAACCATATTTGGTCCCCCACTTCATACACAGCACAATATTCTGATTTTGTTGCTCTGTCGTATTTAAAACGTCATCATTTTCATGTAAAGACATGCTTGAAACTACCGATCTACATAGTACTTCGCATCATAACATAGTCTAGGATTGATTGAAGATTAGGGCTATAAAATCCCCAGTAATTACACGGTAATTAAACTGAAATGTATTGTTCATTTACGTGACATCTTGCTCCTGCACCGTATTATAAAATAATTCAGAATCAACAGAATGAAAATTACAGTTGTCGGTTTAGGCTATGTTGGACTCTCTAATGCTTTGATTTTAGCGCAACAGCACTGTGTCACTGCATTTGATATCGATGAAAATCGTATTCACCAGTTAAATCAAAAAATCTCCCCAATTCAAGATAAAGACATCTCATTATTCCTAGAAAATGAAAACCTTCATTTTAAAGCAACGTCAAATAAAATTGATAGTTACATCAATGCTGAGGTTATTCTCATTGCAACGCCCACCAATTACGACACCATCACCAATCAATTTGATACTTCAAGTGTGGAGCAAGTCATTCACGACATCCAACACACTAACCCACTTGCCACCATCATCATTAAATCGACAGTACCTGTCGGCTTTACACAAAGAATGCGACAGCGATTTAACACAAACAATATTATTTTTTCACCTGAATTCTTACGTGAGGGCAAAGCACTTCAGGATAATCTTTATCCTTCTCGAATTATTATAGGAGAGCAATCGGAACGTGCTGAAACATTGGCACAACTCTTTCTTAATAGTGCTATTAAAAAAGACTGCCCTGTACTATTTACTCATTCGACTGAAGCAGAGGCTATCAAATTATTTGCCAATACTTATCTCGCCATGCGTGTTGCTTATTTCAATGAACTTGACACCTATGCTCAAGTTTTTGATTTAGATACTCGTCAAATTATTGATGGCGTGTGTCTTGATCCACGTATTGGAAAGTTTTACAACAATCCCTCTTTTGGCTATGGTGGATATTGCCTCCCCAAAGACACTAAACAACTTTTAGCAAATTATGAGCAAGTCCCAAGTAACTTAATTCAAGCGGTTGTAGATGCAAACAGAACCCGTAAGGATTTCATTGCTGAAACGATTATTCATAAAAATCCCAAAGTGGTTGGTATCTACCGTTTGGTCATGAAATCAGGATCTGATAATTTCCGCTCATCCGCAATTTTAGGGATTATGCGCCGAATTAAGGCGCAAGGCATTAAGGTGATTATTTACGAGCCAAATATTTCAGAAAAAAAATTCGCCAATAGTAAAGTTATTCGCGATCTAAAAAAATTTAAGCAAGTCGCTGACTTAATTATTAGCAATCGTCAAACATCAGAACTAAATGACGTCCAAAATAAACTCTACACTCGAGATATTTTCGGTATCGATGACTAAACTGAAGACCAACAAAAAAGGGCTCCGAAGAGCCTTTTTTTTTCACCGAATCACTTATTTTACATAAGTTAACCAGTGTGCGTATTTCGGGTCTTTACCCTTAACCGCATTAAAGAATGTGGTTTGAATTTGTTCAGTAATAGGACCACGCGTGCCTGAACCTATTTCACGGTCATCATATTCACGAATAGGCGTCACTTCAGCAGCAGTACCTGTAAAGAATGCTTCATCTGCAATGTAGAATTCATCACGCGTAATACGACGTTCAACCACGTCATATCCTAGGTCTTTTGCAATCGTAATAATGGTTTGACGCGTAATACCATCAAGCGCACCACCTGCGATATCTGGCGTATGTAAAACACCATCTTTCACCAAGAATACGTTTTCGCCAGAACCTTGACATACATAACCTTGAGGGTCGAGCAGCATTGCTTCGTCATAACCTGAATGCGCTACCTCTTGGTGAGCCAAAATCGACAAGGTATAGTTACCTGACGCTTTCGCTTTACACATCGTCACGTTTGGATGGTGATGGGTAAATGATGAAGTTTTCACACGAATACCTTTCGCCATTGCTTCGTCACCAAGGTACGCACCCCAGCTCCACGCAGCAACCACCGCATGAATTGTATTGTCTGTTGCAGCAATACCTAATTTTTCAGAACCAATAAAAATAATTGGACGCAAGTAGCAAGACGCTAATTTATTTTCACGAACCACATCAATTTGAGCTTGCTCTAGTGTTGCTTGATCAAATGGGACTTTCATTTGATAAATTTTTGCAGAGTTCAATAAACGCTTAGTGTGTTCTTTTAAACGGAAAATAGCCGTGCCATTCGGTGTTTCATAGGCACGGACACCTTCAAACACACCCATGCTGTAGTGCAAGGTATGTGTTAGTACGTGAGTTTTTGCCTCACGCCAGTCAACCAATTGTCCATCTTGCCAAATAAAACCATCACGATCAGCCAAATTCATGACACACACTCCAAATTTATATACACAGTCATGTTACCCAATGCTCACGATTGAGCTTGGATCAATTAATCTTTGCCATAATTTGCAAACGATCACTCGGGTATCGCGCCAGTCCGCAGCATTTACTTGCATGGATTGATTCGCAAGGGCTAAACGGTGGCTCTCGGCTCGTTCACTGAGATAAGCTTGAATCAATGCAGTCGCATCGTCACTGGATAAGCAACTGGCTTTTGCGGCGTCTTCAAGGATTCGTACATTGTCGGAATAATGGGCAAGATCTGGATGAGATCCGCTCCATGCCAACACAGCATACTGTGCCATAAATTCGATATCGACGATACCACCTGCGTCTTGTTTTAAATGAAAAATTCCATCTTTTTGTTGTTCTTTAGAAGAACCCAAATGGTCTTTCATTTTTTGACGCATCTTCAGCACTTCTGCGCGTACATTTTCTTCATCTCGTGGCTGCGTCAAAATCCGACAGCGTAATGCTTCAAACTTATCACGTAAACTTGGCTCACCGGCAATCGAACGAGCACGTACCAATGCTTGATGCTCCCAGACCCATGCATTTTTCAACTGATACTGTTCAAAGGCTTTTAAACTGGTAACCAAGACCCCTGCTTCACCCGATGGACGTAGGCGTGTATCGATTTCATAGACCCGACCATCGAGGGTCTGCGTGGTCATCAACGACATAAATTTCTGCGCAACACGCATTGCAAACTCGAAGCCACTGATCGACTTCAGCCCATCGGTATCGGCTTGCTCATCCATATAATGAATAAAGACCAGATCTAAGTCCGAGCCATAACCTAGCTCAATCCCGCCAACTTTTCCATACCCCACCACAGCAAATGCCAAATGATCGATCGAACAGCGTTGTCCCTCAACATCGAGCGGATAACCATGTTTCTTTGCCGTCATTTGGTAAGCTAAATTTAAAGTTGTACTGACCGAAACTTCTGCAATATCGGTCAAAGCATCGGATACTTTCATCAACGGACTTTCAGCCAAGACATCACTAGCCGCAACTGCCAAAACATTGGATTTTTTAAATAGGCGTAGCACACGCATCAAATCCTCAACGTCATCAAGCTCAATGCGAAGCAACTGTTGACGCAACGAATCCTCCAAATCTTGACGGCGCGGCAGCTCAAAGTCCATGGACAAAAATTCATCCAATAGCACTGGATAATGGGTCAATTCTTCACAAATCCATGGGCTTACGGTTGCCATTTTCACTAAGCGCTGTAAAGCCCCTTTACTCTCAATCAACATGACCAAATATACGGTGCGTCGCATTACCGACTCGACCAAAGGCATGAGGCGAAGCAGCGCGGCTTGCGGCTTATCTGACTGTAAAATCGCTTCAATCAAATGCGGCCAAAACATTTTTAAACGCTGCACTGCTTTTGCAGGCAGCTTTTTTAGCGCATGACCATTCCAAAATTCATGAATGAGGTTTTTTGCATTCGCATCCAACACCTCATTTAAACGCGCCTCTAACTGACTAAAGCTTTCTACGAAAGGGTCATGTTCTTTTTCTTTAATTAAATGCTCAAACTGGTAAATAACTTTGGCGCGCTTTTGATTTAAATGTTCAATAAACGCATCCCAGCTTGCAAAACCCAAGGTGTCAATCATCCTTTGTCTGAGTTCTGGTTCTGTTGGCAAAGACTGGGTTTGTTGATCATTTAAAGCTTGAATGGCATGTTCTACACGGCGCAGAAATAAGTAGGCATCTTCCAGCTCACTGACCGCCTGCCCATCCAGCAAACCCACTTCACCCAAATGATGTAAGCTGACTAAACATTGACGGTCTTGTAATTCTAATTTTGCCCCGCCATAAATTAGCTGAAAAACTTGCACAATAAATTCGACTTCACGAATACCGCCCGCACCCAGCTTAATATCATCTTCGATATTACGGCGTAATACTTCACGCTCAATCATGGCTTTCATTTCGCGCATGGCTTCAAAAGCGGTGTAATCGACGTACTTGCGGAACACGAAAGGACGAGTCATGTCCAACAACTCATCCCCCTCTCTCCCCCCTGTCACAATCCGCGCCTTAATCCACGCATAGCGCTCCCACTCGCGCCCATGTTGGCTTAAATACTTCTCCAGCGCCGCATGACTAATCGCCAGTGCAGAACCATCACCCCAAGGGCGTAAGCGCATATCCACACGGAAGACAAAACCATCAGCCGTGATATGGTCCAACAAGTAAATGAGCTTCTGCCCCCACAAAATACAGAACTGTTGTACATCGATGCATTTACGACCATCGGTTTCACCTTGCTCATCAAAAGCAAAAATCAAGTCGATATCACTGGACAGGTTCAGCTCTTGCGCACCGAGCTTCCCCATTGCGACCACAATTAAATCTTGAATTTTATGGTTATAACCCACAGGCTGACCATGTTTAGCCACCAATGGCGCTAAGGCAAACGCTTTTGCCACACAAATGGCTGCATCGGCAAAATCAGATAACTCCCGCGTTAGCGTCATCACATCGATCAGTTGATTGGCATCCTGCCAAATCCAGCGAAACATTAAACGCGCACGTAAAATTCGGATGGTGCGCATCCATGTAGTTTCATCACTGATCTCTTTTAAGGTGTTTTGAACGACATCGAAAATTTGTTCGGTGGTCAATGGCTGAGAAAATTGATCAATTGCATAATCTTGTTCAAGATAAACCTGATGTATAGATAGGACTTGTTCCGCATATTGACTTGCGCGCAATGTCTTTTGCAATTGCTCAGCATTCATGATCGACCCTTTCGCATTGTTTTGGTTATTTATAACAGCAGATCATGAGATTAGGCGAATTATTTTATAAGAAAAGTATGATTATTCACTAAATTCTTGCTGGGATGTCTCGAGTGACAATGCTTGATGTGCGCTGTTCGAACGTGGCAGGCTGACGATAAAAGTTGAACCTACACCTTCTTTCGATGTGACTGAAATTTCACCTTTATTCAAATCAACAAAACGCTTACACAACACCAGACCTAGCCCCGTACCTTTCTCCCCAGCTGTCCCCTTAAAACTAACGGTTAGTTTCGGTTCAAACAAAGATTCAATTTGCCCCAAGGTCATACCTAAACCCGTATCTTGAATGTAGATATCGATAAAATCATCACGCTGTTTGGCATCAATCGTCACAACACCTTCGCCATGCATATGGGTAAATTTCAGTGCATTTGAGACCAAGTTTTGGATCACTGAGGTCACCATATTGATATCTGCAAAAATTTTTAAATCATCGGGGACACGGTCAATCAGTTGAATATTTTTATTGATAGCCAACGCATGCAACACATCAAAAACAATTTGAGAGGACTGCTTAAGTTTGTAATGGATGGGGTGATAAACAAAACGTCCGCCCTCTGCCATCGCCCAATTCAGTAGGCTCTCTAACAAGCTATAAGTCGATTGCGCGGTATCATGCAAATAATCTGCAATGCTTTGCACACCAGACTCATCCAAACTTTTGCGCTCTTCAGCCAACACTTCTGAGAAACCAATTAAGCCATGGAAAGGCGCCCTTAAGTCATGTGCAATAATTTGGAAAAATTTAGTTTTACTGACATTCATAGCCACCTGTTGTTCATACAACTCTTTGAGCTCCGCATTTTCCATACGCAAATGCAGCAAATTGAGAAAACCAGAGGCCAGTTCATAGACATTTTCTACAGCATCTTGCGTAAAAGCTTCCAACTGCTCATCAAAGAAAATCACTTGCCCTACAGATTTATCCGATACCTTTAAATCCAATGCGATGATCCGCTGATGTTTAAACCCTAAAGCACTCACCTGCTGAGAAAGATGATGATAATGGCGATGCAGGCTATCAATCGCAATCTCCCCTTCAAAATGAGTAGCAAAATTGGCTTCAGCAGGTAACCGAAAAGCATTGAATGCATGTTTGCTGGCATACCAACTATAAGGTTCATTGCTAAACGTTAAAATTGCGGCATGTGCACCTAAAATTTTTCGCGCAAATTTGAGAAAGCTCTTAATTTTATTGTCATTACTGTTCACGCCCAACAATAAAGATAAGTGGCAAGCACTTAACTGTTCTGTATCAGACCCGACATCTAGCAATTGAATACCCATTTCTGCCTCATCTTTTGTGATTTTTCGGCACAAACCCATTATTTACTTCTATTTATTAGCAAATTTTCAGCATTAAAACAATATAAAAATACAACAATACAAACGTGGCATTTAACAAAAAAATCAATTATGTCAGACTTTTATCTTGTGAGTACTTTCTCTTTTTGAAAAATCGTTATTTATCAGAATGATTAAAACAAAATTTTGAGTCCATTATATGAGGAAATAATTAAGCAAACCCACCCCAAACATTCAATTGCTTTAAGCCATCTGTAACGTTTTACGGCGATTTAATTCAAATCTTAAATTTCAGGCAATAAAAAACCCAAGACTGAATATGCTTGGGTTTTTTAATATCTTGGTCCCGAGGGTCGGACTCGAACCGACACGTCATCTCTGACAGCGGATTTTGAGTCCGCCGCGTCTACCAATTTCACCACCTCGGGAAGGTGTTGATGCGTATATTAAACTTTTTGAAAAACTTGTCAACGTAAGTTGGTGATGATTGGCTATTTTTAAGTCATATTTGATTTTTTAGCTTTATATTTGTGCAATTTCAGCGTTTTTCCGCAAAAACGCATATACTAAGCGCAATTTTGACCTCCCTTATTTTGACGCTGCTTTCCCATCATGCAACTTTCTGATTTTAATTTCGACCTCCCTAATGAACTCATTGCCCGTTATCCTTTAGACACGCGCAGTGCATCTCGACTATTACACCTCGATGCTCAAGGTCAGCATCATGACTTTCAATTCACCGACATTTTAGATTTGCTCGATGCAGGTGATTTACTGGTCTTAAATGACACCAAAGTGATGAAAGCACGTCTCAAAGGCAAACGTGCCAGTGGCGGAGCTGTCGAAGTTCTGGTTGAACGCATGCAAGATGCATTTATTGCACACTGCCACATCAAAGCCAGCAACACACCCAAAGCGGGAGCTGAGCTCTTTATTGGCCCAGATGCCGTTAAAGTCACAGTGCTAGGTCGTCATGAAAATTTATTTATTGTGGAGTTTTCCCAGCCAATTTTAACGGTGCTGGATTTATACGGACAACTTCCGATCCCTCCCTACTTCAATCGTGAAGCTGAAGCCATTGATACCGAGCGTTATCAAACAGTATTTAATGATCCAACCAAGTTAGCCAGTGTCGCTGCACCTACCGCAAGCTTACACTTCGACCAAAAGCTGTTGGATCAACTTGAAGCCAAAGGTATTCAGAAAACCTTTGTCACTTTACACGTCGGTGCTGGCACCTTTCTGCCTGTACGTACCAATGACATTGCCAATCACATTATGCACAGTGAATGGTGTGATGTTCCAGAGCACGCCGTTGAGCTGATTCGCCAAACGAAAGCTCGTGGCAACAAAGTCATTTCTGTTGGAACAACCGCCACCCGTGCCGTAGAAAGTGCAGCGCAGGCACATGATGGTGAACTCAAAGCATGGACGGGAGATACTCAAATTTTTATCTATCCAGGTTATGAGTTCAAAGTGGTGGATCGTCTTATCACCAACTTCCATCTGCCTGAATCGACCCTCTTGATGTTAGTTTCAGCGCTGTCAAATCGTGATAATATTTTGGCAGCTTATCAACATGCGGTAGCCAACCAGTATCGCTTCTTTAGTTATGGCGATGCCATGTTAGTCGACCAACTTCAACCCAAATAAGAACCTCACATGCCTATCGATACGATCAAACATTCCATTCATATTCGACGTAAAAAGAATAAAATTGTGTTTGATAATATCGACAGGCTTTGGGACATCGGCCGAGGGGCAGATTCTGCACAAGATATTCTTGACCGACTGCACCCTTGGAATGCCCCGATTACCCTGAAATTTGAAAATGTGCTGCCTATTCTGCTTGGAATAGTCGGCATTTTTTTTATTGTGCCTGTGTTCTTTGTCGGAGAGCACATTTGGACCTTATTTAGCTTTTTATTCGGCTTAGGCTGTCTGCTTTGGGCCTATTTAAGTTATGAGCAAGATGATCCGCTTGAAGAGGTCACCGACTATCTCGAAAAACAAATTATTCATAAAAAATACCTGCTCAATGAGTTTACCCCTCCGCAGCATATTGGCGTGGCCCTACAACCTGCTTTTTTTATTGCCCATTTAAAGCAGCTGTTTCCAATTTTTAATCAAGGCACCATCAGCAACGATATTCCTTACTACGCCAGTACCACTTGGCAGGATGAAGCAGGACTACAACATCAGGTTTTGCTGTTTCAATACCACTTTGTCGATGAAATTCGCGTGCGTGATAAAGATGGCAATGAGTTAAAAGTTAAAGAAGTGCATAAAGACTTATGGGGATGTTTTGTCTTTGAGGTACCCACGCAAGGACTCGCGATTACCGCATACAATAAAAAATTCTATTACCCTTATAGTTTTCCATGGCATAGCAGTGATATTCAAATCAACCAAAAGCTCAAGTTTTTTGGTACTGACCAGATGCAGATGGCCAAACTCCTCTCCCCTGCATTTGTGCTGCGTACTGCCGATTTTTTCCGTTCTCGTGAAGGCGATTTACTTTTTCATCCTGAAAAAAATATCTTGTGCTATATCAGCCCACAAAACCTGTTTGAAATATCCAGCAAAGCAAAAAAAATCAATGACATTTCTACATTACGTGGACACTTACGCACTTTTAAATTACCTTATCTAGAGCGCTTAGAATCTGATCTAAAGCAATTTTTAAAATAATGACATTTTGCCGTTTGAGGACTGTATGGGGCTATTGATTTTCTTATTGATTATTATTGCAATCGTGTTTGGCGTAATCGTCATTCGCAATAATATTGTCAGACACCACAATGCAACCATTCGCGCATGGTCGGATGTAGCAACCTATGAGCGTCAGAAAATAAAAATCCTAGATGGTTTAGAGCCTTTGGTCGAACAATACTCCAGCTTTGAAAAAGGCACCTTGGAAAAAGTCACTGAGCTCCGTCAGAACATTCTCAACCTGAACTTAAACAATACAGATGTCAATCAGTTACAACGTATCGAAGCATTAAACCAAGAGCTGATGCGCAGCCTCAATGTTGTGGTCGAAAACTACCCTGAACTTAAAGCCAATGATATTTATCTAAAAATGATGAATGAAATTGAAGAGCAAAACGAAAATGTCGGTGCTGCAATCAGCATTTTTAACCGCAATGTCGAACTGTTTAACAACCACATTCAAATCTTTCCAAATAACATTGTAAACACCATGACCGTCGGTAAAAAAGCTGTGCGTCCATTCCGTGACACTGCTGCGCTACAAAATTTTGATTACCGTCCCAATTTCAACTAAAAAGATCGCTTTAACACAAATCACACATCCAAGGCACTCAAAATGAGTGCCTTTTTTAATATCTAAATTTACTTCACTTCTGGCAGCTATCGTTTGCTATGCCACGGCAATTCATCTCCCTCCTCTCCCCAACACACTCAAATCAAAACCGTTGTCACCGCACACAATTTCGTGCAGAAAAGCTTTGCGTTAAAAGTGTTACAACACTGGTGTTTATTTGCATAATCAAGGAAAATAGCCTCCTTTTAGCGGCGAACTGTTTTTTCGCTCTTGCACTGCAAGCAGAGCAGTGCTTTGCTCTTGTTCAGGATATTTTATGAAGTTTGAAAAATTAGGTCAGTCGGGTCGCGCCCGTCGTGGTCGTTTAACTTTAGAGCATGGTGTGGTTGAAACCCCTGTGTTCATGCCTGTCGGTACTTATGGTACGGTGAAAGGCATGCTCCCGCGTGATATTGAAGACATCAAAGCGCAAATTATTTTAGGTAACACCTTCCATCTTTACCTACGCCCTGGCCTTGAAGTGATTAAAGAGCACGGCGGTCTGCATAAATTCATGAAGTGGGATAAGCCCATTCTAACCGATTCAGGCGGCTTCCAAGTCTTCAGTTTGGGCGCGATGCGTAAAATTAAAGAAGATGGCGTAACGTTCCGCTCTCCAATTGATGGCTCTAAAGTATTTTTGTCTCCTGAAATCTCAATGGACATCCAACATACATTGAACTCAGACATCGTGATGATTTTTGACGAATGTACGCCTTATCCTGCAACGCATGAAGAAGCGCAAAAGTCGCTACAATTGTCATTGCGTTGGGCAAAGCGTTGTAAGACTCAGCACCATGATGTGCTTGAAAATAAAAATGCGCTATTCGGCATTATTCAAGGCGGTATGTATGAAGACTTACGTGATGAGTCTTTAAAAGGCTTGCTTGAAGTTGGTTTTGACGGTTATGCCATTGGTGGTCTGTCCGTCGGTGAACCGAAAGAAGAAATGATCAAAGTGCTGGATTACCTTCCAGAAAAAATGCCGGCAGACAAACCGCGCTACCTGATGGGCGTGGGTAAACCTGAAGACATCGTGGAAGGCATCCGCCGTGGCGTCGATATGTTTGACTGTGTCATGCCTACACGTAATGCTCGAAATGGACATTATTTTGTGACTGACGGCTTAGTCCGTATCCGTAACAGTAAATACCGTCATGATCAAAGTCCGCTTGATCCACACTGTGACTGTTATACCTGTACCAACTTTACTCGCGCGTACTTATTCCATTTGGAAAAATGTGGCGAGATGCTAGGTTCAATGCTCGGTACTATTCATAACTTACGTTACTACCAACGCTTCACTCAAGACATTCGTGATGCATTGGATAATGATCGCTTTGATGCCTTTGTTGAAGATTTTTATGCACGTCGTGGTTTAGAAGTTCCACCTTGCCCCCAAGATTAATTGTTGTGAGCATTTGCGCTTGGTAAAAAGACAAGGTAAATTGCAGAACAAGTCTATTTATGATCAATTCGTTGGTCACCGTTTTTTTAGTTTAGGAATTTGAAATGAGCCTTTTTATTTCTACAGCTCACGCAGCGGGTGAAGCTGCACAACAACCAAGTATGGTCGCAAACTTATTGATGATTGCTGTTTTTATTGCAATCTTCTATTTCTTAATTTGGCGCCCTCAAGCAAAACGTGCTAAAGAGCACCGCTCTTTGGTTGAAAGTCTTGGCGTAGGCAGCGAAGTGGTATTTGCTGGTGGCTTAATGGGTAAAATCACTAAACTCGAAGGTGACTTTGCAGTGGTTGAACTGAGCCGCGGTGTAGACGTAAAAATTCAACGCGCAAGTGTGATTTCAGTTCTTCCTGAAGGCACATTAAATAACCTTTAATCAAAAAAATTAGTCGTGCATCCGCACGACTTTTTTCATTTTAAGAAGAAAACAAATGCGTTACCCAGCATGGAAATATCTACTGATTCTCGTGGTTTTGACGATCAGTACATTATATGCCCTGCCTAGTTTGTATCCGGATGAGCCTGCGGTTCAAATTTCTGGTGCCAAAGCTGGTACCCAAATTGACCAAAGCATCGTACAAAAAGCAGAGCAGATTTTAAAATCTGAAAGTATTTCAAGCCATGACAACAGTTTTAGCAATAATGCTGCACTGTTACGTCTTGACTCTAGCGAAGCACAATTAAAAGCCAAAGAAGCGTTACGTCGTGGCCTTGGTGATGACTATGTTGTCGCGTTGAACTTGGCGCCAACCACGCCAGAATGGCTACAAAAAATTGGTGCAAAACCAATGAAGCTCGGTCTGGACTTACGTGGTGGTGTTCACTTCTTATTAGAAGTGGATATGGATAAAGCAATTGCTCAGCGCATGGAAACCTCTGCGACTGATTTACGTCGTCAGTTCCGTGACAACAAAATTAAATTTAACAGCCTTGCATTAAACAACAACACCATTACCGTTCAGTTCGCCAACAACGATGATCGTACTGCGGCTCAAGACTACTTACGTAGTAATGGTAATGAGTTTAATCAGCAAGCGGTCGCAACCGCGACAGGTTCAACCTTACGTTTAACCTATACCGATGTTCGCCGCCAAGAAATTCAATCTTATGCAGTGAACCAAAACTTAACCACTTTACGTAACCGTATTAACGAGTTAGGTGTGGCAGAAGCCTTGGTACAAACACAAGGTAGCAACCGCATCGTGGTTGAGCTTCCAGGTGTTCAAGACACTGCTGAAGCTAAACGTGTCTTGGGTCGTACAGCAAACCTAGAGTTCCGTTTGGTCTCTGACCAAAATGACCAAGTGATTGACCCTTATACGGGCAAGAGCAATGGTCAACCACTGCCACCAGGAACCGAGCTTTTTGCATATCAGTCTTTAGACAGCGGACGTGAATTACTTTTAAACCGTAACCGTATTTTAACGGGTGAACGTGTTCAAAACGCATCAAGTGGCTTTAGCCAAGACACAGGCGGTGCTGAGGTAAACATTACCTTAGACACAGCAGGTGGCAAACTGATGGCCGATGCAACCCGGAATGCGGTGGGCAAGCGTATGGCTGTGTTGTTCATTGAGAATAAACAACGTATTAGCTATATCACCGATCCTGCGACTGGTGCACAAACTGAAGTCCGTACACCTTATGCAGAGTCTGTCGTGATTAATGCTGCTACTATTCAAGCAGTACTCGGCTCTCAATTCCGTATTACGGGCCTAGACTCACCTCAAGAAGCGTCTGAACTCGCACTAATGCTACGTGCCGGTGCACTTGCTGCGCCAATGTACTTTGTTGAAGAGCGTGTTGTTGGTCCAAGCCTCGGTCAAGAAAACATTGATAAAGGTGTTTTATCAACTCAAATCGGTTTCTTACTGGTCGCAATCTGGATGGTGGTCTTCTTCCGTCTCTTTGGTTTAATTGCTAACTTTGCCTTGGTCTTCAACTTAGCCATGATTCTAACGGTCATGTCTTGGATTGGTGCTTCCCTTACCCTGCCGGGTATTGCGGGTATTGTGATTACCATTGGTATGGCAGTCGATGCCAACGTCTTGATCTGTGAGCGAATACGTGAAGAAATGAAGTGGGGAGCATCACCCAAACAAGCCATTGTGGCGGGTTATGACCGTGCTTATAACACCATTTTCGACTCAAACTTAACCACATTCTTGGTTGCGTTTATCCTATTTGCTATCGGTACAGGCCCAATTAAAGGCTTCGCTGTGACCTTAATGATCGGTATTATCTGCTCTATGTTTACTGCTATTACAGTAACACGTGCGATTGTACAGCTCATTTATGGCAAAAAACGTAACTTGAAAAAGTTGAGCATATAAGGAGATCGATGATGACTGATGTGACTCAACAAGATTCAAAAAAATACGGCCGTCCAGATGATGAGCGTGTGATTGATTTTATGAAGATTGCGCTGCCTGCAGCCATTCTTTCTATTGTCTTAACCATCGGTAGCCTATTCTTTATTTTCACCAAGGGTCTTAACTTAGGTTTGGACTTTACTGGTGGTATTTCTGCCGAATTGAACTATAGCAAACCCGTGAAGTCGGCCGATGTCTCTGCTGCACTAACCAAAGCTGGCTTTCATGACCCTGTGGTACAAACCATTGGTTCAGATCGTGATTTGATTGTGCGTATGCCTGTACAAGAAGACACAGCCGCAGAAGACTTAACCAAAACCATTACCCAAGCTGTACAGCTACCGGGTAACTCTGCTTCAGTTAACAAAGTTGATGTGGTGGGTGGACAAGTCGGGAATGAACTCTACATTCGCTCAGCGGGTGCTGTGGCTTTAGCGTTACTGCTGATGTTGGTCTACGTAACGGTTCGCTTTGAGTTCAAACTGGCGATGGGTGCAGTACTGTCTTTGTTCCATGACGTGGTGGTCACCATTGGTATTTTTGCCATGATGCAGTGGCCATTTGACTTAACTGTATTGGCTGCAATTCTGGCTCTGATTGGTTTCTCACTGAATGACAACATTGTTGTTTCGGATCGTATTCGTGAAAACTTCCGTAAGATTCGTGGCGCTTCACCTTTAGAGATCGTTAACATCGCTTTAACTGAAACCCTACGTCGTACCATTCACACCTCAATGACTTTATTGTTGGTGGTGATCTCGATGATGATCCTCGGTGGTGATGGCCTTAAATGGTTCTCTGTTGCAATGTTTGTGGGCGTTTTTGTGGGTACCTACTCTTCAATCTACATCGGTACAGCTTTTGCTTTATGGCGTGGCTTAAACCGTCAAGACTTCATTGTTCAAGTGAAGCCTGAGTTTGAAGAAGAAAATGAAATTCCATAAATACTTACCATAGTATGAAAAAAGAAAGCCTCTCAATCGAGAGGCTTTTTTATGTCGGTGTGAAGATGCTGTACCAGCTCAATCTGAGGCAACGCATAGCCACGACAGGACTGCTCTGCCCGCCAAGCCACAGTCAACATCACATCTCCCAACTCATAATTTTGATAGGCAAAACTCCCAATCAGCGGATGACTACACATGCCGCCATTATGCGTTGGATGTGCTTGGGTATTCAGTTCATTTAAGTTTAAACGAATGCCTAAACCTGATGCTTTAAGCACAGCTTCTTTGGTGGTCCAGACCTTAAACCAGTATGCTTTGTCCTGATCAAACTGGTGCCACACGCGAACTTCCTCTACATGAAAAGCATGTTTAGCCAAAGCCTCAAAGCGTACTTTTCGGCTTAATTCTTCCACGTCCACGCCTAGATCCTGCATCCGCTCACTGGTAGCTAAAGCGTAGTAGTTTTGGCTGTGACTATGATTGAAATGAAAGGTAGGTTGATCAAGCAAATAAGGTTTACCTGTCTCACTCAGCGCAATGGAGTGATCATCCACAACCATCTGCCGTTGTTCGGATAAGCATTGATTGCGATATTGATAAATGGCTTGTTTTCGCTGTGCAATTTGCTCAACACGTGACAGGCTGTGATCCACCTGCACAATGTCCTCAATCTTTTTCAGCTCAACACGTATTGTCCTTGCCACTTTGCCTTCCTATCATGGTTTCATGCATCATAAAATAAAAAAGCCCAAAGATCACTTTGGGCTTTTCAGCATCAAAACCTAAATGCCTGATTAGCGTTTGAATTTCTTCTCAGCTTTCTTAAACTTCTGAACATAACGACGCTTACGTGCTGCTGTACGTTCATCCACCTGTGACTTACGTCCTTCAAATGGGTTTTCAGAGGTTTTAAACTCAATACGTACTGGCGTACCTTCAAGTTTGTACACTTTACGGAATACGTTTTCTAAATAACGGCGATAATCCGCAGGGGTTTTATCGACTTTGTTACCATGCACCACAATCGTAGGTGGATTTTGTCCGCCCATATGGGCATAACGCATTTTAATACGGCGACCACCGACCATTGGCGGTTGGTGCGCATCCGTAGCATCACTTAAAATTTGTGTGATTTTTGCAGGTGAAACTTTCAAATGTGACGAATCATAAGCACGGTGAATCGATGGATATAGATCCCCCACACCCGTACCATGCAATGCAGAAATTAAATGCACTTTCGCCCAAGGAATAAAGTCAAAGCGACGATCGACATCCAACTTACATTGTTTACGATCATACTCGGACATATTGTCCCATTTGTTAATCGCAATCACCATCGCACGGCCCGCTTCAAGCGCGTAACCAATCAAATGTAGATCTTGCTCAACCACACCTTCACGTGCATCAAGTACAACCACGATAACATGGGCATCTTTAATGGCCTGGAGCGTTTTCACAATTGAGAACTTCTCAATCATTTCATCGACTTTACCTTTACGACGCACACCTGCAGTATCGATTAAGGTGTACTGACGACCATCACGTTCATACGGAATATAGATCGAGTCGCGGGTTGTCCCCGGTTGGTCAAATGCAACTACACGCTCTTCACCCAATAAACGGTTCACTAGCGTCGATTTACCGACGTTTGGACGACCAATAATCGCTAAACGTAAGCCTGTGTTCTTGTCGTGCTCATCTGCATCTTCATCTTCGGGCACACTTGAAAGCACGTCTTCAAGCATTTGCTGTACACCGCGACCATGGCTCGCAGCCACTTGCATAGGTTCGCCCATACCTAACTTGTAAAATTCAACAAGTGCAGCTTCGGCATGTACACCATCAACTTTATTCGCCACAAGGTAAACTTTCTTACCGAGTGTACGTAGCTCACGAGCAATTTGCTCATCCGATGCGAGCAGGCCTGCGCGTGCATCAACTACGAAGACAATAATATCGGCTTCATTGATGGCTGTTTTAGACTGTTCCGCCATGTAAGAGTCGATACCGCCTTCATTTTCGCCAATACCACCAGTATCAACCACAATGAAAGACTTATTTTGAAATACAGCATCACCATATTTACGGTCACGAGTCAGACCGGCAAAGTCAGCAACAAGCGCATCTCGGCTTTTGGTGATCTGGTTAAATAGCGTTGATTTTCCGACGTTCGGACGACCAATGAGCGCAATTACGGGTTTCATAGATTAACCTTTATTCAAGATCAGCCAGTGAGACTGGTCTGAACATCAGAAACTGGAAGAAAAATTAGGTGAAAAACCTGAATAAAAACTCGGGGTTTTGACTAAGCAAACACCCCGAGGAATTTAAAAAATACGAATTTCGACTAGTTTAACATAAGTCGAACAGAATTAACGATTCTGCCAAATGCTTAATGCACCCTTTCGTGTCGCAACATAGAGCTGATCATCAATCACACGTAAAGTACGCACTTCACCAGACGTCTTAGCACGACCGATCAACTCACCTGTCGCAGGGTTCAGCATGTGCAATACGCCATCCAAATCACCGACAATTAGGTCTTGGCCCAACATCACTGGATTACTCAATTGGCGGTTCAGCAGACTGTCATTTTCCCAAAGCTTTTGACCCGTGCTAATTTCATAAGCCACTAATTTGCCGTCAGTTTGCGCCACAAATACACCATTACCCACCACTTCAGGACGCTGCGTACTGCTTGAGTCTTCACTCCACACCACTTGTTGTGAAGCCAAATCTGTCATGGTTACTTGACCTTGATAGCTGGTCGTAATTAAGTACTGACCTGCTACTACAGGATCACCATCAACATCATTCAAACGTTGAATATCGGAACGACCATCCGACACAGCCACACGGCGCTGCATACGTGGCACACCTGTGAGCACATCTAAAGCATAAACATAGGCATTAGCTGAAGAAATCAGCACTGTACGCGCATCGACAGGAACAGGCGCTGCATTACCACGTAAGCTAAGTTGTACATTCGGTAAGTTATAGGTCCACACTTGCTGACCTGTTACCAAATCATGCGCAAAAACAGTGCCATCATTACTTACAGAAATAACACGACCAGCTTGAATCAACGATGGCGCAAGAAGTGCACCCGTTAATTGTGCTGTCCATTTTTGCTCGCCAGTTGCCTGATCTAAAGCAAACAATTGACCTTTGGCGTTGCCTACAATGACATGACCATCGGCAGCTTCAACGCCTGAAGTCAAACCGGTTTTAGATACTTCTTTCTGCCATAGTTTTTGTTTGCCTTGATACGCCGTTACGACACCTTTAGGGTCAAGTGCAAAAACTACACCGTTGTCTGCATCTAGGCGTAAACGTAAAGGATCAGCAGTCGAAGTTGAAGACACACTTTGAGAAAATACAGGAGTCAGGGTTTTCGCCTGCGTCAGTTTTGGAAGTGGATTCGGCTTAACTTCTTCTACTTTTCCGCTACTTGCACAACCCGCAAGTGCTAAAGTTAATACGGTTAATGCGCACGAAATTTTGTATTTTCTATTCATTCAGTTTCTTCCGCTGCTGTTTCTATAAGTGGACGTTCGATTTCAGGATCATCAACTAAAATACCAACACTTTCGAGTTTAATTTGTAAAATTTGGCGTTCTTGTTTACGTTCAACCAACTGACCCCATGCACTTTGGTAGGCTTTTTTCGCATTTTCGATGTCATTTTTAGCCACATAGACATCGCCTAAAGCTTCATCGGCTGTCGCTTTAAAAGCAGAATCTTTTACCAATGCGAGGTTTTTAATCGCATCATCAAACTTCTTTTGCGCCAATTGTGCATACGCTAAACGCAATTTCACAATTTGCACTAAGCCGTCGTCATCCACTTTCGAGTTTTCAACTTTCTTCAACGCTTTTTCAGCACTAGCATAATCAGCTTTGTCATAGGCCAATTTTGCCATTAACAATTGCGTTTGAATGGCCTGCGCCGAATCTGGTGCTTCTTTCACAATTTTGTCCGCAGTTGCAGACAAGGCTGTAAATGCATCGCCTTGCGTTGCACGTGCTTCATCCATTAATTGCTGAACTTTAGCTGTGTTCATCTGATTCTCGGCCAAAGTTTTCTTCTGCCAGTATTGCCATCCAAAAAAGGCAATCAGCGCAATTAAAATCCCACTAATAATGGCTGAACCATATTTCTTAGTGAAAGACTTTAAACTATCAAGTTGCTCTTCATCACTTAATGCGCTCATGTGACTACCCTTTCCTTATATTTTCGCTTATTTTGAAGAAAATTTTTCAATCATAAATGGCACGATGTCATCCACCGCAACCAAAGTTTGTTCAGCTGTCGCCAACTCTTTTACGGCAAACTGAGCAGCTTCCACCTCGCGCTCACCCAAAATGAGGGCAAACAATGCGCCAGACTGATCCGCTTTTTTCATTTGCGACTTCATTGAACCATGTGATCCAACTTTCAAACGAAGCGTGCTTGATGCAGCATCTAACTGGTTACGAATTTGTTCTGCAAGGACCAAAGCTTTGCCTTGAGAAGCGGGATCTGCCAATAAAAACATTTCGCAGTCACGTACAGGTGTAGCGTCTTCGACTTGCTCAAGCAACAACAATAAACGCTCCATGCCCATCGCAAAACCAACTGCAGGTACAGACTGATCTGCCTTGCCTTTAAGCTGACCCACTAAGCCATCGTAACGACCGCCCGCACACACTGTACCTTGTGAACCTAAATGCGTGGTGGTCCACTCAAATACAGTTTTATTGTAATAATCTAAGCCACGCACCAATTTCTGGTTAATCACAAACTCAATGCCTGCATCGGTTAAATACTGCTGCAAAGTGGCAAAATGCTGTAGTGTCTCCTCTCCCATAAAGTCATGCAACTTCGGCGCATTTTCTAAAATGGCTTGGGTTTTTGCATCTTTAGAGTCAAGGATACGTAGTGGGTTGGTGGTTAAACGACGCTGTGAATCTTCATCTAAATCATTTTTATGTGATTCTAAGAACTCCACCAATGCCGCACGGTAAGCTGCACGCTCATCAGACTCACCGAGAGTATTTAACTCAAGTTGAACTTTATCTGCTACACCCATGCGTTTCCACAGACGTGCCGTCATCAAAATCAGCTCAGCATCCATATCTGGGGTTGCCACACCAAAGGTTTCTACGCCGAACTGGTGGAACTGACGGTAACGACCCTTTTGCGGCTTTTCATAACGGAACATCGGCCCGATATACCAGACACGAGGCGTTGCACCGCGAAGCAAGTTATGCTCCAGCATGGCACGTACACAGCCTGCTGTTCCTTCAGGACGCAAAGTCAAAGACTCCGGCGGATTACCTTTGTCCAAGAAGGTGTACATTTCTTTTTCAACGATATCCGTTGCATCACCAATCGAACGTTTGAACAAATTGGTTTGCTCAACAATAGGCAAACGAATTTGCTGGTAGCCATATGCATCCATCAATGATGCGAGATGCTGTTCAAGACGTCTCCACGCTGGTGTTTGCGTAGGAAGAATGTCATTAAAACCTTTGATTGCGACAATTGAACTCATGATGAACTACGGATGATCTCTTTAGATTTAGCTTCTTCAAGCTCTGAAACACGCTGACGAACCATCGTTTCGATTTCGTCAACTAACTGATTTGTGTCAATTAAATGGCTCTTTTCACCATTACGATACACCAGTGAACGTGGACTTGCACCAACTACACCAATATCGGCTTCTTTGGCTTCACCCGGACCATTCACCTTACACCCAATCACCGACACATCCATTGGGGTACGAATATCTTCTAAACGCTCTTCTAAGGCTTGCATCACTGAAATCACGTTAAACTCTTGACGTGAACAGCTTGGACAAGCAATGAAGTTGATTCCATTTGAGCGAAGACTGAGTGATTTTAAAATATCAAAACCAATCTTAATCTCTTCTTCAGGTTCCGCTGCCAAGGAAATACGCATGGTGTCACCAATGCCATCCAACAACAAGCCGCCCAATGCAATCGCAGACTTCACTGAACCTGTACGGTAAATCCCAGCTTCCGTTACACCCAGGTGTAACGGATTATCAATTTGCTGTGACAGTAGACGGTAAGCATCCATGGTTAAAAACACATTGGATGCTTTCACTGAGACTTTGAATTCATGGAAATCTAAACGGTCTAGAATATCAATATGACGCATCGCCGACTCAAGCAATGCCTGACCGGTTGGCTCACCGTATTTCTTTTGAATATCTTTTTCCAGTGAACCTGCATTCACCCCAATACGCATAGAAATATCGTTATGACGCGCTGCAGCCACCACTTCACGGATTTTAGCTTCAGAGCCAATATTTCCGGGGTTAATCCGTAAACAGTCCGCACCCAAGTCTGCAACACGCAGTGCAATCTTGTAATCAAAATGAATATCTGCAACCAACGGCACCGATGAACGCTTACGAATTTCACCAAAAGCCTCTGCCGCTTCCATCGTTGGTACAGAAACACGCATGATGTCCGCACCTACATCTGCACAGCGCTGAATTTGCGCTAGCGTTGCTTCCACATCACAAGTTTCAGTATTGGTCATACTTTGAATGCTGATGGGTGCATCGCCACCGACATAGACTGAACCTACACGAATCTTACGAGTAGGCTTGCGTTTAATTGGATTTACAATCATTGCTTTTCCTTGATCCCATTAACGTGACAAGCGGAAATCTGCTTTCCCACCGACGGTATATGGTGACAATGAAATACTTTCATTATTTAAGCTGAGTGACACAGCAGCCGCATCATCAATACGAATTTGAAAAGGAGTCTCACCAGCAAGCTCAAGTGTAGAAGCTTGACGCCCTGTTGCCAGTACTTTCCCAGTTGAATCGACAATATGTACAGACGTAGGACGATTGAACTCAAGTTTCAACTGATCCCCTGTAGTTGCAGCAGCCCCATTCATATTGATGATTTGTACATCAGATTCCGTCTGCGGAGTCGTAGCCTCATCTGTACTGCCTGACCAATTCTGAATCATGCCGAACAACGCTGCCAAAATCGCAATTACAACAATCGCAATCAGTCCACGTTTCAACCATTTACGGTTACGATCACGGTTAGAACCGGGTAATTTACCCATGATTTTAATCGGTGAATTATTCAATGCATGATTCGGCAATAGCCCCGTATCATTGGCATAGATGTCATCAAAACGCTGAATAATCGTAGTAGCATCCACTTTTAGGAACTTCGCATAAGTACGATAGTAACCCTTAATGAAGGTTGCTTCTGGAAGCGCTGTATATTCGTCCTGCTCAAGTGCAGTTAAAGTCTTGAGTGGAATATTCAACTCTTTGGCAACGTCGCTTAATTCACGTTTTTGTGTAATACGAATTTGACGAAGATAATCACCCGGACGTTGGATATTTCCTAAAGCATTGCTAGAACCATTCGATTGTGGTGAATTAGGATTTACTTCCATACGGCCTCAGTAGTGTACTGTAATTGCAAATAACGTTTGTATTCTTGACTGTCTGGATACAATGCACGTAACTGGTTGACCAGTACTTGCGAACCCATTGTGTCATGATTTGCTCGCGCAATTCGGATCCCAATCCAAAGCGCACGCGCATCTAAATTTTTCTCGCCCACCGCTCGCACAAACTGTTCATAGTACTGCGTAGCTTCAGCATTTTGCTGACGTAAATATGAAATTTCCGCCATTTCGATCATGGCAAGATAGGCACCTGAGTTTACCTGTAGGGCTTGTTTAAAAGCTGCTTCTGCTTCCGCTACTCGACCTACTTGTAGATACGCACGACCTAAATTTTCCAATGCTCGATAACGTTGATCATACCCTAAAGTTGAACCTGCAACTTGAAGTTGATCAATCGCGTCATTATAACGCCCAATTTGATATAAATACGTACCGTAGTTGTTACGAGCCTGTGCATTTTTTGGCTCAGCCGCAATTGCATGCTTAAAATAACGCTCTGCCTTTTCCACATTTTGCGGACTGCCTTCACGCTGTAACAACACCCCCATCATCATATTTGCAGATGCATCACGAGAGTCGATGTCTAATGCCTGATCCAATGTACGTTTTGCAGCATCGTAATCATTCGACTTAATATATTCAGCCGCCAACTGCGTTCTAACTTGTACTGCTTTACTTGGATCACCTTTCGTATTCACGGTTTGGCAACCCACCAAGTACCACGCTGACACACCCAGTGTCAGCGCAAGGTAAAGTTTAGAAACGGGTTTTTTCAATTGGCATCCCCTTATATTATCCTTGTGAACGTAGAATCTCGTTTTTCTCTGCTACTTTCTTTTTCCACTGCTCAGCACGACGTGTTCGATCAGCCACTTGACCAACCAATTGTCCGCAGGCAGCATCAATATCATCGCCACGCGTTTGACGAATCGTACACACAAATCCGGCATCAGACAAAGTTTTTTGGAAAGAAATAATGCGGTTGCGACTTGAACGACCATAAGGCGCATGTGGAAATGGATTAAACGGAATTAAATTAATTTTACTTGGTAAATTCTTCAACAGTTTAATCATCTGCTGTGCATGCTCAGGATGATCATTCACCCCATCCAACATCACATATTCAATCGTGACATGCTTACGTGCACTTTCATTACCGTCTTTAGCGATATAACGCTGACATGCTGCAATCAGTTGTGCCAATGGATATTTTTTATTGATTGGAACCAATTCATTCCGTAGCTCGTCATTTGGCGCGTGTAGGGAGATTGCCAATGCAACATCAATATCTTGTGCCAATTGATCAATTTTCGGCACCACACCTGAAGTTGACAAGGTCACACGGCGCTTAGACATACCATAAGCAAAGTCATCAAGCATAATACGCATTGAGCTCAATACAGCATCATAGTTGAGTAATGGCTCGCCCATCCCCATCATTACGACGTTGGTCACCGAGCGCTCACGCTCAGCTACAGGCACATCTTCCATATAAGAATAGTTTGCGACCCATAACTGACCAATAATTTCATCTGGGTTTAAATCGCGCTGAAAGCCTTGTTTACCGGTTGAACAGAATGAACAATCCAGTGCACAGCCCACTTGAGATGAAATACATAAAGTACGGCGCAAACCACTGCGATGCTCAGCAGGAATCAATACGGTTTCAACCAAAGAGCCTTCGCCCTCACCGACACGAAAGACCCACTTACGCGTGCCATCTTTAGAATAATTTTTATGCACCACTTCTGGCGCTTTAATTTCACAAAGTTTTTCAAGTTTTTCACGTAACTTGCCTGAGATATTGGTCATCTCAGCAAAATCAGTCACAAAAAACTGATGAATCCATTTCATCACCTGTCCTGCGCGAAACTTTTTTTCTCCCATATCTTCGAAGAATTTTTCAAGCTGCGGACGTGACATGCCAAGTAAGTTCACTTTCGCAACAGAGTTTTGCTGTGCAGGAGCGGATGGAGATTGTTGCTGTTCAGCCGAAACTGTAGAGACAGCGACCACTTCAGTACTCATGTGTATTACCTAAACCATGTCTAACGATGAAAGGAGAAGCTCAATAAACGAGCAGAAATTTATTCAGGGAATAAAAAAACCAGATAAGTATAATAACACTTATCTGGTTTGAATACTTCGAATTAACGAGTACGTGGAGCAATCTCAGTTTGAGCGAAGAAGTAGTTAACTTCACGATCAGCAGATGCTACAGAGTCAGAACCGTGAGCAGCATTTTCGTCGATGCTTACAGCGAAGTCAGCGCGGATAGTACCTGGAGCAGCTTCTTTAGGGTTAGTTGCGCCAAGGATTTCGCGGTGAGCAAGAACTGCGTTTTCGCCTTCAAGAACTGAAACAACAACTGGACCAGAAGTCATGAACGCAACTAGGTCAGCAAAGAAACCACGTTCTTTGTGCTCTGCGTAGAAACCTTCAGCTTCAGCTTGAGTCAAGTGTTTCATTTTAGTTGCAACGATTTGAAGACCAGCTTTTTCAAAACGAGCAAAAATGTCACCGATGTGGTTTTTAGCAACTGCGTCTGGTTTTACGATAGATAAAGTACGTTCAATAGCCATGATTGGCTCCTTAAGTCAATGTAGACATGAAAATTTTGGCGCATTATACCGACATAATGCACAATTTTCTGCTTTTACTCTGTAAAAAGTTGCTTTTTTCGATACAAGGATTATCGCGCTTCGTCAATCCATGCCATTTGAATTGCTTCAAGCAAACCTTCAGTCGACTTGGTCGGATCATCACTAAAGTCTGGTAAGGCACACACCCAAGCATGTAAGTCTGTAAAGCGAATCCACTGCGGATCGACATCTGGATGAGCTTCATACAACTCAATAGCAATATCAATAGTGTCTGACCAACGTAAGCCCATGGTGGAGTCTCATCACAATGTAGAAGATGCCGTACTGTAGCAAACTCTGAAATTTAAGCGCTAGTTTGTTTGGGATAAAATTGGGCTTTTTTACAACACGATATTTAAAAATGGTGCACTACAAATTAAAGCGGCGGCTACAACCGCACCTATAGCCGCTCCGACCAACACATCACTTGGATAATGTAGCCCTAAAATCATGCGTGACGCGGCAACCAAAACAGTAAAAGGCAACATGAGCACCAATAAAATTGGCTGTACAAAGCCCAATAACGTACTGACCATCACTGCATGTAGAGTATGACCTGAAGGAAAACTAAAATGGTCAAGCGGTCGCTCACCCATTCGAATCACCTGATGTACTTGATAGGGTCTTGGGCGAATAGTTTTGATTTTTAAAACTTTATAAATTAAAGTCCCACACAATGAACCAAGAATCAAATACACGATTTGTAAACTGTAGACCAATCCTTGCAACAACCAAGTTAAAGCCAACATCGTGTACCAAAAGATGCCATCCCCCAATCGACTGATCCGCTTAAAAAAATTGGCTACAGCATGCGAATGGGAAAAATGATTGAGATAGACACAACCTTTTAAATCTAAATCTAATATTCTTATTTTTGCAGTTTTAAGATTCATACCACTTCTCCTTAACAACAATGTTGAAAGTTCAGCTGGAAAATCATTGTTATATGGCGATTTAACTCATCAAAATCGCTTCTCGTTAAGCTTATATTAAAGGGTGTTTTTGACAGTTTGATGATTTAAGTTAAAACCCATCAAAATTACCCAACTCATCTTTATCACTAACGCTTTTAATACGGCTATTGGTTAAGGTGCTGCCTTAATATTGGCCGCGTGATATAAGGCGTGCTCAAACTGTTTCACAGGATACTGCCAGCCCACACTCTCAATGTCTTGACGCGCTTGAGTTCCCATACATCTAAGCACCTTTTGCTCTGGCAACTCAATAATAGTTTGCATAAAGTGTGCCACTTGTCCAAAAGGACTCAACCACCCTGTTATACCTTGCTTGATATAGCGCTGTGGACTGGCATAGTTATAGGCCACCACGGGCAAGCCACTGGCCATGGCTTCGAGTACCACATTGCCAAAAGTTTCTATTTGGCTAGCAAAAACAAAAACATCCGCACTGGCATAGGCTTGAGCTAATGACTGCCCTGTTAAGCTGCCTGTAAAAATAACATCTGAACCACTGGCCATCTCCGTTAAACGCTTACGATCTGGCCCATCCCCCACAATCACCATTTTAAATTTGCGTGATGACTGCTTCTTGATATTCAAATAGCTTTGAATGAGCACATCCACCTCTTTTTCAGGAGATAAACGCCCTACATATAAAAGCACAGTGGTATTTGCATCTGCCTCCCAACGCTGACGCAGTTGTTCTGAGCGATGCTCTGGATGGAAGCGTGTTGTATCCACCCCTCTCCCAACCTCAACCAAAGGACAAGTCACACCAAAGGCCTGGAGTTGATTTAACGTGGTTTGACTCGGCACACAGGTGAGTACCGTATGGTTATGAAACCAACGAAGATAGCTTTCAATCGGTTTGACCAGCAAAGCCAAATCAAAGAAGCGACTAAAGTCATGAAAAGTTGAATGAAACCCACTTGATACTGGAATCTGATGTGCTTGAGCAGCATACAATGCAGTCAGCCCTAGCGGACCTTCCGTCACAATATGGACCACATCTGGCGCGAAGCGTTCAATCGCTTTGCTGACTTTAACATACTGTGGCATACCAAATTGCATGTCGGCATATTTAGGAATGCTTTTTGCCCAGACCAAACACTCATGTTCTGCCTGAAAGTCAGTGCATATAGTTTTTTGTATTGGGCGGATGAGCTGAATACGATGCCCCAGTCTTTGCAAACCTTTACACAGTTGTAATAAAGAGTTCGCAACACCATTGATTTCTGGTGACCATGTTTCCGTCACGATGGTTATTTTTAACTTGGGTTTTAGTGTTTCTTGAAGGATAGAGAGTTCTTGCTGAATATTATGCTGATGTTGTTGCTTGAGATAAAACCGCTGAGGTTCTGGGAAATTGTGCTGTTTGAATAATTTTGTTGTCATTGAACCGATCATGCTATTCCAAACTTTTCTTATTTTCCTCCAAGTTTAGGCAAACTATTTGACAGTTTTATGATAATGAATGCAATCAAATAAAAAGATACCTATGATTAGTAGGTATCTTTTTACATATTAATAGTTTAAAGACCTAAAATTTAAAACATCAAATTAATATACAAGCTATCTTTATACACACCTGCTGGGGTTAAGGCAGTTGGGCGCTCCATCAATTGCACCAAGACTACAAACTTATTTTGCTCAGTTGCTGGTTGAGCAATAGGGCTATTCCAACGTGATGCACTTGCTCCTGAAATATTCATTTGAGTTCTCAATTTATAGTTTTTCTCATTGACTAAATAACTACTCCCTGTTGCATTAGTTAAATTACGCGAATTGAATTTAATCGCGTAATTACTATCACAAGCCACTGAGAAAGAAGTTGCAGCTTGACTAAGATACGATGAACTTAGATTCAACTGGCTTGAAGTTAAACGCTCAATTTGACACTGTTTTGCATAAGCTATTGGGGTAGCCGCCACACAAAACAGCAGTATAATAATGTTCAGTTTCATGGCTCTACTCCATTTATTTACACTGAAGATCCAGTACTGATGAGTTGTCATCATTCTTAGTATCTGTAATTGTAAGTTCTGCCGAACAACTGCGTGCTTCTTTAGTTTTAATTTGTATCTTATATGTTCCCGGAATCAAACCATAAAGCGTTACGCTACCATCGGTAGAAATCGGATAAACCTCTCCTTCACCATTATTATCAATATAAAGCTCTGAACCAGCAGCAAAAGACCGATTGTTACTATCTACTGGCTTAACAGTGACTTGTTTCGCATGGAATACTGGGAAATTGATTATATAGCCGCGTTGATTTAAAGCTGTTAATTGTTTGCTTGAATACTGTATTTTATCTTCGATAGGTAGTTGATTTTGATCAAATGCAATGTCGTATTTAACATAGGGAATAACATCATGAATAAAGGCATACCCCTTTTTATTGGTTTTATCAACATAGGTCAGCGATCTTAAAATATCAATATCCTGATAATCCCCTACGTTGACTAGAGTAAATGCGTTATCAACCATTTTAGTAAAACTGATTTTATTACCCAACCAAACAACTGCTCCTCGATAATTTAACTGTGATTCACGATCTTCACGACCTTGCACATGATAGAAATCTAAATCTCCTACATCTGTTTTAACAACACCATTAAAGTTAAACATCGTGTCTTCACTACGACGGTTTACTCCAAGAGAATAATCGAAACCGACTTGATTGGAATCATATTTCACCAACTGGAGATTTGTATTTTGGTCAGCTGATTGACTAAAGTAAACGGACTTATTATCAAAACTGTAGCTAAGTGAAAGAATGCCGCCTGAGTTTTTCCTGTCACCAAAAGAGTTGAAATAGCTTAAACCAAATGAAATTCGACGACCAAAATTCCGATTAAACCCAACATTTATTACCTTTTGGTTACTATTAGGAAACTCAGGATTTTCATAATATTTTTGTTCTGCATAGTTAATATTTAGATTATGTAAATAGGGCACATTACTCATACCAAAATATGCAAGATTTTCAAATTTCGGATAGTTAGAATTGGCACCTAACTCATCTCCTAAAAATTTAAAATATTTTTCTGTATATTTTGAACTCGCCCCCATTGAAAATCGACCAAAGTCTTTACTTGCGGATAACCCATAGGAATAATTAAATTGGTTTTCATCATCATGAGAAGCAAGAACAACACTATCGAGAACAAAAATATTACTAATCGCTTGTGTCCACATGAACCCTATATTTTGTATATCTTTACTGTAAGATAAATTGCTTCCTAACGTAGTTGAGTTTGACATACCTCTGCGAAAATAAGTATTCACAAAGAAGTCCCTATAATCACTGCTATCCAAATTATAGTTGTAACGAAGTTTACCTGCTGCAACACTATATTCATTCAAACCAGATCGTAATAGTCTATTGGTCACCATAATAGGAAAGCTTTGTACACTTCGATTCCCGAGTACATCCTCAACTACAATTTGCGCATTACCTGCTTGTTGGATTTGTGCCCCCATCAGTAAGTTATAATCACCAGGGCTCACCTTTTGATTATAAATATTTACGCCATTTATATATAAATCAACAGTAGAAGGAACGCGTGCACTCCCTTGTAAACTTGGCATATTCCAGTACACAAAATTTGGTCTTTCAGTGTAATTCGTCCCCCAATTTAAACCTGCAAAACGTAAAGAATTAATCAAAGGGTTATATGTAGTTGTAGTATCCCCTATCGTTAAGCGGGTCATATGTTTAGGAAATTCAAAATCGACACTACTACTTAGGCGAACCACCCGCTCATCAGTGGGGGTATTCTGATACAACATCGAGTTTTTCATGATCCAATAATCTTTGAAAACCCCTAACTCCATCAGTCCACTATAAGAGTTATTAGAATTACTAGTTGCATAAAGAAAATCATAATTTATGAAACCGCCAAAACTGGCCTTTTCAGGAATGATGCTATTGTTTAATGCATTAAAGTCCGTTTCAAAAAGTTCTGTTGGAATCGTGAGCTTAATGGATTGCGATGAATCATCAAAAGTTGACTGAACACTACTTGATGACACCAAGCAGAATTCTGGTCGCGAAGCTAAGGTTTTTAATTGCGCAGTTGAAATTTGACGTTCTGCCAGTACCTGACATTCAAGATAATATTGATCTCCCTGCTTTAATAAGGCGACATCTGTATGATGATCTAGATCATTAATCCAAAGGTTCGCAATATTTTCTTCCAGCATACCCTCACTGGCATTCACATTTAGTGCAAAAAAAATATGAATAGCGATAAGTATTCTTATTTTCGTATTCATCGTAAACTCCCCACCCCAAACTAATCAGAGAATTTGAGCTCCACCATTTTATCATTCTTATCAGTAAACAATTGAACATAATAATTTTTAGGATTTGATATTCGTATATTGTTTAAATCATAGGACGCGCTTTTATTTGCAAGCAAATAATTCATGGTTTCCGTTTTAAAAACTTCTTTTTTATTTGCATCTACAATTTTCAAATTTGCGATTTGAATATGCGATTTTGCATTATTTTTAACAATCAGCTTATTATTTTCAACGTTGAAATTTAGTTTAACATCTTCTTGCTTACCAACAAAGAGGGGTAAATTAAAGCTAACCAGAAAATTTACTGAAGATTCTTTTACAGCCTGTGGAATTTCATCAACAATCACACGCCATGTCCCTTCTTGCTGTCCACTTAAAATAGACTCAATGGGACGGTTAAAACCCACACGAATAGTCTGTTTACCATTCGGCTGCAAAATAAAGTTTTTAGGATTAATAATTAAGGAGTTATCAGGCTCCAGTACGTTTTCGCCATTTTCTTTTTGCGTCCACTTAAATGCTTTTACTTCAAAAATTCTCTTCTCAGTTTCATCTTTAGATTCTAAGGTAAGTGTTGTGGTTCTTTGTTTTGTTGGATTTTGAATATACATTTGGACTGGGTCAACTGAAACACCAGCATTTGATACCGACATATAAAACATCGAAGACACCAAAATCGCTATTATTTTTTTCATATTACACCCCTTATTATAATTTAAAAAAACCTAACCTGATACTGTAATCAAGTTAGGCTTAGTTTAACTAAATTAGTAGTAAACTTTAATTTTATAAGTATCGTTATATGTACCCGCACGTTGGAATGCACCAACTGCTGCATTAGTTACCGAAACAGAATATTGATCGTCAGCTAGACCATTATGATTTGAATTACCGAATGGAATTACACCGCCACCTGTTTTATTTGTAACAATTGTTGTTGGTACACGAACACTGCCATCGTCCTCATGTTTAACATAAGTACTTGCACTTGTACCTGTGTTCGCTGTTTGAATGTTAAGTGTATAGTGCGTATTACTACGTACAGTGTAATTTGAACTTTGTGTTCCACCATTTTTATTTAAGGTAATTGCAGTACCACCGAGTACTTCACATTTTTTAGGAATTTCCAATTTAATAGGAATATCTTTTTCACAACCTATAGAAGTACAGTTCCCCCAGTTATAACTAGGGCGTGATGCTGTATCACCCTCTGCATAAAGGGCTGTAGAACCTGCACTCATTAGCGTTGCAACTAGCGATGCTTGTAGTAATTTATTCATAGCGACTCTCCGAGATTTTTCTTTTAAAACTGATTAATTGTTATGATCACCCTTAATTAAACTGGACCTTGTTTGGCTACCAAGCTTTTCTTAAGCGTGTTTTTATTCTAGTTGTTCTGTATAAAAAACCATCTATGCAGCCTTTTTCACTCAAATAGAGACCCAACTTTAAAATCTCAACAAAGTAAAATTAATATATTGTTTTTATTGTCATTTTATTTATTAATTAATTTAATAAATCCCTGAAAATAGTTACACCACTTTCAGTGATGCACAATTTTAGTGTTTTTTTATATTTTAAGTAGATCTCTGTTTTATCTTAGAAATTTTTAACATTTCAAATTTACATTTAATTACATATTTGGGTGAATAATTTCTTAACCCGCTAAAAAATCCATTTTTCATCTTTTTTTTAATTTACATTTCTACTAATTATTCAATTTAGGTCGATCATCTCGCTAAAATTCAAAGTTTATTCACATGCTATTTACCCAATTTCAGTTATTGAACAATATGACTAAAATCACATAATCAAGCCTTAAATTTACATGACCCACTATTTTAGAAATCAAAAACTCACACTAAAAACCCAAACGTAATGATAGGTACACTTTTTTGAGAGTTTCATTTATTGCAATAAAGCCCATAGATACGTTATTAATCCAATAGTTTTTTGACGATATATGCTACCCATATATCTAGCACTGAAATGGAATTCTCGTTGACACCATATAACGATTTTGAACACGGGTAAGATCAACTTATAGCTGTGTACCGATAGCCATATCATGGCCCTATTTATACTCACATCTTTTTAATTAATAGCTTTGCCCCATATAAAACATGATAGTAGATCAATAAAAAAACCCTACCGAAGCAGGGTTTTAGTACTTAAAATCAGCTAGATCAGAACCTTAGTTCTTCTCCTTATCTACAATCTTGTTCGCTTGAATCTAAAGTACGAAAAAAAAGGGAAAGCATTGCTTTCCCATTTTTAAAGGCACGTAACGTAACCTTAGTTCTTCTCTTTATCAACAATTTTATTTGCTTGAATCCAAGGCATCATCGCGCGAAGTTTGTTACCCGTTACTTCAATACCGTGAGCAGCGTTTTGACGACGACGAGCAGTCATAGATGGGTAGTTCAACGCACCTTCTTGAATGAACATCTTCGCGTATTCGCCAGATTGAATACGTTTAAGTGCATTACGCATCGCTTCACGAGACTGCTCGTTAATTACTTCAGTACCCGTTACATATTCACCATATTCAGCGTTGTTCGATACTGAGTAGTTCATATCCGCGATACCACCTTCAAACATTAAGTCAACGATTAACTTAAGTTCGTGTAAGCATTCGAAGTAAGCCATTTCAGGCGCATAACCAGCTTCAACCAAAGTTTCGAAGCCCATTTTAACCAGTTCAACTGCACCACCACAAAGAACTGCTTGCTCACCGAAAAGGTCAGTTTCAGTTTCTTCACGGAATGAAGTTTCGATAATACCAGTACGGCCGCCACCTACGCCTGAAGCATAAGAAAGTGCAACGTTACGCGCGTTACCAGATGCATCCTGGTGAATTGCGATTAAGTCAGGAACACCTGAACCACGCTGGTATTCAGAACGTACTGTGTGACCAGGTGCTTTAGGCGCAACCATGATTACGTCAAGGTCAGCACGTGGAACAACTTGGTTATAAAGAACAGAGAAACCATGGGCAAATGCTAATGTTGCACCTTCTTTGATGTTTGGCTCAATCACGTCACGATAAAGTTGTGATTGGAACTCATCTGGAGTCAAGATCATAACTACGTCAGCTTGTGCTACGGCAGCAGGAACTTCAGCAACTTTAAGACCTGAATTTTCAGCTTTTTTCCAAGAAGTAGAACCAGCACGTAGACCTACAGTTACGTCTACACCAGAATCTTTAAGGTTAAGCGCGTGTGCGTGACCTTGTGAACCGTAACCAATGATCGCTACTTTCTTAGATTGGATGATAGATAAGTCGCAGTCTTTATCGTAAAAAATTTGCATTGCTGTCTCCGCTAAAATGCTTGGTATTCTGTAATTCCATCAAGGGGTTTATTGTTTGATGAAATCCCCCTCTTTCTCAAAAGGAGGTTGAATCGTGTTAATGAATTAAATGGTTAAAACTTTTTCGCCACGCGCGATGCCTGAAACACCTGAGCGTACAACTTCAAGGATGGTGTTCTCTGCGAGTGCATCAATAAAACCATCAATTTTTTCAGTCGTACCCGCGATTTGAATGGTATACGTCGTTGGGGTGACATCAACAATTTGCGCACGGAAAATGTCCGCAGTTCGTTTGATTTCAGCACGTGCTGAGCCAAGTGATTTGACTTTAATCAACATCAACTCACGTTCAATGTGCGCACCTTCAGACAAATCAACCACTTTCACCACTTCAACCAATTTGTTGAGCTGTTTGGTGATTTGTTCAATTTTATGGTCATCGCCATAAGTCGTTAATGTCAAACGAGATAAAGTCGGATCTTCGGTTGGCGCAACGTTTAAAGTCTCAATGTTATAACCACGTTGAGAGAATAAACCCACCAAACGAGAAAGCGCACCAGCTTCGTTTTCTACAAGTACAGAGATAATGTGTCTCATGACGTGCGCTCCCCTTTACCTAACCACATATCTTGCATTGACTGACCTGCGATAAGCATTGGATAAACATGCTCTGTACGGTCAACCATCACATTAATAAATACGCATTTATCGTTGATCGCCATTGCTTCAGCAAGCTTTGACTCTAGCTCATCCGCATGGTCAATTTGGATGCCAACATGACCATATGCTTCCATTAATTTAGGGAAGTCAGGCAATGAATCTACATAAGAACTTGAATGACGTCCTTCATAGTTCATATCTTGCCACTGCTTCACCATCCCTAAAGCTTGGTTATTCAAGCAGAGGATTTTTACGTTTAGGCCATATTGCTTACACGTCGAAAGCTCTTGGATACACATCTGAATCGATGCTTCACCCGTGATACATACTACTTGTTGGTCTGGAAAAGCCAATTTCGCAGCCATCGCGTAAGGTAAGCCCACACCCATGGTGCCTAGGCCACCTGAGTTAATCCATTGGCGTGGACGTTTATACTTGTAATAGTTCGCACCAAACATTTGATGCTGACCTACGTCAGAAGTAATGATCGCATCACCATTGGTGATTTTATCCAACGCTTCGACCACTTGCTGTGGCTTCATTGAACCATCAGTAGGTTTGTCATATTTCAAACCATGAACTTTACGCCATTCATTGATTTGTGCCCACCACGCGGCAATGTCTTCAGGATTTGGTTTAGACACATTCATCTGCTTGAGCTGTGTCAACATTTCTTGAAGAACAGGTTCTACCGCACCCACGATTGGGATATGCGCCATGATGGTTTTCGAAATCGTCGCAGGGTCGATATCAATATGAATCACTTTGGCATTTGGACAGAATTTTGCTGGATTATTGGTTACACGGTCATCGAAACGCGCACCGATACACAAAATCACATCAGCATTGTGCATGGTCATATTGGCTTCATAGGTACCATGCATACCCAACATACCAATAAACTGTGGATCATTACCAGGGAATGCACCAAGCCCCATTAAGGTATTGGTCACTGGGAAGCCCAAAATATGTGCCAGTTCAGTCAATTGTGCAGAAGCATTACCTTGAACCACACCACCGCCAGTATAAATCACAGGACGTTTAGCATGAATCAGCTCTTCAATCGCTTTACGAATTTGACCTGAGTGACCACGATGCGGCGGTTGATACGAACGCATCTTCACTTTTTCTGGGTATTCGTAAGCAAATTTCTCAGCAGGATTGGTTGCATCTTTTGGAATATCGACCACAACTGGACCTGGACGACCAGAAGCAGCAATATAAAATGCCTTCTTAATAATCGAAGGAATTTCGCTGGCATGGCGCACTTGGAAACTATGTTTTACGATCGGACGAGAAATACCGACCATATCTGTTTCTTGAAATGCATCTTCACCAATTAAATGTGACGCAACCTGACCTGACAAAATCACCATTGGGATTGAGTCCATATAAGCCGTTGCAATTGGAGTCACAGTATTGGTTGCACCCGGACCTGAAGTCACGAGGACCACACCCGTCTTACCTGTTACGCGTGAGTAAGCATCGGCCATATGACCAGCAGCTTGTTCATGGCGCACGAGGTAATGATTGATTTTGTCTTGTTGAAAGAACGCGTCGTAGATATGTAAAACTGCGCCGCCTGGATATCCAAATACATGTTCAACGCCTTCGTCCGCCAATGCGCGAACGAGCATTTCACCACCAGATAAAAGTTCCAACGTGATTCACCCTAATCTTTATCACTGCAATGGTGGAAGGCACCAGCAGTGTTTCATTCATTGATTGTCTGCACTGTTATAGCACACATATTTCTTAGTTTTCATAGCAATAGGAAAAAATTCTGATCTGTATGCTGTTTGAGCAATATGAGATCTAAAACGTGTTGGGATAAACACATTTTTTTACTTTGTTCACGGTCTCGGCTAGAAAGCGTGTCCATTGCATGAAATGACACTTTATCGAAGGGTGATCGAGTAAAGGCATATAAAACTAAAGACAGCATTTTTAGGAGTTTCGTGACTAAAGTCAAGTTTAAAAATTAGCTTTTTTTTGTTTATTTACAGAGCGTTTGTTTTTTATTCATCGCGAACAAAGAAAACTGAGTCGCTTTTTCTCGGTTTTTTAGTGCAAAAACAAATAGATTTCTATTTCACTGAATTTATTAATAAAAAAACATAATAAAACCTATAAATAAGTTTAATAAGATATTCACTTAAATTTAAATCCAACATCTATCTCAGATTTTTTCAGTTTTAAATATAGATCAGCATTTGTTCATCAGGTTTCAGCATAACCTTCTTATTTTCATACTGTGCCATAACGCATATTTCACGCATTAAACTGAGGATTTGACCTGCAAAATATTTCAAAAACACAGATGAAAAAATGCATCAAACACTGCTTATTGCTCTAAAATTGGCATAAAATAACGACAACGATAAACCCGATAAAATCCAATGACTACGGATATAAAAAGGACAATGGTAGATGAGTATTCAGTTTGCAAGAATGACAGCATGTTTGGTGGGGATGGGGCTTGCAATGGGAAGTACACAAAGCTTTGCCAAGACGTATTATAAGTGGGTTGATAGCCAAGGCTCGACACATTACACCACGACACCTCCACCCAAAACAGCAAAGAAAAAAGGCAAAGTCGATACCTATGGTTGGAAAAATTCGCCACAAGCTGCGTCATCGGAAGCACCTCCACCTGCCAATATGCCAAATACCGTACCAGCTCCCCCCAATGCTGTACCAAGCGCTGCCCCAGCAGCACCAGCAGTTGATTTAGAAAATCAACGACGTGAAGCGAATGAAGCACTTCAACAAGGCCAACAAGTCCGCCCTGCGGTTTAATCATTCCGTACGGTTCCAGATTTATTTTCAGCTTGTTTAATTTCCTGCACAAAACATAGCGCAAAATTCACTTTTAGGTGCATTTTGCGCTATGCTGTGCAACAAACTTTTTAACCATTGTTCTACATACGTATATGACTACTCACATTGACCCTGAATATCAAGCGAGCGCGATTGAACCTACCGTCCAACAAGACTGGGAAGCTCGTAAAGCCTTTAAAGTTGCCAACTCTGTAGAAGGTCCACGTCGTTATATCCTCTCGATGTTCCCTTATCCAAGTGGCAAACTGCATATGGGTCATGTGCGTAACTACACCATTGGTGATGTCATCAGCCGTTTTCACCGTCTCAAAGGGGAAACTGTCCTGCAACCTATGGGTTGGGATGCTTTTGGTTTACCTGCTGAAAATGCTGCAATTGCACACCAAGTTGCACCTGCAAAATGGACCTTTGAAAACATCGTATATATGCGTGACCAATTAAAAAAATTAGGTCTATCAGTCGATTGGGATCGTGAATTTGCAACGTGTACCCCTGAATACTACCGCTGGGAACAGTGGTTGTTCGTACAACTTTATAAAAAAGGCCTTATTTACCGTAAGTTATCTACCGTAAATTGGGATCCTGTGGATCAGACTGTACTGGCCAATGAACAAGTTGAAAATGGTCGTGGCTGGCGTTCAGGTGCATTGGTTGAAAAACGTGATATTCCAATGTATTACTTCCGCATTACCGACTATGCGCAAGAATTATTAGACGATTTAGATACCTTAAAAGACGGTTGGCCACAACAAGTCTTGACCATGCAACGCAACTGGATTGGTCGCTCACAAGGGATGGATATTACCTTCCCTTCAGCGAATCCTGACGTATATGCAGATGGCTTAACAGTATTTACGACACGTGCTGACACCTTAATGGGTGTGACTTATGTTGCAGTTGCAGCAGAACATCCAATGGCGCTGAAAGCTGCGGAAAATAATGCTGAACTTAAAGCATTTATTGAAGAATGCCGTATGGGTTCTGTGGCTGAAGCTGACCTTGCCACTGCTGAAAAGAAAGGCATGGCAACAGGTCTGTCTGTGAAGCATCCTGTTACTGGCGAAGAAATTCCTGTTTGGATTGCCAACTACGTATTGATGTCTTATGGCTCTGGCGCAGTGATGGCTGTTCCTGCGCATGATGAACGTGATTTTGAATTTGCCAATAAATTTAATCTAGCAATCAAACAAGTGATTGATGCCAAAGGCGCAGATGATGCAGCTTTTTCTGCAACCCAGTGGCAAGAATGGTACGGCTCTAAAGAGGGTAAATTGGTCAATTCTGCTGAATTTGACGGTTTAGACTTTCAAGCTGCTTATGATGCGTTCCTTGCAAAATTAGAACCAACAACTCTTGCAAGCACCAAAGTTCAGTTCCGTTTACGTGACTGGGGTGTATCGCGTCAACGTTATTGGGGTTGCCCAATTCCAATGATCAACTGTGAAAAATGTGGTCAGGTTCCTGTACCTGAAGAGCAACTTCCAGTGGTCTTACCAACTGATGTCGTACCTGATGGCTCGGGTAACCCATTGAACAAGATGCCTGAATTCTACGAAACCAAATGCCCAAGTTGTGGTGGCGATGCACGTCGTGAAACCGATACCTTGGACACCTTTGTAGAATCATCTTGGTACTATGCACGTTATGCATCGCCTGATTTCACTGGTGGTTTAGTTAAGCCTGAAGCTGCTCAAACATGGCTTCCTGTAAACCAATACATCGGTGGTGTTGAACACGCGATTCTGCACTTACTTTATGCACGCTTCTTCCACAAATTGATGCGTGATGAAGGCGTAGTACAAGGCAATGAACCATTTACCAACCTGTTAACTCAAGGTATGGTCTTGGCAGACACTTATTACCGTGAAGCTGAATCAGGCAAGAAAACTTGGTTTAACCCTGCGGATATCGACCTCGAACGTGATGAAAAAGGTCGTATTCTGTCTGCGAAATACCAAGGTGATGGTCAGGACGTGATTGTTGGCGGTCAAGAGAAAATGTCGAAATCGAAAAATAACGGTATCGACCCACAAGCCATTATTGATCAGTACGGTGCAGATACGGCACGTGTGTTCATGATGTTTGCAGCTCCACCAGATCAATCTCTTGAATGGTCTGATGCGGGTGTGGAAGGCGCAAACCGTTTCTTGAAACGTGTATGGCGTTTGGTTGCCAGCTTCCTTGAAAAAGGTAATGCTGCCTCTGCAATTGATACTGCTCAACTGTCTACAGAAGCACAAGACTTACGTCGTAAAACGCATGAAACCATTCAAAAAGTGGGTGATGACATCGAACGCCGCCATGCCTTTAACACGGCTATTGCAGCGATGATGGAACTATTAAATGCGAACAACAAGTTTGAAGCGAAAAATGATAACGATGTTGCGGTTGCTCGTGAATCGATTACAACACTTTTAACTTTACTTGCGCCATTTGCACCACATTTAAGCCAAACTTTATTGACTGAATTCGGACTGGACTTAACCAGAGTGTTGTTCCCGACTGTAGACGCATCTGCACTCACACGTAATACGCAAACGATTGTGGTTCAAGTAAACGGTAAACTGCGTGGTAAATTAGAAGTGTCTGTCGATACATCGAAAGATGAATTGCTTGCACTGGCTAAAGCATTGCCAGAAGTTCAACAATTCTTGACAGGCCCGACCAAGAAAGAAATTGTGGTTCCAAATAAATTAGTGAATTTGGTGGTTTAAGGCCTTTGAGCCTCCCTTTTATAAAGGGAGGTTTGGTGGGATTTTATTAGAAGATCTCCCTTGCGAAGCATTGCTTCTCACCTCTTTCAAAAAGAGCGGGAAACGAAAAGGAATAAACAATTCCCAAACAAAGCCCGTTGCCAGTCAACGGGCTTTGCACATACAATCACGACATATTATTTTTCTTTTATCAAAAAGAGCAAACAGAGGACAACACATGCATTTAGGCAAACGTTTGGCAGCTATTGTTTTAACTTGTGGCCTAAGTGCGGGCTTGGTCGGGTGTGGCTTTCATTTAAAAGGCACCAATCCAAGCGCAACACCGATTGCTTATTCAAAAATGAATTTGGTGCTTCCGAAGAACACCGATGAATTGCATGAAAAATTGGCAATTTATTTGGGTGCGTCGGGTGTACAGCTGAGCAATGGTTCAGATGCCTATGTGCTTCGCGTGCTAGATTATAAACCGCAGCGTTTAGAGCTGAACGGTAAACTGATTGAAGTATTACTACGCCTCAATGTAACCTTCCGTATTGAAGATGCACAAGGCCGTCCAATCACTGAACCACGCACCGTAGTTGCATCACGTAGTTATCAATACAACGTTGAAACCGTCAATACCGATGACCAAGAGAAAAACTATCTGAATCAAGTCATTGTGGATGATGTCGCGCAGCAAATTGTGCGTCAGATTTCTTCGAACCGTCTACCACCTGCACAGCAGTAAGGTTTATTAACAATGAAACTTGACTATTTGCAAGCCTTAAAACGTGTCGATGAAGCTCGCGGCGCGTGGATTATGCAAGGTCAAGAACCATTGCTTGAGCAAAATTTACTGGATGCCTTTCGAGCAAGCTGGCAAAAGCAAGAGATTGAACGACAACGGCATGACATTAGCAATGTCAATGACTGGAAAAATGTCTTTAATGCACTCAACAGCTTGTCCTTATTTTCAAGTCAGCTTGCCATTGAAGTTCATGGCAATATTAAGCCTGATGCTAATGCTTTAAAGTTGCTAAAAAGCTATATCCAAAGCAATGAACAAAACTTGCTTTTGGTGGTGATGCCGAAACAAGACAGTGCCAGCCTAAAAACGGGCTTTTTCCAAACGGTTGAAGCCAATGGTGTGCATGTTGCTCTGACCGCGAATTATCCGCGTGATCGTCAGCAGATTTTAAGCATTGAAGCAGATAAGCTTGGGGTTAAACTGAGTCAGGATGCATGGCAGTGGTTAGAACAACACCATGAACACAACTTACTCGCTGCTAAAAATAGCTTAATGCGTGTCAGCGACACCTTTGCCGAGGTTGAGCTGATTCAGATTGATCATTTACATGCCTGCTTACAAGATCAGTCCCGCTATAGTACTTTCGATTTAAGTGATGCTCTGCTCGAAGGCAATTTGGCGCAATCCATTAAAATTTACCAATACCTGATTGCCTCAGGTGAACCCCTCAGTCTGATTTTGTGGAGTATCAGTAAAGAAATGCGTTTACTCATGCAACTGTTTGAGCAACCGCAAAATGCACTGCAACTGGGGATTTGGAAGAATAAAGTTAGTGTTTATCAACACGCCTTACGTCGACTGAACCCGCAGTGCTTTTTAACGTGGCCCAGTCTCCTGCTTCGCATTGATGCTTCGATTAAAGGTTTGGGGCATGAAAATGCTGAACATGTCGTGATGCAAGCCATTGCGACGCTCTGTGGAAAATCACTCTTTCCCGCTTAAATTGTAATAATGAGTCTTTTAAAAATAATAATCATTTCTATTTGTTCAAAAAATTCACGATTTATCCGTATTTCGCTTTTATACTATCTGCAATTCTGTTTACTCCCTGATTCCAATGCAAAAAATAAAAGCTGTCAAAATGGTTATCGCGGTACTATGTGTTGCCGTACTTGCTTATGTCGCGTGGACATATTTCAAACCAAAACAAGAACAACCACAGTATATTAGCGAATCTGTCACTCGTGGTGATCTTGAAAATACGGTATTGGCGACAGGTACTTTAGATGCAACTAAACTGGTGAGTGTTGGCGCACAGGTCTCAGGTCAAGTACAGAAAATGTATGTGCAACTGGGTGATGAAGTTAAACAAGGTCAATTGATTGCGCAAATTGATTCAACCACTCAAGAAAACAGCTTCAAAACAGCAGAAGCCAATATTAAAAATTTGCAAGCGCAGCGTCTACAACAAGAAGCCAGTCTTAATGAGGCGCAACTGGCATATAAACGTCAACAACAAATGTATGCACAAGATGCTACATCAAAAGCAGAATTAGAATCGGCTGAGGCCAGCTATAAAACAGCGCAAGCACAGATTAAAGCGATTGATGCACAGATTGAATCTGCAAAGGTGACTAAGTCGACCGCACAAACCAATATCGGTTATACCCGCATTGTGGCACCGACTGACGGTACTGTGGTGGCGATCGTGACTGAGGAAGGTCAAACGGTAAACGCCAATCAAAGTGCGCCGACCATTGTTAAAATTGCAAAATTGCAAAACATGACCATTAAGGCGCAGGTCAGTGAAGCGGACATCATGAAAGTTGAAAAAGGCCAACAGGTGTATTTCACTACTTTAGGTGATGACAGCAAGCGCTATGCTAGCCTACGTCAAGTTGAGCCCGCGCCAGACTCGATTACCGATGAAAGTACCACCAGCACATCAACCAGCACCGCAATTTACTACAATGCGCTGTTTGATGTACCCAACCATGACGGCAAGCTACGTATTGATATGACTGCACAAGTCTACATCGTGATCGATTCTGCAAAAAATGCGTTATTAGTCCCTTCTTCTGCAATTTCCAATCGCCCTGCAAATGCAAAACGTAACAGTGGTTCAAACACGCAAGCAGCGTCATCGACACAAACCAAATCAGACTCAGACCGACCTCAAGGTCCGCGTCTTGAACGTCTAAATTTAAATGCAGCACAACAACAATTGGTTAAAGAAGGCAAAGCTACGCTGAGCGTGGTTCGAGTCTTACAAGCGGACGGCTCAGCTCAACCCAAACAAATTCTGGTGGGTATCAATAACCGCGTCAATGCACAAGTGCTTGCAGGCTTAAAAGAAGGTGATCAAGTGGTGATTGCAGACAGTTCGGAGAATACTGCCGCTTCTGCCAATAGCAGCAACCGCCGTCGTAACAGTCCACCAATGGGAATGTAAGCATGACCAAAAAAGCCTTGCTTGAAGTCAGCAATTTGGTGCGAGAGTTTCCAGCTGGCGAAAGTACTGTCCAAATTCTCAAAGGCATTGATCTGACCATTTACGAAGGTGAATTGGTTGCCATTGTCGGCCAGTCGGGTTCAGGTAAATCGACCCTGATGAATATTTTGGGCTGTCTCGACCGCCCGACCTCTGGAAGTTATCAGGTCAATGGTCGCGAAACTGGTAAACTCGAACCTGATCAGTTGGCCGAACTACGTCGTGAGTATTTTGGTTTTATTTTCCAGCGTTACCATCTTCTTGGCGACTTAACCGCAGAAGGTAATGTTGAAGTCCCTGCGGTTTATGCAGGTGCAACACCGTATGCACGTAAACAACGTGCCACTGCTTTACTGACAGAATTAGGGCTGGGCAATAAAACTCAAAACCGTCCAAGTCAACTTTCTGGGGGGCAGCAACAACGTGTCTCGATTGCACGTGCCTTGATGAATGGCGGTGATGTCATTCTCGCCGATGAACCGACAGGTGCCCTAGACTCGCATAGCGGCGTGGAAGTGATGCGGATTTTGCGTGAGTTAAATGCCGCAGGCCATACCATTATTTTGGTCACCCACGATATGCAAGTGGCGAAAAATGCCTCGCGGATTATCGAGATCAGTGATGGGCAAATCATTGCAGACCGTGTCAATCAACCTGAGCACGACACTGAACTACATAGCGACCCTGATGCAGAAACTGCGATTTCTGCCCAACAAGAAAAAAATAAAAGTGTTTCCGCATGGCGTTCCCTACTCGACCGTTTAGGTGAAGCCTTTCGTATGGCACTTTTGTCGATGAATGCACACCGCATGCGAACCTTTTTGACCATGCTCGGCATTATTATCGGGATTGCCTCGGTCGTGACAGTGGTGGCTTTGGGAAATGGATCACAACAACAGATTTTAAGTAACATTAGTAGTTTAGGTACCAACACCATTACGGTGTTCCAAGGGCGTGGTTTTGGTGACAACTCCAAAACGGCCAACTTTAAAACCCTTGTTCCTTCCGATGCTGAAGCGCTCGCCACCCAACCGTATGTGAGTGCGGTCAGTCCCATGGTGAGTTCATCTAAAACCATTCGCTATCAACAAAGTGAAGCCAATGCCACCATTAATGGAGTCGGTGGTGATTATTTTACAGTGAAAGGCCTGACCTTCAAAAATGGGCAAACCTTTGACCAGCGAAGTGTCCGCGACCGCACCCAAGACGTGGTCATTGACACCAATACACAAAAACAGTTTTTTAGTGATGGTAGCAATCCAATTGGGCAAGTCGTACTTTTGGGCAGTGTCCCTGCACGAATTATTGGTGTCGTCGAACCACAAACCAGTGCTATGGGTTCCGATGATACGTTGAATGTCTATATGCCCTACACCACGGTCATGAGTCGTATGCTCGGTCAAAGTAATGTGCGTAATATCGTGGTACAAATCAATGATAAGTACTCCACCAGCGCGGCTGAAAATGCAATTGTGAACTTACTCACCTTGCGTCATGGTCAACAAGATGTGTTCACCATGAACAGTGACAGTATTCGCCAAACCATTGAAAAGACCACCAGCACCATGACCTTATTGGTTTCTGCAATTGCCGTGATTTCTTTGGTGGTAGGTGGTATCGGTGTAATGAATATTATGTTGGTTTCAGTGACCGAACGCACGCAAGAAATTGGGGTTCGGATGGCGGTGGGTGCGCGTCAAAGTGATATTTTGCAGCAGTTCCTAATTGAAGCCATTTTAGTCTGCCTGATTGGTGGGGTGTTAGGGGTATTGCTCTCGCTAGGTCTAGGACAAATCATTCAAAAATTTGCTGGGGGTAATTTCGGGGTTGCTTACTCAACCACGTCTATTATCGCCGCATTTGTATGCTCGACTTTAATTGGTGTGGTGTTTGGTTTCTTGCCTGCAAAAAATGCAGCCAAACTCGACCCTGTTGCAGCACTTGCCAGAGAATAAGGAAAAAATATGCCTTTTTTATTAACGCGCCTTTGTACCGCGATGCTGCTTGGCAGCACGTTGGTTGGCTGTGCAGCTGTGGTTAAAACACCTTATCAAGCACCAGCAGTACAAACGCCATCTCAGTTTCAATACGACAAAGCAACATCACAACAACGCCAACAAGCCTTGTATGCCGATCAATGGTGGACGTTATTTGGTGATGCACAGCTCAATCAACTGGTCGATGCCGTGCTAGCAAAAAATGCCGATTTGGCTGTTGCAGGGATGACCTTAAAACAAGCGCGCTTACAAGCAGAACTGGCTGAGAATCAGCAAAAGCCAAGAGTGAACTCTACGGTGTCTACAGGCCATCAGTTTGACTTAAACTCAGGCAATGACAGCTCAAGTGGTCTGTCTTTGGGTGCTGGCTTAAGTTATGAAGTCGATTTATTTGGTAAATTGGCCCGTCAAACTGAAGCAAAGAGATGGGAAGCACTGGCGACTGAGCAAGATTTACAAGCCACTGCTCAAAGCTTAATTGGCACCACGGCGAAGTTATATTGGCAGTTGGCCTATTATAATGAAAGCCGTACAACGGCCGAGCAAAGCCTTGCCACCTCACAAAAATTGTATGACTTGGTTAAAGTTCAGTATCAAGCTGGGGCTGTATCAGGATTGGACTTGACTCAAGCTGAACAGTCAGTACAAAGTCAAAAAGCCAGTCTGAGTCAAATTCAGCAAAGTTTGGTCGAGACCCGTACCGCAATTGCCGTGTTACTGCATATGCCTGTACAGCAGTTGAATATTGATGAACCACAGCGTTTACCACGCTTAGCTTTGCCAAGTATTGCTGCGGGCTTACCTGCCGACATTTTGTCGCGCCGTCCAGACTTAAAAGCGGCTGAGCTGCGTTTACGTGAGAGTTTAGCGACCAAAGATGCCACCACGGCGAGCTATTATCCTTCGATCAGTTTAACTGGGAATCTTGGTTCAAGCAGTACCTCGCTCACGCAACTGCTCAAGAACCCAGCCCTAACCTTAGGCGCAAGTTTAAGTCTGCCGTTCTTGCAATATAACGACATGAAACGCGACCTTGCGATTAGTCAATTGGACTATGAAAAAGCCATCATGCAATATCGTCAGACCTTGTATCAAGCCTTTGCCGATGTGGAAAATGCCCTGTCTGCGCGAACGGAGTTGAGTCAACAAGTGCAATTACAACAGCGGAATTTAGAACTGGCTGAAAAAGTGGAACGGTTGACCCAAGTACGTTATCGCTATGGTGCCGTGGCTTTAAAAACCTTGTTGGATCAACAAGAAACCACACGCACTGCGCGCTTAACGTTGGTCAATACCAAACAAAGCCAATACAACGCCTATGTGACGTTGATGCAAGCACTCGGTGGAAGTCCTGTAAAAGAATTACCAAAACAATAGTCCTAGCGCTATGGTTTTGCTCTGTTATTCTTTCACCAGATCTGGATTATTCTGGATCTGGTGAATACGTTTAATATTGTCTTGATCATCAAAAACAACTTCATACGAAAATTGCTGACCATCGAAATACATCTCGGCTGGAGAGCCAATCACTTCCCATAAACCAATCGAGGCAATATCCGCAGTCGTGTGCCATAACGTACGACTGATTCTGGCTGCTTTTGAGTAGCCTTGTTGGAAAGTATAAATCTCTTTACGTTCTCCATTGACGGTTTCTGAAGTAACTGGTGCACCCAATTCAGAAATCACATAATTACGGTGTTTTCCAACCTCTAAAACTGTCAGATTCTTTTTATGCGGCTGGTTACTCGCCATCACTGCGGCACAACCTTGAAGTGAAAGAAGAGTGATTAATCCAAAAACAACAGTTATTTTTTTCACGCTTTTACCTACCCCGAAAGCTCAAAATTATATTTTTATCGACATTATCTTTAGAGTTTTAATTCAACAAAAACTAGGATTTATTAGCATATAAAATATTCGATGACAAATAAATAATTATACTTTTTGATAAAACTTCAATTGATCAAACATCACTCAATGGAATATCAAGTCAAAACTCATAGAGTGATGTTGCTCATAGCTTTCGTCTTGACGTAAATATTACTGTTTTATATGCTGATCAAAATATGGCCTTACTACAAGATAAGAAATTAAATTAGTTCTATATTTTATAATGTGACAGTACAAAAAATTATTAAATTAAATAAGGATATTCTAATGAAATTATCTGCATTGTTAATCTCAAACTTTAAGGGTATTAAGGATGAAATTAAAATATTAATTGATAACATCGTTGTCTTAGTTGGTCCTAATAATAGTTGTAAGTCAACAATCTTAGATGCATATGAAGCCTACGTTTCAATGGGAAGCTCATTAAGTCTGGATCATTTTTATGGGCGAAATGCAAATATCCCAGTGATTATTACAGGTATATTTAATGAAGTTACACAGGATGACATCGCAAGTTTAGGTCAAGAATGGCATTTAAAAGATGACCCTGAGTTTGGTGAATGTGCAAAATTTCAAATTCGGTGGGAATCACCAGATGAACAAGGTGTTAAATATAGTTTTAGTAATAAAACTAACGATTGGAAAAAAGGCGGTGCAGGTGGATGGAATACTTTATTACAGAGTAGGCTACCAACCCCTATAAGATTAAATCCAAACGATGGCTATGATGCGCTGGAAAAAGTTGTAAAGGACTTAGCATCAAAAAATGCTGCTCAGAAATTAAAAGATGATAAAAGTAAAATTGCGAATATTGTCTCAGAAATTGAAAAACTTGCTAAAGAAGTAGATGCAGAGCTAGCCAAGAGTATAGGGCAATTAAATAGTAAAATAGAATTAGAGTTAAAGAAACTTTTTCAGGGTGCCACTGTAAGTTTTGAGACTGGTGTGGGCAAATTCAAAGCAGAAGATGCCATTAAAGATGGGAGTAAGTTTTTTATTAAAACTAGCAATCACCCCTCATCCTTGGAACATCAAGGGACAGGATTAAAAAGGGCTTTTTTATGGTCTGCTGTAAATGCTTTATGTAGCGAAGGAATGTATAAAAAAGGAACAAAAACAATTCAAAATGAAACGCCAAAAGTACTATTAATTGATGAGCCTGAAATAAACCTCCACCCTTCAATTATAAAAGCTGCTAGAAAAGCAATTTATGCATTAGCAGACTTAGATGGATGGCAAGTAATCTGTACAACTCACTCTCCAATATTCATTGATCTTACCCAAGATCACACAACACTGATTAAAGTCTCTAATAATCAACAAGGTGTTTTTTACTTTCAAACAGATAGAGCACATTTTGATAATGATGAACGAGATAATCTAAAGATGCTTAATCGTTGCTGCCCTACGGTTAATGAGTTCTTTTTCTACCCTAATGCCATATTGGTTGAAGGGGATACAGAATATTTAGCCTATCAGTACATAATAGAGAAAAGTGGAATGGAGGGAAGTTATTGTGTTATCAATTGTAGAGGAAAAGCCAATATCCCGACCTTCATTAAGATATTTAACCAATTCAATGCAAATGCCATTGCAGTTCATGATTTAGATACCAAGCTGCGGAAAGATGGAATTACTAATGCTATGTGGACAATTAATATAAATATTAGGAAATTAGCTGATACAACAAATGGACGAGTTAAAACAGTTGTCCATAAACCTGATTTTGAAGGCTTCTACCTCAATGAAGCACCAACTAAAGATAAACCTTATAACCTTTTTACTCATTTAACATCAGAAGATTTTGAAACTAATATAAAATATAAAGAGTTAAGAGAGTCCTTGAGTTCAATCATTAATGGAACCCATAAAGGCTTATACAGCACAGAAGCAGAACTAGATGATATGGTCTAGTGAGGACAGAATAAAAATAATAGAAAGTGACAACCAGTAGTTAGATATATTTTTAAATCCTCTACCTTCAAAAACAAAGCCGCTATAAAAGCGGCTTTATCAAATAATTTGAATCAATCTAATTAGTCATCGAGCATCAAGTCTGGGCTCATCCCCACAGTGTTGAAACCTGCATCGACATACATGATTTCACCCGTAATACCATTTGCCCAAGGTGAGCAAAGGAATAATGCAGCATTACCGACATCTTCAATGGTCACATTGCGTTTAAGTGGTGAAATTTTTTCGTTTACATCTAACATTTTGCGGAACGATTTAATACCAGATGCCGCCAAAGTACGAATTGGGCCTGCTGAAATCGCATTCACACGAATCCCTTCTGCACCCAAGCTTGAAGCCAAGTAACGTACGCCCGCTTCTAGCGATGCCTTCGCCATACCCATCACGTTATAGTTTGGCATCACACGCTCAGAACCTTGGTAAGTCAAGGTCAATAAGCAACCTTTACGAACTAAAAGTAATGGCTTCGCAGCACGCGCCATAGCAATGAAACTATATGCACTGATGTCATGTGCCACTTTAAAACCATCACGATCCGTTACATCGGTAAAGTCACCATCCAAAGTATGCGCAGGCGCAAAACCAATCGAATGCACCACACCGTCTAAACCATCCCAGTGTTTTGCCAATTCAACAAAAGTCTGTTCAATTTCAGCATCGACAGCCACATCACATGGTAGAACAATCGTTGAGCCAAATTGTGCTGCAAATTCATCTACACGTTTTTTCAGTTTTTCATTTGGATAGGTAAACGCAAGTTCCGCACCTTCACGGTGAAGCGCTTGAGCAATACCAAATGCGATTGATAATTTACTTGCAATACCTGCTACTAAAAAACGCTTTCCAGCCAATAGTCCTTGTGCCATGTGACTCTCACTCAAAATAATTTATCTGCATAATGCCAAGTTTAAGTTGAAACCGAAATTGCATAATGCGCCTTTTTTCAATTCATCAACATTCAATAACAAATACGCCCCGATGAAGGGGCGTATTTGTTAAAACTGGGAGAGATTAGTCATCGCCACGCAACATGCTGAGTAGACGTAGGAATGAATAGTACATCCACACCAAAGTTGCTAGTAGTGCAATACCACACAGCCACTCCATCGCTTTCGGAGCGTGTTGTGCCGCAGCACTTTCAATCAAATCAAAATCTAGAATTAAGTTCAGTGATGCAATCACTGCAACAAAAGCGGCAAAACCTAGACCTAATAAGTTGTTTTCAAATAAAAATGGAATACTTGAACCAAAAGCCAAACGCATGACCATCTGCACCACAAACACAATCGCGATGGCAATTGATGCCGACATCACTACAGATTTGAATTTTTCAGTGGCACGAATAATTTGAAAACGATACAGGCCAAACATCACTAAAGTGGTGACAAAAGTTGCCAACAACGCTTGTAAAGGTACACCCGGATATTTCAATTGGAAGATAACCGACACCCCACCTAAAAAAGCACCTTCAAACAAGGCATAAGGAATGGCAAGGGTACGTGCGGTATTTGGTTTAAAGGTCGCAATGAGGCCTAGAATCAGACCACCAATTGCCCCGACTAAGGTTGCAGCATAGGCCAGCGAAATATTTAAGGTCATGAAACAGTATAAAAACAGTGCCATACCGACCACAGCCGCAATCACTGTAAGTAATACAGATTTCTGAATAGCACCTTGAACAGTCATCGGTTGACTATAGTCCGCATGTGTTTCCACGCGGTTCAAAATAGGGTTATTACTTTGCATAACTCAACTCTTTGTTATAATTTAATTAATTTACTTTATCATAAAGCGTGTTTTAAACTTGTATAGCAAAAAAGTGTTTCTTTTTTCTACACAAACACCCTCAGCTCTATTCTATTCGATTTCAATAAAAAAGAGGCTAGCGCCTCTTTCTTTACTACTTATTTATTCATAATAAAAAAGTATTCACGATAATACTTCAGTTCCGCAATCGAATCACGAATGTCATCCATCGCTAAGTGTGAAGCATTCTTTTTCAAGCCACTCATAATTTCTGGACGCCAGCGTTTAGCCAACTCTTTTACCGAAGACACGTCTAAATTACGGTAGTGGAAATATTGTTCCATTTCTGGCATTAAACGGTGTAAAAAACGGCGGTCTTGGCAGATTGAATTGCCACACATTGGTGAGCTTTTTGGATTGACCCATTTCTTTAGAAATTCTAAAGTTTGCTGCTCCGCATCTTGCGCAGTCAATTTACTGCGACGTACACGTTCAATTAAGCCTGTTTGACCATGTTGACGGGTGTTCCACTCATCCATTGCATTCAGTACACGGTCTGGCTGATGTACAGCAAGCACAGGCCCTTCAGCTAAAATATTTAAGTTATCATCCGTCACAATTGTAGCAACTTCAATAATTTGGTCATTATCAGTATCGAGACCTGTCATTTCAAGGTCAATCCAAATCAAACGCGTATCAGCGGTGCTGCTCATAAATGTGCAATCTTATTCGGCTTAAAAACGATGATAGTAGCAAATTAATTGCTTCGATGCTGTAACTGATACCCTGCTTCGTGCTATTTTTGCCATCTTGAATTCATGGTTTTTTAGGATATGAATGGCTTTAATTCGTAAACGTCGTTTAACTGAACAGCAACAACGTCGCATTCAGAAACAACAGCAAACACGTCAAGAAGATATCGACACTTCAAATGATTTAGAAGGCTTGGTGGTACAACACTATGGCCGTCAGCTTGAAGTGCAAGCCCTTACGACTCCAGATCCACATCCCATCAAACCGACGGTACAAGCAGGCGAACCTGAACCGTTTTGGAAACCGATTGAACTCGGCAGTATCTGGCGCTGTCATACACGCACCAACCTCGAACTTCTGGTCACAGGTGATCGTGTCAAATGGCAAGCCGACCCAAATACGGGGCTCGGGATCATCAATGCCATACAGCCACGCCAGTCACTACTGACTCGTCCAGACCGTTACCATAAAGTGAAACCTGTCGCGGCCAATATCAGCCTGATTGTGATTGTGTTTGCGCCACTGCCTGAGCCTGCACCAGGTCTGATTGACCGTTATTTGGTGGCCTGCGCCGATGCCAACATTCCAGCACTTTTGGTGCTGAACAAAACCGATTTGCTCAAAGACAATGACCCGATTTTAGCGTTGATTGCGGAATATCAAGCCTTAGGCTATGAAGTGATGCAAACACAAGCCGATGGCGATTTAACAGCACTGACTCAGCGTTTAAAAAATGAAACTGTGGCTTTTGTTGGCCAGTCTGGTGTTGGTAAAAGCACTTTAATTAATGCCATCGTGCCTGACGCTGCACAAAAAACCAATGTGATTTCTGAAAACTCAGCCTTAGGTCAGCACACCACGACCTCTACCCGTTTGATTGGCTTTGGCGAAGGCGCCTCGCTGATTGACTCACCGGGAATTCGTGAGTTTGGTTTATGGCACTTAGATGCAGACAAAGTGCAACGCGGCTTTCCTGAAATTGAAAACTTGTTGGGCTACTGTCAGTTCCGTAACTGCACCCATAAACATGAAAAACAATGCGCTTTACGCTTAGCAGCGGCAAATGGTGAAATTTTAACGCGCCGTTTAGACAGCTATTTACGTCTGATTGATGAAATTGCTGAAGCTCAGCAAAAAAATTAATTTTTATTCAACCTTAGCCCTTGAAGCGGTGATTTTGATCACCATATTTTATAAGCTATACTCTCTAGCAATTTTTGAATTGTAATTTAGGTGACTTGTGGAACGTTGGTTCGAGTTTATGGGGAATCACCCCTTCTTATTTGGAACACTTGCGGTATTGGTTGTTTTGTTTTTCGTACTTGAAGGACAACGCAATGGTCGCAAAATTTCACCACAATCTTTAGGTATTTTAGTGAAAGCTAAAAATGCCATGTTGATTGACTTACGTGATGCCAAAGATTTCCGTGAAGGTCATATCAGTGGAAGTCGCAACATTCCCTACAGCCAAATTACAAAACATGCTGAAGAGTTAAAAGCTGCAGATCGTCCACTCGTCTTCATCTGTAATTTAGGCCAAGTGGCAGGTACTGCTTTACAACAAGTTGCACATACTGACAGCTATCGTTTAGATGGCGGGATTAGCAACTGGAAGGCTCAAGGCTTACCACTGGTTAAAGCTAAATAATTTGCACAAGGAGAAACTCATGGCTCAAGTCACTATTTACTCAACGACTGTATGTCCATATTGCGTTCGCGCAAAGCAGCTCCTTGAGCGTAAAGGCGTTGAATATAAAGAAATTAATTTATCTAAAGAAGCGCCAGAAGTCCGCATTGAATTGATGCAACGCACCAATCACCGTACGGTTCCACAAATTTTTATTGATGACCAATTTATTGGTGGTTTTGATCAGCTTTATGCTTTAGAGCGTGAAGGCAAACTCGACCAACTATTGGCATAATTAGCTCAGCATATTAAGGATTAGAAAATGAGTGAAGCTCAACCACAACTTGCTTTAGAACGTATTTACACAAAAGATATTTCTTTTGAAGTTCCTGGGGCGCAAGTTTTTACCAAAGAATGGCAACCAGAGTTGAACATCAACTTGTCATCTTCTGCTGAAAAAGTTGATCCAACTCACTATGAAGTTTCACTTAAAGTGGTTGTACAAGCAAACAATGCAGGCGACACGGCGTTTATTGTCGATGTTACTCAAGCGGGTATTTTCCTTGTAGATGGTGTTGAAGAAGAGCGTCTTCCATACATCTTAGGTGCATATTGCCCGAACATTTTGTTCCCGTTCCTTCGTGAAGCGGTGAATGATATGGTGACTAAAGGCAGTTTCCCACAATTGTTACTTACACCAATTAACTTTGATGCTGAGTTCGAAGCAAATATGCAGCGTGCTCAAGCAGCCGCTGTTGAAGGTCAAGCTTAAAACTTTAAGCCCTTCAAACATAAAAAAGACCGCTTTTGCGGTCTTTTTTATTGTACTGAATTATTTAAATGCTTTATGGCCTTGCTGCTTAATGGCCTCAAACTTGGCTGAACTTTGTTTAGCTTCCGCAAGTTTCCCTGCCTGTACCAAATGTTGAGCATGTTCAATTTCTTGGGTTAATGCATCAAACTTTTGTTCATATTGTTTCACTTTAACACTGTCTTTTGGTTGTTTCACCAAAGTATCAGGCTTGTTTTGCTTGGCAGTTGCCGCGGCTTTTTGCATTTCAGTTAATGCGGTATTCGCCTCTGTGGCAGTCTTGGCTTGAGCAAAAGCTTTTGAGTTTTTCGCCAAAGATTTCATCGCACCTTCTAGCACTTCCGACGCTTGTGCAAGTCCTGCCAAACATAAACCACTGCTCAACAGCACAACCTTTAATAATGTTTTCATTCTTATTCCTATGAGTTTGCAAAAAAAATGCAGCCTAAGGCTGCATTGAATATCGCAAAAATGAAGACCGATGTAAATTAAAAATCATCATCACTTTCAGGGTCTCGATGTAAAGCATCGTGAATCGCTTCAACCAACTGCAAAGCAATTTCTTGTTTCGACGCTTTTTCCAAATCGCGCTTTTCCATTTTATAGCTTTCTGCAAAAAAGACCGTCATCGCATTTTCATCAGAAGCAAAACCAATATCAGGACGTGACACATCATTACAGGCAATCATATCGAGCTTTTTCGCGACCAATTTACCTGCGGCATATTCCTCGACATTACGTGTTTCTGCTGCGAAACCCACCATGAACGGGCGTTTATCTTGCTGTGCAATAGTCGCCACAATATCAGGGTTTTTGATTAAAGAAACATTGAGCTCGTCCCCTGCTTTCTTAATCTTATGCTCTGCGACTTCTGCAACACGATAGTCCGCGACAGCGGCAGTCGCGATAAACACATCACAGCCTTCATCTAACATTTGCATACTGGTATCCAGCATTTTCATGGCAGATGAAACGTTGATTCGGCGTACACCGTTCGGTGTGTCTAAGCTGACAGGACCTGCAATTAAAGTCACTTTGGCTCCTGCCGCATAACAGGCAGCAGCAATAGCAAAGCCCATTTTCCCTGTACTGTGGTTGGAAATATAACGCACAGGATCAATCGCTTCACGCGTTGGCCCAGCAGTAATGGTGACTTTTTTACCCGCCAGCATCCCAAATTTTTCAGCCATGGCACGCTGCGCTTTATGGAAGTATTCTGTCACTTGGTGTGCCAAATCCTCAGGCTCAGGCATACGGCCTAAACCGACATCACCACAAGCTTGCGCACCTGCATCTGGCATGATTACATGCACGCCATCTTCCACCAAAGTCGCTAAATTACGCTGCGTTGCTTTTGCCGCCCACATTTGTTGGTTCATGGCTGGTGCGACCCATACAGGGGCTTTGGTGGCTAAATATAAAGTAGAAAGCAGATCATCGGCTAAACCCGCAGCAAACTTTGCGATGGTGTTGCAACTGGCAGGCGCAACCAAGAGCAAGTCTGCCCAACGTGCTAGCTCAATATGCCCCATGCCCGCTTCGGCTTCAGGGTCGAGAAGTGCAGTATGGACGGGGTTACCCGACAAAGCTTGAAAAGTTAGCGGCGTAATAAAAGCCTGCGCACCTTCGGTCATCACCACACGGACTTGAAAACCCGCATCTTTTAAACGGCGAACCAAAATGGCACTTTTATAGGCAGCAATACCGCCCGTAACAGCTAAAAGGATATTTTTATTTGGAATTACACTGAGATCAAAGCTCACGAACAGGCTACCTTTCTGTTGCAGTGGCGCTCACAATAGCATTAAATAGTCTCGTACCCAATCATCGATTGGACCCTGTTTCTCAAATTAAGAATAAAAAAGTATAAAATAATGCACTTATCCATAAAAAAATGGCCTGAACAAGAACGGCCACGTGAACGCTTATTACAACAAGGGCCAGCCAGCCTCTCCGATGCAGAACTGTTGGCCATTTTCATCCGTTCGGGCTCAACGCAACATTCTGCGGTCGAATTGGCACGTCTTTTGTTGCAACATTTTGGTAGTCTGAATGCGGTTTTCGATGCTGAACTGCCCGAGCTCAGCCAATTTCACGGCATTGGCCCGACCAAGTATTCACAATTAATGGCCGTCAAAGAATTGGGACGACGCTACAGTAGCCAGCAGCTCAAGCAACAAAAGTTGGAACTCAATCATTCAGCTCAATTGCTCAAGTTTTTACAGTATGAATTTTCAGGCGAGAACCAAGAAGTCTTTGCGGTGCTCTGCTTGGATGCACATTTAAGAAAAATAAACTTTAAAAAATTGTTTTTTGGCGCAGTCAATTCTTGTGAAATATCGATCAATCAATTGCTCCGTTATTGTATTGCTCAACACGCCACTTTCATGGTGATTGCCCATAATCATCCACTTGGAAAAGCTCAACCCTCCACGGCGGACATCGAACTGACCGAGCGCATTCTTCAAGCCAGTCAGCTCGTGGATATTCAAGTGATTGATCATTTCATTTTATCACCCGAAGGTGCTTTTTCTTTTGCTGAACACGGTCTGATCCAATCCGTTTAAATATGCAGACAAATGATTGACAAATACCGCGACAAATATGAAGATCAAGCAAAATTTTAAAAGAATTCTAATCACATGATTGTGCGTGATCAGCCCAGTATTTTTAAGGTGCTTTTTTCATGGCGTGGCACCATTCTTCCCAAAGTTTTACCGCCTTTGGGTGTGGTCATGTTGGTCTCTGCCATTATTGGCATTTTGTCCTATGTCGGCTATTTCCACTTCCCTGAACTGCCTTTGGTCGGCTTCACCCTCATTGGGGTGGTGCTTTCCATTTTCCTCGGCTTTAAAAATAGTGCCTGCTATGACCGTTGGTGGGAAGCGCGAAAGTTATGGGGCATTTTAATTGCCAACTCACGTCACTTTGACCGTGACTGTCGTATCTTGACCCAAGGTCGTCGTGAACGTGTAATTCAACATGTGATTGTCTTTGCCAATGTCTTACGCGACCGTTTACGCCATCAAACAGCCAATCCAACAGAATTGGTGCAGACCAGTGGCTTAAGTCAAAATGCACTGACTCAGCTGTATCAACAAGCCAATGCCCCACAGTATACACTCAGTCTGATTCAGTGGGAGTTGATGCAGGCATTAAAAGAAGGTGAAATTAGTGACATTGTCTATGCGCAGCTGAATCAGCACGTTGCTGACTTGAGTGTGGTGCAAACTGGTTGTGACCGTATTGCGACAACGCCGCTACCTTTTGCCTACTCAGTACTACTCAATCGTACGGTGTATTTTTTCTGTCTCATTTTACCGTTTAGCTTAGGTTCAACCTTGGGTATTTTTACCCCACTCTTGGTTGGTGTATTGGCCTATACTTTCTTAGGACTCGATGCTTTGAGTTCGGAAATTGAAGAGCCTTTCGGAACGCAAAGTAATGACTTGCCACTGGACTCGATGGTACGTACTATCGAAATTGAACTGCTTGGGACTTTAGGTAAACCGACTCCCCCCCCCATTCAAGCACAAGACAATAACTTACTCTAATCGAGCGCATGCTTACCTTCTCTTAGGCTACATAGCTCATGGAGAAGGTGGGAATGACCTGTACTCTTTAGATAAAACTTTCCCAAATCCCCACTTGCCCGTCTTTGACTCTGGGAATATTGCCCAACTTAATCCACGGCATATTGTCACCATGAAAGTCACTACCGACCGATACTTTTAAACCATGCTCGGCAATCATCCGGTCCACCATTTGACGGGTAGATGTTGGTTCAACATTGGGCGGCAACTCAACCGCATCCCCACCAAACTGCGCAAATATTTCAATCAGATAACGAATGTTCGTAGCAGATAAGTCATACCGTGTCGGATGCGCCAATACGGCAAAACCGCCACTGGCATGAATCACTTGAATGGTTTCTTCTAAGCCCAGCCCATCAAATTTCACGTAGGCTTTCTTACCTTCCTTAATATATTTATCAAATGCTTGTTGCGCACGACTCACATACTTTTTTTCAACCAAGGTCTTGGCAATATGGGTTCGAGTCACACGGTCAGGCATCTGTTCAACTTTCGCTAAAACATCGAGATAAATATCTTCACCAATCAATGGAATCAACAAATCACAGATTTGCTTAGCACGTCGCGCACGGATTTGTTTTTGCTGTTCAAGGCATTTTTGCAGTGGTTCTAAGTCTTGCATATTCAATGCAACCACATGCACACCATAGTTTTTCTGGGTTGAGGGTCTCGACCACTGACTCGAAATTTCTACCCCCGAAATAATACGCATCGCATGTGACTTTGCAGCCAACTCTGCCAACGCAAGACCATCCATGGTGTCATGGTCTGTCAAAGCCAAGGTGTGGATGCCTTTTTCCGCGGCAGCATCAACCAATTGCTTCGGTGTGAAAGTACCATCAGAAATATTGCTGTGAGTATGTAAATCTACGCCTTCCATCACTTATACTAGCTATTTATTTGAACAGATTTAGATACTCTAACATGAAAGCACTTTTAGACTTTGTGCCGCTGATAATTTTCTTTTATTTATATAAAACTGTAGATCCTAAAAATACTGATCACCCATTGCTCCAATTGATTGGTTCTGCTGGGGGTGTCGATAATAATAATATTCTTGTAGCGACCACAGGTTTGATCATTTCGATGCTGGTGGTTTACGGCGCACTGTTCTTCATGCAAAAGTTCCGTTTAGACAAACAACAGTGGATTGTGTTGTTTATGACGGTTATTTTCGGCGGTGTCACCTTAATGCTGTCGGATGACTTTTACATCAAACTCAAAGCGGCCTTACTGAATATTATTTTCTCAGGCGCTTTCTTACTTTCTCCTTATTTTGGCAAAGAACGCAAACCGCTGATCAAACGCTTGTTCGGCCCAATCTTCAATTTATCCGACTCGGGTTGGATAAATTTAAACTTTGCATGGGCTGCTATGTTTGCCCTCATGTCTTTTTTACACGTATTTTTCGCATTTTTATTTATGGACGGAAAATATTGGGGAGAATTCACGGCTTTTGGTGACATGATCGTGATGTTTTCCTTTATCATTATTCAGTTTATTGTATTGCGTAAATACTTTAAATCTTCTGAAGAGTAATTTAGCCAGAATATACATCGAGAACTCTTATGCCGCTATTCGTCGTCACATGTACCGATCAAGAAGGTACAGTCGAAAAACGTCTTGCTACACGTCCAGAACATCTTGCTCGTTTACAAAAGCTCAATGATGAAGGTCGTTTAATTGTTGCAGGAGCGATGCCGAAAGATCCAAGCAATCCGCAAGCAGGCTTTTACGGCAGTACAATCATTGTTGACTTTGAATCACGTGAAACACTCGATGTCTGGTTACAGGAAGAGCCATTCTTAAAAGCAGGGGTTTATCGTCAGATTGATGTTAAACCATTTAATAAAGCATTCCCTCAAGGATAAGGTCATGCGCGTTGTTGTCACAAGCTTATTGGGCTTATCTCTTCTTTCTTCTATGGCGTGGGCCGTTGAAACCGCTCCTGCCCCAAGTGTAGCCCCTGCTGTACCAGCAACGACTGCCGCACCTGTTCAAGTGCAAGGCAGTACGACTCAACCGAAAATCATTCCTGCGGTGGCCACAGTTAGCCCAACAGGTCAACCGCAAGAAGCCAAACCACTCACCGCTGAACAACTGGCAAAGAACAAAGCATTGCAAGATGCCAAAGTCAAAGCATTGGTCAAAGACCAAGCTTCACGTCTTGCACAATTGGAAAAAGCCAATCTCGATGCTTTGGCGCAAAACCAAGAGCTTCAACTCAAAAATGATAGCCTCGGTGTACAAGTTCAGGTCTTACAAAGCGAACGTAGTGCGCAAATGTTCCTCTACGGTGCGGCAACCATCGCTGTTGGTGTATTACTGGGTTTCTTAATTGCCAGTTACGTTTATACCAAACGTCGTCGTCAGTGGTAAGCTAAGCCCTATTGAAAACAATAGGGTGCTGTGGTTGTGTCGCGTGCAATTCAAACTGCCGATTTAGAGTGGCAACAGATTGATGGCATAGATGTGCCAGTCTCAAAACAATTTGGCGATGTCTATTTTTCCAAAGACAATGGCCTACTCGAAACTCGCCATGTGTTTTTAAATGGCAATGATTTACCTGAGCGTCTGTCCAATCTTCAGCCCTTTGAATATTTTAGTGTTGGTGAAACAGGCTTTGGCACAGGGCTCAACATCTTGGCGCTTTGGCAACTTTGGCAACAGGTTCGCCCAAATAACCACAGCCACCTTCATGCCATTTCAGTTGAAAAATTTCCGCTGTCTAAAACGGATCTGATACGTGCACTCAATGTCTGGCCTGACCTCAAACCGATCGCCGATCAACTGATCGCACAGTACCCGCACCCAATTGCGGGTTGTCATCGCCTGAACTTCCCTGAGGAACGTTTTAGCCTTGACCTTTGGTTAGGCGATGCCCACGATGTTTTCCCAAGCATGGTAAAAACCAGTAGCGTTAACGCATGGTTCCTCGATGGTTTTGCGCCTGCCTGTAACCCAGACATATGGGAAGAGCAAGTACTGAATCACATCGTTCGCTTATCTGGTATTGGAACGACATTTTCTTCATTTAGTGTCGCAGGCGTGCTCAAACGTGGTTTAACACAGCATGGTATTTCTATTTCACGTCTGCGTGGCTATAAGCATAAACGCGAAATGCTCAAAGCCATCTGGTTATCTGCTGAGCCTGAAAATACATCAGACGCTGTAGATACCAAATCAGTATTAAATCAAAATCAACCTGATCAAGTACCACACGCTTTTAAACAACGCCAAATTGCTATCATTGGCGCAGGGATTGCAGGTTTAACTAGTGCATGGGCCTTTGCTGAGCGCGGACACCAAGTCACGCTCTACGACCAATCTGAGCCACTTGCAGGAGGTTCAGGCAATCCGCTGGCGTTACTCAACCCAAAACTTTGTCCGATTGAACAAAGTCATGAACATTTAATGACTTTAGCTTGGCAACATGCTTTACAGCACTATCCCAAGTTTCAGGCTTTTCGCCCCATTCAAGTACATCAACTGGCGCTGAAAAAAGCCGAAGACTTACTCGATCTCGAACAACAATATCCTGCAGGTCTTATGACAGCCGAAACCGCTGCTGATTGTACGTTAATTACTGAATATCCAAGTCTGAATCTAACTGAAGCTGGCGCTGTCTCACCACATCAACTCAAAGATCAAATCTTAGCGCATCCGCTCATTCAGTTCGTACAAGCCAACATTACTCAAATCCATCCAGAGCACAATGAACTTTTCAATGAGCAAACCCAATCTCTCGGTCAGTTTGATCACGTGATTGTCTGTTGTGCACGCCACACGGCTGCTTTCTTTGAGCAGTACCCTGTGCTGAAGCCCATTCGCGGACAAGTCAGTTGGGTGGAGAATACTGCACAACCTTTGGCCCTCGATCAAGCCTATAGCTATGGCGGCTACTGTATGCAGCTTGATGCTCAACAGTTCATTTTAGGTGCATCCTTCTATCCCAATCGAGACGATAGCGATGTTTTGCTTGAAGACCATATGCATAACTACGAGCTTATCCACAGTGTCTTTCCACATTATGCACAATCGCTTCCTGATGTGACGACTTGGCAAGGCCGTGCATCTGTTCGCGCGCAAAGTCTGGACTATTTTCCAGTCCTTGGAAAAATGTCTGAACAGACTGAAATTTATAGCTTTGCTGGCTTGGGTTCTAAAGGCTTTTTGTTTGCCCCTTTATGTAGTGAAATTTTAGCGGCGCAGATACTGAAAGAGGCCTGCCCTGTTCCTGAGTCACTGCTACAAAAGCTCAGTCCGACCCGATTCCATAAAAAGCTCAAAGCCAAAAAGCCTTATTTTAAAGCGCAGTCTTAGTTCTGCTTATGACTCAAGTACAGCATATAGAGCTATAAATAGAGAAATGTAAATTTCTAAGACATTAAAAAAGCGCCTGACGGCGCTTTTTTTGCTTCTGCTTAATTACTTTGTTCTAAGGCTAAACCAGCATCACGAGCAGCACGGGTACCACCCATTAAAATCACATACTCACGCGCACTGTCAAAACCTTCGAGTAACTCTGCAGCACGTGGCGCTTTACTACCGCCACCACATAAAATGTAAATCGGTTGATCCGTCGACACTTGAGTAAGGCTCTGTGCTGAAAGTTCTGTGATTGGCTGATTAATCGCCCCTTTCACGTGTGCTTCAGCATAAGCACTTGAATCGCGTACATCCCAGATGATCGCATCCTCTGGGAACTCAAATGTTGTAATTTCTTGTTTACGGATCATTGCGCACTCCTTTGATGTAAACAACACTTGGCAAATGAAGAAAACATCCCTAGCATCTCAGATATTCTTTCCATTTGTAAAGGTTTAATCCATGCCATCTTTTGATATTGTTTCAGAATTAGAAATTTTTGAAGTAAATCATGCCGTTCAGAACACCCAAAAGGAAATCGCAACCCGTTTCGACTTCCGTGGTCAGGACGTTTCAATTGAACTCAATGAAAAAAACAAAGAAATCAAAATTTCAACTGAAAGTGATTTCCAGTGTGAACAAGTGTACACCATGTTAGAGAACCATTTCTTTAAACGTAAAGTCGATATTCAAGCGCTTGATCCACAAAAAATGACTGCTTCAGGTAAAAATGTACTTCAAGTGGTGAAATTAAAAGACGGACTTGACTCAGATACCGCAAAAAAAATTAACAAGGCCATTAAAGAAAGCGGCATTAAAGTGCAATCTTCAATTCAAGGCGACAAAATTCGTGTGACTGATAAAAAGCGCGATACATTACAGCAAGTAATGACGTTTTTAAAAGAACAACAATTTGGTCTGCCTTTACAATTCAATAACTTTAAAGACTAATACTCTTGTTTGATCATTTGAGGTAACTATGCCAAAGGCCAATCGCTTATCAAAACTTGTAAAAACCACGTCACGCTTGCCGAAAGCATTACGTACGCGATTATGGAGTCAAGCTTTTGGTCGCATAGTTCCCATGGTCGGCAGTGCCAATATTCGTTATTTGCAAGTCAGTCACAGCGAAGTCGTGGTCAAAATCGAAAATCACCGTGCCATGCAAAACCATATTGGTCAACTGCATGCCTGCGCCATGGCCTTAATTGCTGAAACGGCAACCGGTTTTGTAACAGGGATGAATGTACCTGATCATTGCATCGTTCTGATTAAAAGCATGCACGTTGACTTTAAACGTCCGAGTAAAGGTGCCATGACAGCGACAGCCACCTTAACACCAGAACAACAGCAGCTGATGCAAACCACCGCTAAAGGTGAAACTTTAGTTTCTGTGACAGTGATGGATGAGTCTGGTGAAGCACCCGTTCAATGTGAAATGTTATGGGCGTGGCTCGACAAAGCATCATTAAAAAAGTAAAAATGTAAATATAACTTACTGTTTGGTAATTATAAAATTTACAACAATACTCTAAAGCTACGACTAAAACTTACTATATCTGTGCTTCGACTCAGCTCAAAATCATGCTACATAACATGAATATTTGAGCTGACCTGATGAAAAAAGACTAATTTTAGCGACTGCCTTATTTTCTTTGGGGCTGGTGGCCTGCCAACAGCACAATCCCGCCAATACATTGGTTTCAACAACGCCGAATGACTATTCGCCTCCTGCCCTGACCGAACAAAATAAAAAAATTGTAGTGGACTTCTATGAAGGGGTTTTTAGCAAACATCAGGTTCAAATCTATTCTGACCGCTATATTGGTACACAATACATTCAACATAATCCCTATGTTGCAGACGGCAAAGCGCCTTTTGTAAACTACTTCACCCAGTACTTTAAAGAACATCCAGATGCAAAAAACACCATCAAGCGTGTCGTAGCCGAAGGTGATTTGGTGGTGCTCCATGTACATTCCACTCAAAATGCACAAGATCGTGGTGAGGCCGTTGTCGATATTTTCCGCGTCGAACAAGGCAAAATTGTAGAACATTGGGATGTGATACAAAGCATTCCCGCGGAGTACGCCAACCGCAATACTATGTTTTAATCCATCGGACTGCATGGAATAACAATAAAAAAGCCAGTGATTACACTGGCTTTTTTTGCAGACCAACTCAAGCTTTAGTTAGATTGGCTTGCAAGAAACTTTTCTTTAACATCCGCTGGAATCTGACGTTTATTGCCTTTGACATCAACAGCAACAAAGGTAAATACACCTTCAGTCACACGTACAGGTGGACGTGAACTGTCATGACTATCCCACACTTCAATTTCCATTTGAATAGACGTATTGCCCACTTTTAACAGTTTGGTATAACAACTGATGACATCGCCGACTTTCACTGGAACTAAGAACGTCATCTGATTAATTGAAATCGTTGCACAGCGTCCCTTACTAAAACGTTCTGCGTGAATTGCACCCGCCAAATCCATTTGTGACACAATCCAACCACCAAAAACATCTCCACTCCAGTTGGTATCGGCTGGCATTGCAATTGTCTGAAGAGACAACATTCCTTCTGGTTTCACATGAATCTCTGACACGTTGACTCCAATTTGCGTTATGACTGGGCTTGCAACTGTTGATCTAACCATTGTTGCAATTGTGGCGCACGAAGCGCACCGCTTATTCTAGCAATTTCCGTGGTTTTATTCATTAAAACTAGGGTCGGAATGCTGCGTACGTTAAATGCACTGCTCAATCGCGGAGACTCTTCGGTATTAATTTTGGCAAAAATAACCTGCGAATTTTGCTTGGCCACTTCAGCAAAGTGCGGAGCCATCATTTTACATGGACCACACCACTCGGCCCATAAATCAATAAATACAGGCAAATCACTATGGCTAATGAACTGGCTAAAATTCTGCTCATTCAATTCAATCGGTGCCGCAGGTAACAGCGCTGCGTGGCATTGGCCACAGCTCGGATTAGCACTCAATTTCTCTTCAGGCACACGATTTTTGGCTAAACAAGTAGGACAGACGATAATCATTTAGTTGACTCCAATATGTTGATGTAAGAATTCTAATTGGGTCGAAATGGCTTTTTCAAACCAACTGGCATGATAAATATCAAAATGCTGCATCTCCCATTCATGATATTGAACAAAAGGGGCAATATTGGTCGCGGCTTCACGACTGGATTCAATCGGAATTAAACTATCATGCTTGGCGGCAATGAAAAGTACAGGAATATTAATTTGTCTGACATTTTGAATCGGACGATAACGAATTAAATTAAAAAAGAATCGGGCAGGTATCTCCCCACTCCAATAATAATCAGGATTAATAATCGAACGATACCCCAAATAGGCATCTTGCGTCGGCAAAAAACATAACTCTCGTGGATCAACCACAGGTAAAGTGGTCGGGGACATCCCCACTTTTCCACCCATATAATCTTGGCTGGATAGTTTTAAGGCTTTAGGGAACTGTTGCAAAGGATATAACTTAGCACTGGCTGCCCCATCCACAAAAGGCACTTGTGCTATCACGGCCTGTACATTCTTGAATTCTGCTGCAATATCGAGCACATAACCGCCACTGAGCGCGGTCCCCCACAGCACGATCCGTCGACTATCGATCGACTTACGTTCTTTGAGGTGGTTAATCATGGTCCGCCAGTCTTCAAGCTGCTTCTTAATCGAGACCAGTTCTCGTGGACGCCCAGTACTACCGCCCCAATGACGGTAGTCAAATAACACGACTGCATAGCCCGCTTGTGCAAAACGCTGCGCAAATTGGATCAGTTTAAATTGGCGAAGCCCAGCCAAACCATGGGCCATCACAATCACTGCTGGCTTTTCTTCAGTTTTCGGACGATAGAAATCCGCAGCAATGACCTCTTGGCCACTTTTGACATATAGCGGTTCAACGGTATAGGCGTGCATACCTGCTCCATTGCGTTATTTTATGGTTGTAATCGCTTATAAATATTTCAACAGCATAGGCTGAACTTTCAGCTTAATGCTATCATAAAGCATATCTCGATTAGTTTAATTTTGGAGTGACAGCATGAGCGAAAATGTAGGCTTTGCAGGTCAAATTGGCCCAGAACATTTGGTTCAAGTGGTTGAAAAAGGGTTTAAATCTGTGATCAATAACCGCCCAGACATGGAAGGTGGTCCAGAACAACCAACCAGCGCTCAAATTGAAGAGGCAGCTCGTGTTGCAGGCCTCGATTATGTCTATCAACCTGTGGTTGCAGGGCAAATCACAGAAGTGGATGTGCGCACTTTTGCCAATCATTTCAATGAGCTACCAAAACCTGTTTTAATGTTCTGCCGTACAGGTAATCGCTCAAACAATTTATACCAACTGGCGAAACAAATGGACCTGTTAGATGACTAAACGGTTGTTTAAAAGTGTCATCTGCACTGCTCTGATTTTAACGAGCAGTGCATTGTGGGCGGCAACGAATAACTTGAGTCAAGCACTCAGCCCACAGCTCAGTTTTTCAGGGGAAATGACCCAAGACAAGTTTCAACAATTGATGAAACAAGGTTTTAAATCGGTCATTGTCAATCGACCAGATCAAGAACAAGGTAATACCGTTCGCGTTGATCAACTGCGTAATATTGCGGAACAGTCCAAAGTCAGCGTAATTTACCAACCAGTTACCAGCAGTAAAATTTCTGAAACAGACGTGGTCGAATTTGCTAAATATTATAATGAATTGCCCAAGCCTATTTTAATGGTCTGTAAGAGTGGTGCTCGCTCTAGTCTGCTGTTCAATCAGGCAAAACAACGAGGATTACTCCATGAATAAACTGTTGCTGCTTTTAGTCTGCTGTACCTTAATGACAGCATGTAGCTCAATGAATGTCCGTCCTACCGTTGGGGTAAGCGTTGGTACTGGCTTATAAATCAAATGAAAGTGAAGACGGCATCTAGCGCCGTTTTTTTTTACAAAATATAATCATCTACAGCCCTGAATATGTTAACTATAGAGTATGTCTCGCTTAGATAAACGTTTGCTTATGTATGATCTGATTATTATTGGAGCTGGAACTGCGGGTATCGCAGCCTACCAACAAGCCGTGAAGTCCACACAAAATCTATTAATCATTAATGATGGGCCATGGGACACCACTTGTGCACGTGTTGGCTGTATGCCGTCAAAAGTGCTGATTTCTACAGCAAATCGCATGCATGATATTCAACATGCGGATCGTGTCGGATTGCAAGTAGAGTCAAAAATAGACCGCAATCAGGTCATGCAACACGTACAAAAACTCCGTGATCGCTTTACTCGTAGTACTCTTAAAACCGTAGAGAGCTGGACTGAGTCCCATAAAATTCAGGGCCGTGCTCGCTTTGTCGATTCAAAAACGGTCGAAGTTAATGGGCAACACTACCAAGCCAAAAGCTTTATTTTAGCTGTAGGCTCCACACCTAGCTTTGACCCAGCATGGAAGAATGAACTCGGTGATCGGCTCATCACCTCCGATCAAATCTTTGAACTCAATGCTTTACCCAAATCTTTAGCAGTGATTGGGAGCGGCGTCATCGCAATTGAACTTGCGCAAGCCATGCAACGACTTGGCGTCAATACCACTGTCTTTGCACGTAGTCGTAAAGTCGGCGTTCTGACTAGTCCTAAATTGCAGCAGTTGGCACAAACAGAAATTAGCACCGAACTTGAGATCAAGTTCGAAGTTTTACCAGCAGAAGTTAAATATACAAACAATCAAGTTGAACTTAGTTTTACTGAAAATAGTCAGCCTAAAATACTTAACGTCGATTATTTACTGGTCGCCACTGGGCGAAGCAGCCTTTTAAATACCCTTCACCTCGAAAATATCGACACCTCATTCACAGACTTAAAACATTTACCTGTTGATCCTGAAACCAAACAACTCGCCGACTATCCGATTTTTATCATTGGCGATGCACATACTGATACTCCATTACAACATGAAGCCGCTCACGAAGGTAAGGTCTCAGTCAAAAATGCATTAAATTTCCCTACTATAGAATCATGCAAAACTCTAACACCCTTAGGCATCGTGTTTAGTAGCCCAGAAATGGCAATGGTTGGACAAAACTTTAAGCAACTACAAAGTGTACCTATCGATTTTGTCATCGGCGAAGTCTCTTATGCTAAACAAGGACGTGCATTAGTTCTGGGTAAAAACCATGGGGCCATCGAGGTATATGTGGATAAAAGCAGCCGAAAGTTGCTGGGTGCTGAATTACTCACAGACTCTACTGAACATTTGGCCCATTTACTGGCATGGATGATCGCAGAACAACTGACCGTCGATGAAATTTTAGAAAAACCGTTTTATCACCCAACCCTTGAAGAAGGTTTAAGAACGGCATTAAAACATGCACGTCGACAGCTAGATACCTAAACTGCGCAATTCATGATTCATGTTCTTTTAATAAGGTTTTCTGTGTGCAATTAAATAATTGCATCAAATAAGATATAAAAGTCAGAAATGCTGGCTTTTTTGCCATTTAAGCCCTTATAGATAGCTTATTTTCGGATCTTTTCATCTGATTACTTCTTCTTATTTTTACCTATTAAATTTTAGAAGCCCTTATAGTGAAGTCTTCTGTAAGCGTCCGCTGAATCCCATGCCTATTTTTTAATTTTGGTCGGATTTCCAGCGGTGTGGCAGTAATTCTTCTATTTGGGTCAC
>Ga0155634_1070_pt1 | contig 62972 bp, 50 predicted proteins | sample RifCSPhighO2_12_FD_107291 | JGI IMG/M metagenome (GOLD analysis project Ga0155634, IMG submission 107291) | Pseudomonadales bacterium RIFCSPHIGHO2_12_FULL_40_16
TGCTCGGTTATATGCGGGCCAATTGGTTGTGCGGTAGATTTTGTGTGTAGGCTTCTTCATTTGAAAATTATATCGCTGAAAAACCCTTTACAGATAGTTCTGTGCAACAAAGCCCATTCCAACTATCAACAATGTTTGCCCAATCTTGTAGCATTTTTCTACGGTCACTTAAATATTTAGCATGGTTGTATGTAGCTCTTGTCTTGTTTTCTTCAACATGTGCCAACTGCTTATCAATCCAGTCCTGTTTATATCCTTGTTCATTTAACAAGGTTGACGCCGTTGCCCTAAAATCATGTGTGGTTACCTCGGGCAATCCAATAAAAACCAAAGCTCTATTTAGTGTTGTTCTTGCCAGCATTGCATCTTTTTTAAAAGGTGCAGAAAAAACATATGTTTGGTTTTGAGAGATTTCATATTGTTCTTTCAATAAGGCGTACAATTGATTAGACATTGGAACTAGGTGTATATGGTTCTTCTTGTTACTGCGTTTTTGTTTACGTCGTCGTGAAGCTTTAGGAAACTCAATTACACATGTATCAAAATCAACATATGACCATTGCATACGTCTAACCTCTGAAGCACGCAACATGGAGTACATCATTGCTAAGCAAGCGTTTCTGACCGTTGTTGTACCTCCATATAGTTCCAGTCTAGTTCTTAGTTTTATGCGTTCATCTTTTTCTAAGGGACGAGCGTGTTCTATTTCTGGAGATTCTATAGCGCTTCTTACGGCATAGGTTGGATCATTGTCGGCTCTTTGAGTAACAATTGCATATTTCATTACCAAACTGATGAATCTTCGATTTTGATTGGCTGCTGCTTCACCTGTACCATAGTGACCTAGTTTTTTTACCCTAACTATTGTGTCTTTCATGATGGTTAAAACATCTGAGGAATTAACATTCTTAACGGGTTTGTGGCCAATAATTTTGTAGATATCTTTCTCCATGGATCGTTTGAATTGTTCAACATAATCCTCGCCTCGATATTTCATTTGTTCTAAAACATATTCTTCAGCTATAGCTTTAAAAGTATTGGATGAGGCTGTAACAGATTCGGCCTTCTTTTTCTTTTTTTCATCAACAGGGTTTATATCGTCTTTTAGCAAGGCCCTAGCTTCATCTTTCTTTTTGCGGGCCTCTGCAAGTGAGACAATGGGATATTCACCAAAACTGATCGTTCCTTCCTTCCCATTTAATGTATATTTGAATCGCCAGATTTTCTTGCCAGTGGGTCTAACTTCAATGTATAACCTTTCTGCATCAAGCACTCTATATACTTTTTCTTTAGACTTTAGTGATTTTATTTTAGTATCTGATAGCATTAAGTTACCCGTTCAGTTAAATAAGTTACCCGCAAAAGTACCCGTTTTTTTGATAGATTAGTGCGAACCAATACAGACTAAAGTAGATTAAATTTAAGCCTAAATAAAGGTTTTTTAAATATTTTTAGATTAATATAGATTTAAGAAGATTATTGTGAATATTTTAATAGCCAATGACGATGGTGTTTTTGCACCAGGTATTCAAGCACTCGCACATGCTTTACGTCCATTAGGTCGCGTGGTGATTGTAGCACCTGAAAGTGAACGCAGTGGTTTTTCCAGTGCTTTGACTTTAGATCGACCTTTACGTCCAATCGAAATTGCACCCGATATGTGGGCAGTCAATGGAACACCCGCGGACTGTGTTTATTTGTCCATGAATGGCTTATTTGACTTTGAGTTTGATCTGGTTGTTAGTGGTATCAATAGCGGGGCAAACTTGGGTGATGATGTACTCTACTCAGGTACAGTTGGAGCAGCATTTGAAGGGCGTCTAATGAAACAGCCAGCCATTGCGGTATCACTTGCGGGCCCTGAAGTGCGATCGTATAACCGCCCAGAAGATTATCATCATGCTGCACAGTGGGTGCATGACTTTGTGAAGCAAGGTTTGCCAGCACTGCCACCACGCCATATTTTAAATATTAATATTCCAGATGTCGCTGAGTTACAGGGCGCTAAAATTACCTATCAAGGACGTCGTCGTCAGTCTAAGCCGATTACCAGTCATGTTGACCCACGTGGTCGTCAAGTGTACTGGATTGGGCTTGCAGGTGAAGCTGTGGCAGAACCGAAAAGAGGCTATGATGAGGTAGAGTCAGACTTTTTCGCTGTGGCAAATGGTTTTGTGAGTATTACGCCTATTCAGATGGATGCAACCAACTATGAAGTTTTGCATGCATTACAAGGGCAAATAAGTGCTTAAAAGGCACTACAGCTGAGCAATACAGGGAGTGTATTCAGCTGTTTGTTATAACTTTGTGAAAATACGCGCAGAGATACTATTTTCACATACTTTTTTGCTAATCTTAGCGCAAATTAAACTGATTATTTTTTGTATTTTTAGAGAGTAAGATAAATGTCTGTGTTGTCTCAAATTCGTTTTATTGCAATTCCTACAGCACTGTTGAAAACTGTCGTGTTATCCACAGCTGTAGTTTCAACTGTTATTTTGAGTGGTTGTGCTTCTAAACCACAGGTTAACAATGCAACACGTTTTGCGAAAGCACCAGACTATTATACAGTTCGTTCAGGCGACACGCTGAGCGGTATTGCAACTCGTTATGGGCTGAGTTATACCTCTGTTGCAGACATGAATGATATTGCTGCGCCGTATCGTATTTATGTAGGGCAGTCATTACGTTTAAAAGGTTCGGGTAGCCCACGTACAACCACGACGCAACCTATTACACAAACCGCTCCAATTCAACGTCAAAATGTTGGTCTCCCGAGTCAAAATACGACCACCACAACCACGACAACTCCTGCTAAAGTACCGACCGCACCTGTTGCGAGCTCGAAAAGTTCAACTTTACGCTGGGTAAAACCAAGTAATGGCGCTGTTTTGCAAGGTTATAATTTAGCAAATAATGTGAAAGGTATTCGCTATGCTGGTAACCAAGGTGATCCAATTTATGCAGCAGCAGATGGCCAAGTGGTGTATGCAGCAGACGGATTGAAAGAATATGGAAACTTAATTTTGATTAAGCATATTGATGGTTATATCACAGCATATGCACACAACAGTGCGATGAATGTGAAGAGCGGTCAAAATGTGACGGCAGGGCAGAAAATTGCAGAAATGGGCTCCACAGGTGCAACACGCACCATGTTAGAGTTCCAAGTACGCTTAGATGGCAAGCCAATCAATCCGACTATAGTTTTACCATTAAATTAAAAAATCTGGATGCAACGCAAAAAATTCACCGTATAATACAATGAGTTGTTTTTATCAAATAGATGAAAACTTCTCATGAATCCAGAGAGAATTTTATGTTAGATCAACTACGGGCAATGGGTGTTTTTGCTTGTGTTGTTGAAAAGAGTTCATTTAGTGGTGCCGCGCGTGAGTTAGGCATCACTACAAGTGCTGTGAGTCAGCAAATTCGTTCTTTAGAGCAAGAGATGGAAGTTGTTCTTTTACATCGCTCAACAAGAAAGTTGAATTTAACTGAAGCAGGCCAGGCTTTTTTCCACAGCTGTCAAGAAATGCTCGCCGCTGCTGAACGTGGCAAAATACGTATCAATGAATTGCGCGATGATCTCGTGGGTGAGCTGCGAATAGCCACTACGCCAGAGTTAGGTGCCAATCACGTGATTCCTGCTTTGTCGCATTGGATGTCTGCACATCGTGGATTATCTATTCATATTGAAGCAGATAATCATTATGTGGATTTGATGAATGGGCGAATTGATATTGCCCTCAGAATGAGCCCAACAGTTGACGATCAAAGCGTACATGTTGTGCCATTGGCGCGCGTGGAACAGATTTTGGTTGCTTCACCGAGCTATTTGAATCAGTCTGCACCAATTTCACGACCTGAAGATTTGAAAAATCATGATCTTATTCCGATCACGATTATGAAAAATAATCATGATTTTGATTTTAAAAATGTGGTGACAGGTGACGCGGTTAAACTTGAGATGAAATCAAGAGTAGCCAGTAATAATATTTTAGTAACAAAGACTTTATGCCAACATGGGCATGGGGTTGCACGTATTTTATATTTGGATGTGCAAAAAGAATTGGTTAACGGTTCTTTAGTGGAAGTTCTTCCAGAGTGGAAGCTCCCTAACTTTACGCTATATGCCATCATTTCAAAGCATGAACAACAGCCGATGAAGATTCATCGTTGTTTGGATGCATTGAAACAATACTTTTGCCAACTACCCGGCGGTCGTATTTACCAAGAAGCAAGCTAATTCGATAGAGATTGTAACTGACGATCAGTCAACCCATACACATGCTTATAAATTTTAAATGAAATAACTACATAATTTGAGTTAAGCGGTTCACATGGAACCGCTTAACACGGAGAGCAGTAGAGAAAGGCCAAAGCACTTACGTCTGTTGCTCTTTATTTTTTTCATTCACAACAAAAACAATACTTTTATTCTAAGCTATTGAAGCCTATTCAGCCTGATCTTGTGTTAATTCTAAAGCACGTTGGTAAGCAATTTTCTTTTTAATGCCGGTTAAATCAGCCGCTAACTGTGATGCAGCTTTCACTGACAAATCTTGTAAGAGACGTGTTAAAAGCTGGTCGAGTTTTTCTTGCGCCATATCTTTTTCAGTGGTCGCACCACCGACAACCAGCACAATTTCACCTTTTTGTTGATGATGATCGTTTGCAATAAATTCAACCAACTCACCTAAAGTCATCTTCTTGATGGTTTCAAAAGTTTTGGTAATTTCACGGGCAAAACCGACAGGGCGGTCAGCACCAAAGACTTTAGCCATGTCACTGACACTGTCTAAAATACGATGTGGTGCCTCATAAAAAATTAGGGTTTGCGTTTCGTCTTTGAGTTTTTCCAAACTTGCCAGTCGTTGGGTTTGTTTAGAAGACAAAAAACCTTCAAAGCTGAAACGATCACTTGGTAAGCCCACTGAGCTTAAAGCTGCAATGGCAGCACATGCGCCCGGTACAGGGATTACGCGGATATTATGCTCTTGTGCCGCACGAACCAATTTAAAACCTGGATCACTGATAAGAGGCGTTCCTGCATCACTGATAAGCGCCATATCTTCACCTTTCAATAAACGTTGAATCAAAATGTCAATTTTGTTGCTTTCGTTATGATCGTGGCATGCGGTGAGCGGTGTTTGAATATTAAAGTGTTTCAGTAATTGTACTGAAGTTCGTGTATCCTCAGCAGCAATGATTTTGACTGATTTTAGTACATCAATTGCGCGGTAAGTCATGTCATCTAAGTGCCCAATAGGGGTTGCGACTACAAATAACTGGGCACTCATGGGTTTTCTCCGCGCTGCAAAATAATAAAATAATAGGTTGGCTTGAGTGCTTTGATGCATTCAACCGATACCGCGATAAGCATTCTACCTGAATTGTCCGTCGTGGCGTGAGCTAGAATGTTGTCGGCGATGGATTTGCAGGAGTTGGTAAGACATTCGACTGAAATCTAAACGCCAAGAAAGCTTTAAACGTAGAATGAAATGAATTGATTGGTTCGAGAGACTCACAGCAGCGGTTTTAAGCATCAAGGCGTGAGATTTTTGATCGATATTTAGTTTTTCGAAATGTGATGATTAAAAAATAAAAAGAAGTGGGGGGAAGATAAAGAAATGAAACTGGGACAATGGGCAGAGCAACAAGCTTTGATTGTGCTAGAAGAACAGGGTTATGTTCATGTGCAGTCCAATTATCACTCGCGCTTTGGAGAAATTGATCTGATTGTACAAAAAGGGCAGGAATTGGTTTTTGTTGAGGTCAAAGCACGCTCAAAAACGCGTTTTGCGCAGGCTATTGAAACAATTTCCTATTCAAAACAACGCAAAATAGCAAAAACGGCCATGTTATTTTTACAAGATCATCCACATTTCCAGCAATATTATTGCCGCTTTGATGTGATTTGTTTTGATTTTTTTAAAGAAATTGCAAAAACCATACAGCAAGATTTTTCAAAATTCACTTATGATCAGCAATGGATAGAAAATGCTTTTACTTTTGATCAAGACTTTATTAATCTTTGAACAAAATCAAAGCTGAAATGCTGAATTAAAATAGTTTGAAAAGTTGAGGAGTCTTGCTGAGTGTTCAATCGTATTGCAATGACCGTATTATGCGTCGCAAGTTTATCTGGATGTGCAAGTTTCATTTCGGGTGGGACAGGAACAGCCGCTGTAGGAACAGAAAGCGGTGCACGTTCATTAGGGCAGGTCTTTATTGACTCTTCAATTGAGCGTACTGCAAAAATTAACTTATATAAATTGGACAGTCGTTTTAAACAGTCACGCGTCAATATCGAAAGTTTTCATGGCAATGTCTTATTAACAGGACAAGTACCCGATCAACACTTACGTCAGTTGGCTGAAGACAATGTACGTGCGATGTCGGATGTCAAAACCGTGCATAACTACATTACAGTTGGAAACCAAATTAGTTATAGCACCATCATGCAAGACACCTCAGTTACGGCAAATACACGTGGCTTGATCATGAAAGCTGCTGTTGTTTCAGATGCGAAAGTGCGTATTCACACCGAAGATGGCGTGTTATATGTGATGGGACGTTTAAATGGTGCTGAAATTACCGATTTAAACCAAGTGTTACAGCAAGTGGGGAATGTGACTAAAATTATCACACTGGTGGATAATATAGAGCAACAGACGCAAACGACCAGTGCATTTGCATCACCAATGATTAATTCAACACCGACAGAGCAAACGCCTGTTGCGATAGACCCAGACCAAGTTGAGCCAAATAATGTTCAATAAGCTTCAGCCTTTTGTTCAAAGACTGAATCATTCGGTAGAGTATGCAAGATTACTCTATCGTGACTTTCGTATTTATGATGTCGGTAGTTATGCCCTTAACCGTTTAACACCGCGTAAGGGTTATTCGGTCCAAGAAAATGTAGCTTATGGGTTACGCGCACGACACCGTTTAGATCTCTTTCACACGCAAACACCGCGTGAACACCGTCCTCTGATTGTATTTGTGCATGGCGGTGCATGGATGCATGGCGATAAAAAAGATTATCGTTTTATTGGAGAAGCCTTTGCAAAAGAAGGCTTTGATGTGGCTGTAATTAACTACCACTTGGCGCCTGAGCATATTTTTCCTGCCTCTATTGATGATCTCAGCTTGGCTTTAAATTATCTCAATGTACATCAACTTAAATATCAAATTTCAACGGAAAAAGTGGTGTTGATGGGGCATTCAGCGGGCGCATTTAATGTTATGTCTGCGCTCTATCATCCGAAACCGTATGAAATACAATGTCGCAGCCAAATTACCGCCATTATTGGTTTAGCCGGACCTTATCATTTCGACTATAAAGGTGATCCAATCTGTGCGGATGCTTTTGATCAGAACAGACCTTATCAAGAAGTGATGCCATATTATTTCGTTGAGTCGAATACGGTTAAACATTATCTATTGGTTGCAGAGAATGATGATGTCGTCGGGTTAAGCAATGCCGTTGATTTAGATCGTAGGTTGAAAGAAAAAGGTAACTACAGTCAACTTTGGACGGTGCCACGTATTGGTCATATTTCAATGATTGGTTCGGTATCGAGTTTGTTTAGTCGTTACTTCACGACCAAGCAAAAAATTATGCAGGCGCTCGAAGATGCGCTTAAGCACTAATTGGGTTTTAAAGTATATTTGTGTGGAGATGGTGAGTGAGCTTAGAGCCACTCACGTGTATCATCTGCGACCGTTGTGCCTTCTGTCGCATGCATGATCATGGCATGTGCAATACTGCCTTTGAACGGAATTTCAGGCAATTGATCAAACTTAAAGAATTGGGCATCGCTGATTTCTTCTTCTTGTAAGCAAAGCTCACCCGATGCGTATTCTGCTTTAAACGCAATCATTAAGTTACTTGGGAAAGGCCAAGGCTGGCTCGCTAAGTATTGAACATTTTTAACTCGAATGCCGACTTCTTCCAAGGTTTCGCGGCGTACAGCTTCTTCTAAGGTTTCACCGACTTCAACAAAGCCTGCAATCAAACCATACATATTGCTGCGGGTATTACGCGCATTTTTTGCCAACAGAATTTCATCTTCACCTCGTGTAATGACGGTGATGACACAGGGTTGTACCCGTGGATACTGATGATAACCGCAGGCAGGACAGATCATGGCATATTCGCTGGCATGTGCTTCTGTGGCATGGCCGCAATGACTACAAAATTTATGATTGCGACGCCATTCTAGCAGTTGAATAGCTCGGCTGGCCTGTTCGAATTGTGCGGTGCTCCAAAGTGGAAGCAACTGGCGAATTGGGATGAGTTCTAAGCCTTCAGGAATCGGCTCATTGTCTAGCAGGTCTCGGGCAATCACTTGATCACCCGAGTGAAAACTTAAATCACTTGCTAGCTTTTCTACACGAGGCAATTGAAAGTTATGGTCCACCAGCAATTGTTGTTGGTGGAAAATATAAGCAAGTGAAAGTTCTGACATTAGGCAACAGTCTTTAGTTTTTGGCTACTGTCCAATGCTACATCAAACATACTGTGTAATACAGGCTGTTTGTTTTTTAAGTTATCAATCAGCATATCGGCACTTGCGAGAGCATCAAGCACATGATTCACCTGAGCGGCAGTGAGCGCAGTTTCAGCAGTGATTTGTTGTTGCACAAAATCTGCTGAAATATTCAGAGCAGTTTGACCATTTTCAGCGCCTAAGAACAGCATTGCGCCCGCAACTTCACGTAGTTGCACAGGGGTGTTCTCAAGTGTAGCTAAATCTTGCTCTTGCTGATATTGCGCCAACGCTTGACTACTTAAGTCGATAGAGGTCTTAGCCTCAGTCAATAAAGCAGCATGGGCTTCATCTAAACGGTCTAGTGAAATATTCATGTTGTTGACACGAAGCTGTAGACGACTTGAAGTATGGTGACGTTCTAACACTCCAATCGAGTTCATTGCCGACAAGATCACGTTCATCAACTGCTGCGCAAAACCTTCATCTTTCAGCATATCAGCTTGACTAAGTGATGCTGCTTGACGGTTTAAGTCATTTTGCGCTTCATTTAAGTTCAATACTTTGAATATGTTTGCCAAGTCGACCAGTTTTGCTTGGAGCTCTTGGGTCTTCTCAGGCGTCATGTTTTGATAGTTGTACTCAATGTCATTGCGAATTTGCGACATTTCGGTGGTTACCAAATCACTAATGGTATGCATCGTGTCGAAATCAGGGCCATACAGATGACGACTGAAAACTTGTAGCTGCGTATCTGTGAGTAGGTCGTCGCCAATATTGAGTTTGCCACGGATGTGTTGAGACACTTCATCTTCTTGGCTGATACATAAGCTGAGAATGTTGGCAAGATCGGTGAGGCTGGCTTTGAAACGTTCAGGCCCAGTAAAAAACTGTGCAATGTTACGTTCGATGCTAATCAGAGTGCGTAAACGTGGTTCATTAATGAGCAATTGTTCAATTTGATTGAGTGCAACATAGACCAAGTTCCAATACTGTTTACTCGGCGTTTGTTCTGCTAGACCCGCTAAATAAGTTCCCACCAATTTCATTGCTTGTAAATCAAGTTCGCTTTCTTCTTGTTTCAGCATTTGACTTAAAGACAGCTTGTACAAGCGGTGAACATATTGTGATTTTTCAAGACTTGGTGCTTGAGGGAGGTTAAAATCTGGGGTGATACAATCTAGTAAGGACTCGATGTGTTGACCTTCTTGCGTTAGAGGCTTTGCTAATGCAATTTCAAGACGGTTTAAGGTGTCGAGTAAAAACTGTGGAATTTTCACTTCTCTTAAGCAAATGAACTCAATATAGCGCTTCAGCATGGTCGTGCCTTCGCTGAGTGCAATCACATCTTGCGTATTAATCTGTGCAGGATTCACCATGATCTTGCGCATAAGCTCTGCGGAATATTCAGCAATTTTGGCTAAGCTCGACATATCAATCAATGCAAGCACTTGAGCACATTGCTCAAATTGGTTTAATGCATCGTCAATTCCAAAAGGTAAAGTCTGATCTTCTGCTAAGGTGCTCACAGCTGATTCAACCAGCTTAATGGAGTTATCCACTTCATTTTTTATTATCAGCAGCGCCGTTGGATCAAAATGAATAGAGGTTTGGTAAGACATTGATCTGCACCTATCCTAGTGTTTTATCGTGTTTATATGCGGCCCAAAGAAGGCATAGCAACTTGTTCATCACTATAGCCTAACTGAAAAATCTTGTAATACAAAAGTTAACAAAAACTTTAGAATTTATTTGGCAAAAAGGCAGGGTGTGCCATGTTTTTCTTGGTATTGTTTGACCCAAGTCTCATGTGCTTCAAGTTCTTCGGCTGAAGGGTGAATTACCGCCAGTTCAATATCTAGTGTTTGACGCTGACTTTGCCCATTTTGTTGTTCACTATGTGACAGGGCATCCATATCAAAGGAAACCTGACCACCTGTCATAGCCAAGTAAACGTCGGCTAGAATTTCAGCATCTAGTAAGGCCCCGTGGAAGGTACGGTCACGCTGTGGAATTTCGTAACGGCGAACTAAGGCATCGAGTGAGTTTTTTTGCCCTGGATGCTTAGATTTTGCCATCGCGAGGGTATCTGTCACTGCACAAACTTCAGAAAGCGCAACAAATCCTGCACGCTTGAACTCCATGTCTAAGAAGTTCATATCGAAGTTTGCATTATGCGCAATGATTTCCGCACCTTTGAGATAGGTGAATAAGGTGTCAGCAATCTCTTGATACAGCGGTTTATCTTTTAAAAAGTCATCAGAGATACCGTGGACATTTTCAGAGTCGCCCACAGCTTTTTTCGGGTTGATGTAGATATGAATAGAGCTGCCTGTGAGCTTCCGGTTCACCATTTCAATCGCACCAACTTCAATAATGCGATCACCATCTTGATAATAAAAACCTGTAGTCTCTGTATCGAGAATGAGCTGTCGAGGCCCAAAGACCTCAACCTTACGTGGAGTAATCACAATTTGTGGATGTTGTTTGAGTTGTGTTAAATCCACACTTACCGCAACTTCAGGCGTTTGTTCAATAGAAGGCACCGTTGTAGCAAGTTCTGGTTCAGCGACTAAACTTGGCTCTTGTTCTGCAACGCCTATTTCACTTTCGGTTAAATCTTCGCTGTCATCGGCTTCTTCGTCATCGAAACCTAAACCAAAAGGGTCGTTTAACAACCAGTCTGGTTCAACTTTTTTTTTATCTACAGACGGTTCTGTTGTCGCTGTTTTAGACTGACGAAGTTGAGCCTGTGTTTGATCGGCACCGAGGTTCGCCAATTGATCTGCCATTTCGTTCCCTTCATGACCTGCATGGCCTTTGACCCAGTGCCAGTCGATATCACGGCCTTGGCAGGCTGCATCGAGTTTTTTCCACAAATCTGGATTTTTAACGTCTTTCCAGTTTTTCTTTTTCCAACCTGTAATCCACTCGGTAATGCCGCGTTTGACATAGGTTGAATCTGTCCAGACTACCAACTTCGCATCGGTTGGGCAAAAAAGAATGCCTTCAATGGCCGCTGTGAGTTCCATACGGTTATTGGTGGTGTTGTCTTCACCGCCGCACAGTTTATGTTCTTCAGTTTCTGTAATAATGTACGCGCCCCATCCCCCAAGACCAGGGTTTCCACGACAAGCACCATCGACATACAGGGTAATTGTTTGTGACATACACAACTTCCGTAAACTGAAAATTAAAACTAGGTGAGCACCATTGTATAACGCAAATGCACTAGAGAAGTGTATAAGATGCAGCTTTTTTAATTTCTTGTAACATTTATACTGATTTCAAGTTAAATTAACGCCTTGTGTCTGCGGCGTGCTTTACTACAATGGCAGATCTAAAAAATAAATTTTATACGAGTTGTTTGGATTTTCTTATGTATAAGTCAGCTGCCATTTTTGGCCAACCGATGTTACCGACATTATTTAAAATTACAGTACTCGGTTCAGCACTCGCGACACTTGGACTGGCTGGTTGCTCCTCGACGCAAAGTGCAACGCAAACATCTAAATCCAAACAAGTCGGATCGAACTACCTAGACGCAAACAGCCTAGATTCTTTAGAAGATTTACTTTCTGCAACCGACATGCGTGCGGTGGAAGGGGATCGCCTGTTGGTGTTAAAGCATGGTGATGTTTGGAAGCGTATGACCGTGGGCTTTAAAATGAACACCGATCATTGGAATCCGCGTATTGATGCACAGCGCGGGTGGTTCATTTCACGCCAACCGTATTTGGATCGCTTAAGTGCACGTGCTTCACGTTATTTGTATCACACCGTTAAAGAAGCCGAGCGTCGTGGTTTACCAACAGAGCTGGCTCTACTGCCTGTGATTGAGAGTTCGTATGATCCTGCTGCAACCAGTAGTGCTGCAGCTGCGGGCTTATGGCAGTTTATTCCAAGTACAGGACGTATTTATGGCTTAAAACAAAGTAGCCAATACGACGGTCGCCGTGATGTGGTCGAGTCAACGCGTGCTGCGTATGAGTTCTTGGGCAGTTTATATAATCAGTTTGGTTCGTGGGAACTTGCACTAGCGGCTTATAACGCAGGTCCGGGCCGTATTCAACAAGCGATTAACCGTAATAAAGCCGCAGGTTTGCCGACAGATTATTGGTCATTAAAACTGCCTGAAGAAACCATGAATTATGTGCCACGTTTCTTGGCGGTTGCGCAGATCATTAAAAATCCAAATGCCTATAACATTAATTTACCGCCGATTGCCAATCGTCCGCACTTTAGAGAAGTTACTGTGGGTGCGGTGAGTTTAAATGAAGTTGCATCGATTACAGGTTTAAGTCGTGCCGAGCTGTATCAGTTAAATCCGGGGCACCGTGGTGAATGGATTGATGGTGCAAGTCCAATGCGGATTTTAATTCCTGCAGACTTAAGTCCTTCAGTGGATGTACGTTTGAAAAAATTACAGGGTGGTTCAGGCGGCTTGTGGGCATCTGCAAATACCAAACTGCCTGAAAATAACCAAACGATTCAACCAAGCAAAATTGAACCGCCGACCTTAAACACCAAAGCGATCACACCGTCGAAAACTACACCACCTGTTTTAGCGACGACAACAACAAAAAACACAACAGGAAAGCCTGTCACTTCGTCTACAGTAACGTCGTCGAGCAGTACTGCTCTTGCGACGCCGCCTCGTGGTTCAACGCCTAAAGGGTCTAATGCACTGGCTGCTTTTGCTGCTAATAGCGATATTCCAAGTGCGCCGCGTATTCCAGTTGCGGTTACGCCAGCGACCCCAGTGAAACCAGTTTCCGTTGAGCCACCAATTTCAGCAGCAGAGCGTGAGCAGTTAACCGCGGCAATTCAAGCCGAAGGTCAAAGCAAAACTGTCGATGAAGTTCTGAAACCAGTTGCGACGAAAGCAGAACAAGCTGAAGTGGTAGCTGAAATTCAAGCTTTGGCCCCTCAAGGCACAGAAATTGTGGATCCTTTAGATGGTAAAATTAAGCTCACCGCAATTCAAACCAGTCAGTCCGTGGCAGAGCTGCAAGGTAAAGAGTTAACCAAAGGTTTTGCTTATCCAAAATCTGTGGCAGACAATACCCGTTTAGATTCAGATGAAGTGAAGCGTAATCAAGGCAAAAATTTTGTTAAGACTGACTCTGAAATTGTGATTGTGCCGCCAAAAGGTAAACGTTCAACTTATACCGTACAACCGGGTGATACTTTGGCGTTGATTGCGGCAAAAAATGGGGTGAACTGGCGTGATGTGGCGAAGTGGAACCAAATGGATGCCAATGCCACACTTTATGTCGGTACATCGATTTATTTATATGATGCAAAACCACAAGCTGAAAAAGTAGAAGTACGTTCTACCGTGAAAGCTGAGACTAAACCTGAGAGTTATACTGTTCGTGCCAATGATACCTTAACAGGCATTGCGGATGAGTTTGGTTTAAGCTTAAAACAGTTGGCTGACTATAACGGTTTAAGCGTAACCAGTGGTGTACGTGTGGGGCAAAAGCTATCATTAAAAGAAACAGCTCAATCCCGTACTAAATCCAACGATGAAAAAAACAGCAGCCCAACCAAAGTGGCAACCCAGTCTTATACCGTGAAACGTGGTGAATATCTGAAACTGATTGCAGACCGCTATGCACTGTCAAATCAAGAATTGGCAGATTTAACACCGGGTTTAAATGCGGGCAGCAACCTGTTGGTGGGACAAAAAATTAATGTGCCACTCAATGATGTCAAAAGCTTAACGACAATTAGTGCCAAAGCATCTCCAGTCAAAGCTGAGCCACAGTTCAAAGTTGAAAGTTATAAAGTACAACGTGGTGATACTTTGTATAGCATTGCATCACAGTCGAAGATGAGCCTGTCGGAGCTGGCTGATCTCAATAATCTTTCAACCAATAGCGGCTTGCAAGTGGGTCAAAGTATTAAGATCCCTGCGGGTTCAAGCGTGCCAGATACTTATACCGTTCAGTCCGGAGACTCATTAACTGCGATTGCTTCGAAATATAATTTGGGTATGGATTATATTGCTGACCTCAACAACATGAGTCGTACAGCGGGCTTACGTGTAGGTCAAAAACTCAAATTAACCGGTGAAGTGCCTACTGTTGAAACGCCGAAAACAGTCGAAAAACAAACCACTGCAAGTAATAACTCAACTGATATTCATGTGGTGAAATCGGGTGAAACCCTGAATAGCATTGCGCGTAAATATCACTTGCAACTGAATTATTTGGCTGAATTAAACAACCTAAGCCGTACAGCCAATGTTCGTGTCGGTCAGCGTTTGAAAATTGAAGGTGATGCTGATTCAGCTCCAATCAAAACAGAAACAGTGGCAGCAAAACCACAAGCAACTTCTAGCCGTGCAACTGAAGCCTATAAAGTGAAGTCAGGCGAGTCGTTAAATTCAATTGCAAGCCGTGCTGGGATGTCGGTGTCAGAGCTTGCCGCTTTAAATAACCTGAGTGCACGTGCAGGCTTACAAGTTGGGCAGACCATTCAAATCCCGAAACTGATTACGCAGTACACAGTAAAACGTGGCGATACCTTAATTGGACTGGCAAGTCGTTATGGTATGGACACTTCGCAATTGGCTGAGCTCAATGACATTAAACCGAATACGCAGTTGCGCATTGGTGATGTAATTAAGGTGCCGAATTAGTATTGAGTTGAAATGCAATTTCAGAGAAAGTCCCGATGAAGGTTAGAACAACATTCTTGCTGTTCAGCCTTGTAGCGATTCCATTAAAGGCATGGTCTGCATTGCAGACCATGCCTTTTATTGCACCCTATAGTACGCCGAAATACAGCCAATTGGATCATCTGCCTTATGCCAATGTGCAGGCACCGAAGGGTGGTGAATTAACACGTGCAGTCATTGGGAGTTTTGATAACTTAAACAGCATGAATGGTCGCGGTACTGCGGTTGAGGGAACCAACTATTTATTTGACTCACTTATGAGTAGTTCTTTGGATGAACCCGCGGTGATGTATCCATTGCTGGCAGAAAAGGTCAGCTATGACCCGAAAAACTTTAACGCGATCATTTTTCATTTAAACCCAAAAGCACGGTTTAGTGATGGCAGTCCTGTTACCGCAGCCGATGTAAAGTTCAGTTTTGATCTTTTTCAAAGCAAGTCCAATTTTGGTTTACAGATGTATTTGTCGGATTTAGCCAAGACCGAAGTGTTGTCCAAATACAGTGTCAAAATGCATTTTAAAACCCGAAATAATGTGGAAATGCCTTTGATTGTAGCCAGAATGCCAATTTATTCCAAAAAAGACTGGCAAGGCAAAGACTTTAGTCAAACTTCGATCAAACCGATTTTAGGCTCAGGTCCTTATCTCTTAGAGAAAATCAATGCAGGGCAGCGCGTTGTTTATAAGCGTAATCCAAAGTATTGGGCCAGAGATTTAAAGGTCAACCAAGGGCGCTATAATTTTAACCGCGTGGGTTATGTGTACTATCGTAGCAAAGATATTGCTTTTACTGCGTTTAAGGCGGGTTTATATACCTTGCATGAGGAAGAGTCCGCACGACAATGGGTGACAGCCTATAACTTTCCCGCTGTAAAACAAGGTCTCGTTAAAAAATATCGCTTTAAGCATTTCAATCCAATTCCAACGCAAAGTTTTGTATTTAATACCCGTCGTCAGCCTTTTCAAGATATTTATTTTCGCCAAGCTTTGACTTATGCCTACGACTTTGAGTGGCAAAACAAAGCGATGTTCTATGGGCAATATCAACGCCTACAAAGTTATTTTTCTAATAGTGAATTAGAGGCGAAGGGTCTACCTTCGGCTGCTGAAATCAAAATATTGAAGCCTTATTTGGCGAAATTGCATCCCGTACAGCGAGATGGTGTTTTAAAGAACTGGCGTTATTCAGCTTCAGATGGATCGGGCTATAATCGAAATAATTTACTCATCGCACGACAGATTTTATTAAAAAATGGCTATACATATAATGCAAAAGGTCGACTGTTAGATCGGAAAAATAAGCCGATTCAGTTTGAGTTTCTGATTCAGCCGAGTGATGCTGTGCGTGAAATTACGCCTTTTGTTCGCCATCTAAAGCGTCTAGGAATACAGCTGAACATTCGACAGGTTGATACACCGCAGTACTATGAGCGTATGCGGACTCAAGATTTTGATATGACCCTACAAACGATGCCACAGTCTTTGACACCAGGCAAAGAACAGGTGCAACTGTGGGGCAGTGCTTCAGCCCATCAGGTGGGAAATTATAATTATTCGGGTATTCAAAATCCGGTGATTGATCAGATGATCCAACAGTTGATTCAAGCGCCTGATCGTAAGCAAGTGGTCGTTCAAACGCGTATTTTAGATCGCTTGTTGCGTGCGGGTTATTATCAAATTCCAACCTATGGTAAAGCGGATCAATGGTATGCCTATTGGAACATGTATCAAAAACCGGCACGAAGTCCACAGTTACATGTCGGGTTGGATTATTGGTGGAGTGATGCCAAACAGGCGAAAAAGGTGAGTCAGTACTTAGGTCGGGCAGCCAAGCCATAAGCTGGCATAGGGGTTTTTGAGATGCGTATGTATATATTCAAAAGGCTGTTACTGATCCTTCCGACCTTATTTCTGATTTTGCTGATCAATTTTGCTGTGATTCAAATTGCGCCCGGTGGTCCTGTTGAGCAAGCCATTCAACAAGCGGAAGCTATGCAAACTTTGGGTAATCTGGGCGGTGCAGGTGGAGGCTCAAATGTCTATCAAGGCGCGCAAGGGCTCAGTGATGAAATGCTCGCAAAGATCAAAGCACATTATGGTTTTGATCAGCCCATGCATATACGCTTTTTTGAAATGGTGAAAAATTACGCGCAACTGGACTTCGGCACGAGCTTTTTTAAAGACCAGTCCGTTACAGCACTGATTAAGGATAAATTACCTGTATCCGTGTCCTTGGGGCTGTGGAGTGCTTTGCTAATTTATTTGATTTCGATTCCTTTGGGCATCAAAAAAGCCCGATTGCACGGCACAGTATTTGATCAGTCTACATCGCTCCTGTTGGCAGTGGCCTATGCAGTTCCTGCGTTTATTTTTGCAATTCTCTTGATTGTCTTTTTTGCAGGCGGTTCTTATTTCCAATGGTTCCCCTTACAAGGTTTGGTTTCGGAAAATTTTGCGGATTTGTCGTTATGGGGCAAAATTAAAGATTATTTCTGGCATATGGCTTTACCGCTTTTGGCGATGGTGATTGGTGGCTTTGCCACAGTGACTTATCTCACTAAGTATTCGTTTATGGAAGAACTCAGCAAGCCTTATGTGCTGACGGCACGTTCTAAAGGCTTGACTGAGTCGCAAGTGTTATATGGTCATGTGTTTCGCAATGCGATACTGATTGTGGTGGCAGGTTTACCAGAAGCTTTAATCGCTTACTTCTTTGTGGGCAATTTATTTATTGAGATCATATTTAATCTGGATGGTTTAGGTTTATTAGGATTTGAAGCCATTGTGCAGCGTGACTATCCTGTGATTTTTGGTACATTGTTCATTTTTACTTTGTTGGGCTTGCTGCTGCGTCTAATTGGCGATGTGTTGTATCAGTTGATTGATCCGCGAATACATTTTAATTCGCAAGGGAGAGGCTGATGTCCCCGATTTTACAGGCAGGTTTCAAACGATTTAAGCAAAATAGGCTCGGTCTCAGTTGTTGTATTTTATTTATTTGTGTTTTTGTACTGTCTTTAGCTGCAGAATTGATCGCGAATGATAAGCCGCTGTTGCTTAAGTATGATCATGCTTTGTATTTCCCTGTATTGAAACACTATCCTGAAACGACTTTTGGCGGTGTTTTCGAAACTGAAACTGAATATAAAGACCCAGTGGTACAGCAGCTGATTCAAGCAAAAGGTTGGACTGTTTGGCCCTTGATTCAATATTCATATCAAACTCCAAATCTAGATTTGACAGTCCCAGTACCCTCACCACCCACAATGCAAAATTGGCTCGGGACAGATGACCAAGGTCGTGATGTCTTGGCACGCGTGTTGTATGGTTTACGTGTCTCACTACTGTTTGGTTTTATTTTAACTTTCAGCTCAGCAGTATTGGGCATTGTGATTGGGGCAATACAAGGTTATTACGGTGGTTGGGTCGATTTAATCGGGCAGCGTATTTTAGAAGTCTGGGGTGGTTTGCCCATGCTGTTCATGGTGATGATTTTAGTCAGCATGTTCAGCCCAAATATCTACTGGTTATTTTTAATCATGCTGTTATTTAGTTGGACGATTTTAGTTCCACTGGTACGTGCTGAGTTTTTAAGGGCCCGCCAGTTGGACTATGTCCGTGCCGCGCGAAGTTTAGGTGTCACCAACCGCGCTATTATCTTTCGGCATATTTTACCCAACGCGATTAGCTCTAGCCTGTCACAACTGCCTTTTATCTTAACAGCCAATATTACAGCGCTAACCGCACTGGATTTCTTGGGCTATGGCCTACCGCCTGATGCGGCATCATTAGGTGAGCTTTTGTTACAAGGCAAGAATAATTTAAATGCACCATGGTTAGCTCTGTCTGGCTTTTTTAGCTTGGCTATTGTGCTTGCGTTGCTGATGTATATCGGGGAGGCTTTGCGCGATGCATTTGACCCTAGACGCCAATAGAACAGCTCCGATACTTGAAGTGAATGCCCTGAGCATTCACAGCTCAGAACGGGTATTAGTCGATCAGCTCAGTTTTGAACTGCGTGCAGGGCAGACTTTGGCGCTGGTTGGAGAGAGCGGTTCAGGAAAATCGGTCAGTGCTTTAGCCTTGATGGGTTTGTTGCCGAAAGTTTTACAAGTGCAAGGCTCAGTACTGTTAGGCGGAAAAAATCTCTTAAAGCTGAGCGATACGCAACTTAGGTCGATTCGTGGGCAAAAAATCTCGATGGTTTTTCAAGAGCCAATGACCGCTTTAAATTCTTTGCATCGGGTGGAAAAGATCATTGCCGAGACTTTATGGTTACAGGGTTGGTCTAAAACACAAGCGCGACAACGAGTAATTGCCTTGCTAGAAGATGTGGGCATTCCAAATCCTGAAAGTGTGTTGCAGCGTTTTCCTTATGAGCTGTCTGGCGGCCAACGCCAGCGGGTCATGATTGCCATGGCACTGGTGCAAGAGCCTGATATTTTGATTGCTGATGAGCCCACCACGGCACTAGATGTCATGCTGCAAGTTCAAATTTTAGACTTGCTGAAGTCTTTACAACAGCGCCATAACATGGCCCTGATTTTGATTAGTCATGACCTCAACTTGGTGAAACATTATGCTGATGATGTCGTGGTCATCCATCAAGGCAAGGTTGTAGAGCAAGGGGCGGTTGTGCAGATTTTTGAACAGTCGCAGTCTGCTTATACTCAAAACCTACTCAATCATTCTTTTGGTCAAGCCATTAGCGTCCAGAATGCAGCACCTTTGCTCAGCTTAAAACAACTCGAGGTCAAATTTCCGATTAAAAAAGGCTGGCTTAATCGCACGACGCAGTATCTTGCTGCGGTTGAAGCTTTAGATTTGAGCTTGGCTCAAGGGCATTCGTTGGGAATTGTTGGGGAAAGTGGTGCAGGCAAAAGTTCTTTGGCACTGGCTGTAGCAAGGTTGATTGAAAGTCGAGGGCGGATCCTGTTTGGAGAACATGATTTAAACCAACTTTCGCAAAAAGCATTACGTCCGCTTCGCGGTGATTTTCAAATCGTGTTTCAAGACCCCTTCGCAAGTTTGAACCCACGCATGAGTGTTGAACAAATCATTGCAGAAGGTTTGACTTTAAAGCCTTTGTCCTCGCTTGAGCGAACACAGCATGTTGAGAATGTCTTAACTCAGGTGGAGTTGCCAGTCGCATTTAAAAGCTATTATCCACATGAGCTATCTGGGGGGCAAAGGCAGCGTGTGGCTTTGGCACGAGCCTTGGTACTTCAACCTAAACTATTGATTTTAGATGAACCAACTTCGGCCTTAGACCGAAGTACGCAGCGTTCGATTGTGGCGTTATTACGCCGTCTACAACACGAGCAGGGTATGAGCTATTTGTTTATTAGTCATGACTTACAAGTGGTACGAGCACTCTGCCAACAGGTTTTGGTCTTACGTCATGCCAAAGTGGTGGAATTGCAAGCCACTGAACAACTTTTTGAGCAACCGCAGTCTGACTATACGCGTCAATTGATTCAAGCCAGTCAGTATCAGTAAAATTATTTTGCTAAATAAAAAATTAAAAAATTTGACAAAATGAATTGTCAAATTTTCTTGACTGTCGCCAAAAAACACATAGAGTAAAAACACTAAAAAGTATTAAAGGATGAGTTTTCATGAGCCAGCTTGCAAATGCAATTGACGTAGGGCAGGTCCATTTTAAAAATAAGATGATTAAAGGGGCGATGAGTGAAGCACTCGCCAATCATGCAGGCCAGCCGAATCATTTGCACTTAGGCTTGTATGAGGCTTGGGCAAAAGGTGGCCTAGGCTGTGCCATTACAGGCAATGTGATGGTGGACTTCCGAGCTAAAAATGAACCAGGCGTGGTGGTGATTGAAACCGAACGTGACTTAGAACCACTAAAACAATGGGCTGCGATTGGTAAAAAACATGGCATGGTGCAATTGGTGCAGTTGTCACATCCAGGCCGTCAGTGTCCTAAGGGTTTAAATAGGGAAACGGTTGCACCTTCAGCAGTACCGTTTAGCCCTGCTTTAGCAATGAGTTTTGGAACTCCGCGAGCGCTTCGTGAAGATGAAATCCTTGATATTATCCAGCGCTTTGCAACTTCAGCTGCAGTTTGTGAGAAAGCAGGCTTTGAAGGCGTGCAATTACATGGTGCACATGGTTATCTCATCAGTCAGTTTTTATCGCCATTGACCAATAAACGCCAAGATCAATGGGGTGGCTCTGCTGAAAACCGCATGCGTTTTTTATTGGAAATTTATAAAGCGGTACGTGCAGCGACCTCGGATCAGTTTATTATTTCTGTCAAACTTAATTCAGCAGATTTTCAGCGTGGCGGGATTAGTGAAGAAGATGTCATTGCGACATTTAAAGCTATTGATGCGGCTGGGATTGATTTGATTGAAATTTCAGGGGGCAGCTATGAAGCACCTGCGATGGCAGGGGTGAAGCAAGAAAAACGTAAAGCGTCGACCATTGCACGTGAGGCTTACTTTTTAGAGTTTGCTGAAAAAATTCGTGAACAAGTCCAGTGTAAGCTGATGGTGACAGGCGGTTTTCGTACTGCTGCGGGTATGAACGCAGCCTTAGCGAGTGGCGCGTGTGATTTTATTGGAATGGCGCGTCCATTTGCGGTAGAACCCGACGTGACCAATCGTTTAATTGCAGGGCAAGATGTACGTTATGCAGTCGATAAGATCAAAACAGGTATTTCAATGATTGATAAAATGGCGATTATGGAAGTGATCTGGTATGCCGCACAATTTAAGGATATCGCAGAAGGTAAACAACCAAATCCGAAACTGTCACCGCTCAAAGTGTTTTTTAATTATTTAAAAGGCAATGTGAAAGCCGTGATTAAGGGGCAAGTCAACTCTAGAAAGTCAGCTTAAGCATAGCCTCACTGTGTGATAGACCAATAGTGTTCAAAATAAGAAGCAGACCATTGCCCACGTGCCATTGCAGCATTGAAGGCAGGTCTGCTTTGTATTTGGGTGAAATAGTATTGAATGGCGTGATATTGAGTAAACTGTGGTGTGGCATAACTGGCCGCATAGAGTGGAAACCACATCAAGATATCTGCATAACTAAACACATCGCCTGCAAAGTATGCATGCGTGCTTAAGTGAATATCAATTTCTTTAAGTTGTCGATGTAGCTCAGGGTTTAAATAAGCGTGATTGAAGGCGCTTTGAAAGGCCAAACTCACAAAGCGTACAACCAAAGGTGTTTGTTGCTTAATGTGTTGGAAAACTTGTTTCAATGCCAAATTGGGCATGAGACTGGTATCGCTATAATGGCTATAAAAACAGAAGTTCCAATACTGTGTATGGTCATGAGGAATAATCAACTTCTGGTGCAGTTGGCATAAATATTCTACGATTGCACTGCTTTCCGTAAGTCGTATCGTCTGAGTATTATGTGAAATGTCGAGCGTTGGAAATTTCAGATTTGTTTGTTTAGCTTGTGTTGTATCATAAAGTTTGAGTTCATAAGATAGCTCAAGTTCCTCAAGTAGCCAAAGAATACGTTGTGAACGCGAGTTTTGAAGATGATGTAAGATCATAAATATTTTTAGTTTTAAGTGATTGATCGTATCTATAAAAAGAAGAATAAAGGAAATTTAGGATGAAAAATAGAAATGTTGCGATTTTAAGTGCTGTTTTAGTTTTGGTAAGTCCTCAACTGCTATGGGCGAATATGTCCTATCAAACAGGCGATATTATTTTTCACGTCTCAAAGTCGCAACAAAGTTTAGGGATACAAAAAGCGACCAAGTCTCGTTATAGCCATATGGGTTTAATTGTTAATAGAAATGGAAAAGCGTGGGTTTTAGAGGCAGTTCAGCCTGTGAAATATACGGTACTTCAGCAGTGGATTGATCGTGGGGTTGAGCGGCATTATGTGGTGAAGCGCTTTAAAACGAATTTGACTGTTCAGCAAAAGCAGACGCTAATCAAGAACGCAGAACAATACTTAGGCCAGCCTTATGATCTTTATTTTGAGTGGGACAATCGTGCTTTATATTGCTCAGAAATAGTCTGGAAGGCCTATCATGATGCTTTAGGCATTGAGTTGGCGCCGTTATCCAAACTGAAGCAATTTAATTTAACTTCGCCTGAAGTCAAGCAACTCATGCAACAGCGATATGGGCAAAGCATTCCCTTGAATGAAACTGTGATTGCGCCACAGGCTATTTTTGCCTCGACCGCTTTAATTGAAGTTGATCGTAAATAGACAAGCAATAAAAAAGCCCAAGTCATAATGCTTGGGCTTTTTTATGAAATGACTTTAGGAAAAATCAATCTCGAATATGGCGTCCCTACGGGGATTCGAACCCCGGTTACCGCCGTGAAAGGGCGATGTCCTAGGCCTCTAGACGATAGGGACAGTACAGAAGTGATGTTTTAAAACCGATTACTTTTGATCTTAAGTAATGGCGTCCCTACGGGGATTCGAACCCCGGTTACCGCCGTGAAAGGGCGATGTCCTAGGCCTCTAGACGATAGGGACTTAATAAAACTTTACTTCTGAAATTGGCGTCCCTACGGGGATTCGAACCCCGGTTACCGCCGTGAAAGGGCGATGTCCTAGGCCTCTAGACGATAGGGACGTTTCAGAGGTGGGCGTATATTAGGGCGAAAATAGAGGGGTGTCAAACGCTTTTCTCTAAATAATTCCAGTTTTAAGTGTTGAGTGCATAAATTTAAAACAATCTAGATAAAGTGATTAAAAATCATATGATTTAAGCCGATTTTTTAAGCAAGCTTAGCAAGTTGTTGATGAACTCGGGATGGCGTAAATAGCCTTCGATCAGATGAGGATGAGCAAGATCAGTAGTGATTTGCTTGTTGATAATGGCGGGAGTAAAAGCAAACAGTTTTTGGTTCAGCGGAAAAGCACTCAGAAAATCAGCATCTGAATAAAAATTGATCCAATCGCCATATAAAGCTGCAGGCCGTTGAATAGGTTGCTGTAAATGGCACTGGATAACGCGAAAGGCAAGTGGTGAACCGAGAGTAATCAGTGCTTGAATCTTAAGCTCGGGGTGTTGAATTAAATAATTATAGGCAATTACGCTGCCTAGAGAGTGGGCAATCACAATATTGGGTTTCGTACCGTGTAAGTGCTCACGCAGACGTATATGTACGGTGTGGATGAAGTGTGGATTGGATAAATATAGATATGCTTCCATCAAAAAACGATGGATAAAGCTACTATGCAGATCTGGGAAGTGGTTGATTAAACTGGTTAAATCACGTAAGGCCAGATCTTTGCCGAGGAGGCTGATGTATTTAATTTTATTATTGAATGAGAGTTCATCTGAAATGGTGAGCTGAGGGTTTTTAGAAATTTCAGCTTGATGTTCGATATTGGGTACAGCGGTGTGCGTCAGGTGAATAGGATGCAAAAAGGAAAAAGGAGACCAATGTTGTGGCATGAGGGTGCTGGCGTTGAGGGTGTTTTCTAAATGCTGACGTGTTAGAAGATCTCCATAAAAGGCCAGCCGACTGTGCCGCTGAAGATAGGGAAGGTCATCTGCGCGGCCAAGTTCGCTCAGTACCTGTTGTAAGATCACAAGCCAATGTTGAAGCAGGGTACGCGCAGTCTTATGCTGCTGATTCATCCCGTGAATCCATACAATATTCATCAGGCATGCACCGATGATGTACTCGATAAAAACAGTATAAAAAAAAGAGCGACCGAAGTCGCTCTTTTTAACAATATGGATTAAGATTTCTTGTGATAAAAGGTGTAATAACTTGCATAACATACTGCAATAAACAGTAAACAACCAAAGAAGCTAATACGCATACTTGGGTCAAACACCATGCTGACGCAGGTGATAAAGCAGAAGATAAAGCCAAGGATTGGCACAATAGGAAACAGGGGTGCTGCAAAACCTAATTCTTCTTTTTTACGTCCTTGTTTATACCATTGGCGACGGAAGTTAAATTGGCTTAAGCAAATACTCATCCAAACGACGACCATGGTAAACGCTGCTATACCCAGTAAATTGGTAAAAATGGCTTCAGGTGCAAACTGCTCAGACAGTAAACCCGGCATACCCCCAATCATGGTCACGATAACTGCCACATAAGGGACACCACGTGCATTGATTTTTGAGAAGACTGCTGGCAACTGCTTTTGGTAAGACAACGACCACATCATACGCGAAGCGGCAAATAGTCCAGAGTTCGCAGCAGATAGCAACGCAGTGATAATCACAAAACGAATAATATCTTCAGCATAAGGAATGCCAATGTGTTGGAATACGGTCACAAATGGACTGCTACTCACGCCTTCTGCTGCTAAACCTGCTTCTTGATGCGGAAGGAGTGAAGTCACGACCAAGATGGTACCCACAAAGAAAATCAATAAGCGAAAAATCGCAGTATTGATGGCTTTGGGTACATTCTTAGCAGGATCTTTGGTTTCACCCGCAGCAACACCAATCAGCTCTGTACCAGAAAATGCAAAGTTCACGATCAACATGGTGGTAAAGATAGGGAACAAGCCTTCTGGGAACCAACCCTGAGCTGTTAAGTTGCTAAATAAAGGCGCAGCTTCATAGCCTCTGTAGCCAATCACGCCAAAAATAGCGAGTAGACCCAATAAAATAAAAATAACAACGGTGATAACTTTGACTAAAGCCAACCAAAACTCAGATTCTGCGAACCATTTGGTCGAAATCATATTTAAACTAAATACAAATGCACCAAAAATTAGAGTCCACATCCACATTGAACTATCTGGAAACCACTCCTGCATGAGCAGTGCGGCAGCTGTAAACTCGGTTCCTAGCGTGACTGACCACGTTAGCCAGTACAGCCATGTGATGGTATAACCTGTACCTGGTCCGATATAGCGTTTGGCATAGGCGCCAAATGAGCCAGACTCAGGCATATGAACAGCAAGTTCCCCTAAACACAGCATGACCATATATGCAATGATCCCACCGAGTAAATAAGAAATAATGGCACCTACAGGCCCCGTTTGTGCAATGACTTCACCCGATCCTAAAAATAGGCCAGTCCCGATTGCGCCACCAAGCGAAATCATAACCAGATGTCGAGTACTCATAGCGCGTTTTAAAGGCGCAGAATTGCCCTGATGCGAAGCATCATTCGGAGATGAGTGCATAAGCGTTAATAAGTTCAGGAATGAAGCGGGCTATTGTAGTGAAAAACTGCAAATCTGCAATGAAATAATAGTAATTATGAATAAGTGTTGATCGGATAAGATCAAGATATGGCGTCCCTACGGGGATTCGAACCCCGGTTACCGCCGTGAAAGGGCGATGTCCTAGGCCTCTAGACGATAGGGACGTTGCGAGGTGATGCGTATATTAAGGATTAAAGGCCTATTTGTCAAAAGGGTTTTTGCTCTGTGATGGTTGAAAGTTCAAACATTAGGCAAAACAAGTAGTTAAATTGAATGGATTTTTTATTGTTGCAAATGTGAGCTCAAAAAATAAGCTTGAGCTCACTTTGCTGAAGGTGCTTAGTTTTTATGGTGATAGAGCCAATAGTAACTAGCATAGCAAGCTGCCATAAAGAGCAAGCAGCCAATAAAACCTGAAAGCATTTCAGGGTCAGCAGCCATACTTAAGCCTGTCGCAGTACAGCAGATAAAGCCTAGGATCGGAACCAACGGATACCAAGGGGTACGGAATTTTAGCTCCGATAAAGTATGGCCTTGCTTTAACCATTGGCGACGAAAGTTAAACTGACTCCAGCAAATACTCATCCAGACAATTACCATGGTAAAAGCTGCAATACCCATTAAGTTCTTAAAAATGACATCTGCATCAAATTGCTCAGAGAGCAAGCCCGGCAAGCCACCGATCATGGTGACCCAAATGGCAATATAAGGCACCCCAGATTTACTCACTTTAGCAAAGAGCTTGGGCAATTGGTTTTGTGAGGACAGGGCCCACATCATGCGTGATGCAGCATATAAGCCTGAGTTCGCGGTTGATAATAATGCCGTGATAATCACAAAGCGAATAAAGTCTTCGGCATAGGGAATGCCCATTTGGGTGAATACAGTCACAAATGGACTGCTGCTTAAGCCGCCATGTCCACCTACTTGCAAACCTGTGTTGGTGTAGTTAAGTAGCGAACTGATGACAATGATAGTACCAACAAAGAAAATAATCAGGCGCCAAACCGCGGCATGAATGGCTTTGGGTACATTTTTTTCTGGGTTCTCAGTTTCACCTGCGGCAATGCCAATCATTTCTGTGCCATTAAAAGCGAAATTCACAATTAATAAGGTGGTAAACAAAGGAATAAGGCCATTTGGTAGCCAGCCTTGTGCGGTTAAGTTGTTAAATAAGGGTGCAGATTCATACCCCTGAAAAGGGATAACACCGAAAATACAAGCAAAGCCTAAAAGAATGAAAATGAGTACAGTCGCGACTTTAATCATGGAGAGCCAAAACTCAGACTCTGCAAAAGCTCGGGTTGAGCTAAGGTTTGAAATCAGGACGCCACTGGCAAAGATCAGGGTCCATACCCGATCGACGTTTGTGGGAACCATTCCTGTACCAAAATGGCTGCTGCGGTAAATTCGGTACCGAGTGTTGCCGACCAACCGAGCCAATACATCCACGACACCATATAACCTGTGCCAGGGCCAATATAACGTGTTGCAAAGGCTCCAAATGAACCAGAAACAGGTAAATGTACTGCAAGCTCCCCGAGGCAAAGCATGACCATATATGCGATCAACCCGCCAATAATATAAGCCAGCACAGCACCAAGAGGGCCTGCCTGAGAGATCACTTCGCCTGAGCCCATGAACAGGCCTGTACCAATGGCACCACCAAGCGATAACATGATCAGGTGGCGTGTACTCATGGCACGTTTTAATGAGGTATTTTGCGGTGAATCAGTTGAAGACTGTGGAGGCGGCGTTGCAGATTGCATAGAAAATCAAACAATGGGCTTAAAGTTATATTCTAGTTTTTAATAAGATGAAAAATCACGTGAATTGAAATTTTCTGATGAACTCTCAGTATCAATTTAAAAAACAAATGCTTAAAGACTATTTTTTAGTGGTCGGGTGTTGGATAAGAAGAGCTGTTTTCAGCACTTGAGTGGATTTCTTGTGCAACAGGGTCTTGTTTGGTGTTATTGGTCCCTTGTTGGACAAACCATAGATAAAAAATAGAAGGCGATAGAATCAATAAAAAGATTAAAAATTTCTTAAGCATAGCAATCAACCTTGAAAAATACGAAGCATCGTATAGCGAGCGTATGGTTAAAATTGAAATGAAATATCGGTGGTCAATCAGAACCGATTAAATGAAAAGTGATGTGTTCTAGAAATAGAATAAGATGGCGTCCCTACGGGGATTCGAACCCCGGTTACCGCCGTGAAAGGGCGATGTCCTAGGCCTCTAGACGATAGGGACGTTGCGAGGATGGCGGTATCTTATTGATCCGCCACCAGAGTGTCAAGTAGGTGCGGCGCGAGTTTGTTCAAAATATAACAGAACAGTTCAGCGGTCTTTTGAGTGTCGTATAAAGCCGAGTGGGCCTCTCTACCATCGAACTCAATCCCTGCTTGAATACATGACTTCGCAAGAACGGTTTGACCAAACATCACAGCACTTAAGGTGACGGTGTCAAATACAGAAAAACTGTGAAATGGGTTTTGATTTTTAGTCCCTGTACGTGCAATTGCTGCCTGTACAAAGCCTAAATCAAAGTGGGCGTTATGACCGACCAAGACCGCATGTGTACAGTTCTGTTGGCGACGAACTTCATTGACGGCTTTAAAAATACGTTTCAATGCTGTTTTTTCGTCTTCAGCCATGGCCATACGCATGGGGTTAAAGGGATCAATACCAATAAAGTCCAGTGAGCGACGGTCTAGATTTGCACCTTCAAAGGGGTTGATATGCGCATGATGTGCAGGACCCGGTACAAATTGACCTTCTTCATTATAAATAATCGGAATTGCAGCAATTTCCAATAAGGCATCGGTCTGTGCATTAAAACCTGCTGTTTCGACATCGACAACAACAGGTAGAAAACCACGGAAACGCTGACCAATTATTGGCAATGTTTCATTTGTCACACTTTTCTCCATTGAATGGTTTTACCCGCATACAGCGGAATAATTTGTTCACCATCCAAATAGTCTAAACTCTCAGGGATGACTTGGTCTTCTTTTACCAGTGTAATTGTTGAAGTATTGCGCGGTAAACCGTAGAAATCTGCACCAAAGTGGCTGGCAAAACCTTCAAGGCGTTCAAGTTTACCCACTTGATCGAATGCTTGAGCATAAAGTTCAATTGCCGTTGGTGCGCTGTAACAACCTGCACATCCACATGCATTTTCTTTGGCATTTTTAGAGTGTGGTGCACTGTCTGTACCTAAGAAAAACTTAGGGTTGGCACTGGTCGCAACTTCGAGCAAAGTTTGCTGATGGGTTTGACGTTTTAAAATGGGTAAGCAATAAAAGTGCGGTTTAATGCCACCAACCAACATATCATTACGGTTAAACAGTAAATGTTGTGGGGTAATGGTTGCAGCCACATTGCGGTCTTGTTCTAAAACAAAGTTGGCCGCTTCACTGGTCGTAATGTGTTCTAAAACCAATTTCAGTTTTGGAAATTGTTTCAGCAACGGAGAAAGAACTTCGTCTAAGAAGCGTTTTTCACGATCGAAAATATCGACATGATTGTGTGTAACTTCACCATGCAACAGTAATGGAACCTGATGCTCTTCAAGTTGCTCAATGACAGCATAGACTTTACGAATGTCGCTTACACCATTGTCTGAGTTGGTGGTCGCACCAGCAGGGTAGAGTTTAATCGCGTTTACAAACTCAGAATTTTTAATTTTCTTGACTTCTTCAGGCGAAGTTGTGTCAGTAAAATACAACACCATGCGTGGGTCGAAGGCATTGCCTTCTGGTACGTGCGCCATGATGCGTTCACGGTACGCATTCGCTTCCTCAACCGTTTTAACAGGCGGTACGGTATTTGGCATACAAATAGCGCGTGAAAATTGTTGGGCTAAATCGGGAACAGTACGTTGTAATGCAAGACCATCACGAAGGTGAGCGTGCCAGTCATCTGGCTGGAGAATCGTAATCGTATTCAAGGCGATTTCTGTCAAAGAAATAAAACAGATGATAATGCATATACAGCAAAAATGGTAATGACAAATAAAGGCATCTTGTCTGATTATTATGATTTATCTTTGTAAATTTGTGTTATTTTTAAGCAACTACAAGAATTAAATCTGGTCTGGTATGGAATATAAATACAACCTCGCCAAACTTCAGTACGATAAAGAAAAAATGGAAGAGCTGATTACACGACACAACCGTAGTATTGGTCAGGTTTTTCCTCAGAAATTAGAGCAAGAGTTTTGGCGACTAAACTTAGAGCGCGCGCGTCGCAATGTTAATGACTTTCTTTGGTCTGGTGTTTTGGCTTATTTTGTTTTTGCCATTTTAATGATTCCGGGGGATTACTGGATTATTGAACAGTCTCATTTTAAACAAGATTTTATTCATTGTTTACTGGGGCTGCTAAATGGTGCTGTTTGTCTTTTATTCCTTTATGTTTTTTCACACTTTACCAAACTAAAGCCTTTTTTTGCCTATGCAGCCATGTTTGCTGTGTTTTGGGCTGTGGTCTCGACGACTTGGTTGACCATGTCGGTACATACCGAAGCTTTGCGCCATCAAGCGATGATGATTATCTGCATGATTTATGTCTTGGGGTATTTGCTAACTGGGGTAAAACCAGGATATGTTTTTATCACAGGCGTAGTAGCTGCTGGGGTTTCATTTTTAGTCCTGATTTCGACTCTGGTCAAGTTTGATGCGATCGTGATGGGGCGTGTGATGTTTGGTAGCTGTTTGCTGGGGTTTATCATCAGCCGTATGATCTATGCCCGCGAGCGCATCATTTTTCTCAATATTCGCCGCGCTAAAATTAGTGAAAAAATACATCGAATACACACCTCAGAATTGCTGCATTTAAGTCAGAATGATGAGCTGACGAAGATATCAAATCGGCGTAATTTTGACGAAATGATGGATACCTATTATGAGCAATCACGTCAGGATGAAACACCTTTATCCATTTTATTTATCGATGTTGATTTCTTTAAAAAATATAACGACTGTTATGGTCACCAAAAGGGCGATGATGTGATTTCATCGATTGCAAAATCTATTAAAAATGCGATTCGACATATGGATTTTGTGGCGCGTTATGGCGGCGAAGAGTTTGTGGTGTTATTGCCAGAAACCGATGCACATGGCGCTTATGCGGTGGCTTCAAATATTTACCGAGCGATTGAGCGTTTGGAAATTCCGCATGAAATGTCTGAAGTATCGCCATTTGTCACCATTAGTTTAGGGATTACAGTCTTTAAAGGCGAGGTCGATTTGAGCAAAGTCGAGTTACTGGGGATCGCAGATCAGGCTTTATACCGTGCCAAGCAATTGGGGCGTAATCAGATTTATTATCAGCCTTTAACCACATCGACTTGTACGGAATAAATCACTGAAATAAAAAAACCGCTCTTATGAGCGGTTTTTTTGACATTCAACAAACTTATTTGTTTTTGTCTTTTAACTGTGGAACAGCAGAACCCGTACCGACTGCAAGCAAACCAGTATTGGTATAAATACCAAGTTTCGCACGAGTATCGGTAATGTCCAAGTTACGCATAGTTAACTGACCAATACGGTCCATTGGCGTAAACATTGAATCACCTTTCTCCATCGTCAAGCGCTCAGCTTCATAAGTGAGGTTTTCAGACTCTGTGTTCATGATGGTGTAGTCATTACCACGACGAAGCTCTAAAGTCACAGTACCAGTGATGGCTTTCGCAACCCAACGCTGTGCGGTTTCACGTAGCATTAATGCTTGAGAGTCGAACCAACGACCTTGGTAAAGTAAACGACCTAAACGTAGACCGTTGATACGGTACTGTTCGATCGTGTCTTCGTTATGAATACCTGTAACCAAGCGCTCATAAGCAATATGTAGAAGTGCCATACCTGGTGCTTCATAAATACCGCGAGATTTTGCTTCAATAATACGGTTTTCGATTTGGTCAGACATACCTAGACCATGACGACCACCAATACGGTTGGCTTCAAGGATGAACTCAACAGGGTCTTCGATACGTTGACCATTGATTGCAACAGGGAAGCCTTCTTCAAAAGTAATCGATACTTCTTCAGCTTTAACTTCTACGTCGTCTTTCCAGAATGCAACGCCCATGATTGGGTCAACAATTTTGATCCCTGCATTGAGGTATTCAAGATCTTTTGCTTCGTGGGTCGCGCCCAACATGTTTGAGTCAGTTGAATACGCTTTTTCTTTTGACATTTTGTAGTCAAAGCCGTTGTCGATCAAGAATTGCGACATTTCAGCACGGCCACCTAATTCATCAATAAACGTTTGGTCTAACCAAGGTTTATAGATTTTAAGTGCAGGGTTGGTCAACAAACCATAACGGTAGAAACGTTCAATATCGTTTCCTTTATATGTTGAACCATCACCCCAGATGTTGACATCATCTTCTTTCATTGCGGTAACAAGCATAGTCCCTGTTACTGCACGACCCAATGGCGTCGTGTTGAAATACGGTACACCACCAGTTGAAATGTGGAACGCACCACATTGAATTGCAGCAATACCTTCAAGTGCAAGCTGTAAACGGCAGTCAACTAAGCGAGCTTTTACTGCGCCATACGCTTCCGCTTTTTTTGGAATCGCATCGTAGTCGTCTTCATCAGGCTGACCTAAGTTTGCTGTATAAGCATAAGGTTCTGCGCCTTTTTGTTTCATCCACAAAAGTGCAGCTGAAGTATCTAGACCACCAGAGAAGGCAATACCAACTTTTTTGCCAACTGGGACATTCTGCAAGATAGTTGCATTATCAGTCATTGTTAATCCTAACGATATAAATATAGGCACCGAGAATGGGTGGCCTGAAAGAATAAATATGTCCGCGATTGTAGCACTTTTCCAAATGGTTTTTCTAAAAAATCATAGGGCTTTAAAAATATTAAAGCTCATGTGCATATCGATACTGTTGAAAAATTTCTGGATAAAATCGGTTTCTATATTGTGTGCTCAATTTTTGTCTTTTTAGAAGATGTTTAGGCTGTAAATTAATCAGAAAAGTGGTGAAGTTTGTTTGGTTTTAAATTGGTATTACCAATATTGTGTGATTTTTCCATTTTTTGAGTATTAAGCTGGATTTAAGTTCGGTGATTATTTTTTATATTATTAGACTAAAGTCTAAAATTGGCATTATTTTCATAAAAATATCAGTAAAAACAATGATATTAATTTGATTGAAATATGATCTAGTTTATGAAGGTAGTCAATATTGGTCATACCAATATTAACTTTTAATTGAAGTTTTACTTCATTTTAAATCAAAATAAGCCAAGCATAAGTCATTATTGGTTTGTTTCTCTTTACGGTTGCTTATATTGGTCTGTCCAATATTGGCAAAAGTGCCAATAATATGCTCAAAATTAAATCTTAGTAAGCATTTCAAGGAGATGACAATGCTTCAATGGCAGCAAATGTATGACCCGATGGGGAATATTTGGATTTCAAGTCTAATTGCACTGATTCCGATTATCTTCTTCTTTTTGGCGCTCGCGGTATTTCGTTTAAAAGGCAGTGTGGCAGGTACGATCACTGTTGTACTTGCACTTCTTGTCTCTTTATTTGCCTATAAGATGCCGGTGCTGATGGCATTCGCATCGATGGCTTATGGTTTCCTCTACGGTTTATGGCCAATTGCATGGATCATTATTGGTGCGGTATTCCTGTATAAAATTTCAGTGAAGACAGGCCAGTTTGACATCATTCGTTCTTCTATTCTCTCAATTACTGAAGATCAGCGCTTACAAATGCTGTTGGTGGGTTTTGCTTTCGGTACTTTCTTAGAGGGTGCTGCAGGCTTTGGTGCTCCTGTGGCGATTACCGCAGCATTATTAGTCGGTTTAGGCTTTAAACCGTTATATGCAGCAGGTCTCTGTCTAATCGTAAACACAGCACCTGTGGCTTTTGGTGCAATGGGTATTCCAATTATTGTTGCTGGACAAGTCTCTGGTGTTGATACGATGGAAATCAGCCAAATGGTGGGCCGTCAGCTACCATTTATGGTGCCAATCGTGTTGTTCTGGATTATGGCAATTATGGACGGCTGGCGCGGTGTTAAAGAAACATGGCCTGCAGTTGTGGTGGGTGCAAGTAGCTTTGCAATTGCACAATACCTAACTTCTAACTTTGTCGGTCCAGAATTACCCGATATTACGGCTGCAATTGCATCCTTGGTTTCTTTAACGATTTTGTTTAAATACTGGCAGCCGAAGCACATTTTCCGTTTTGCAGATCAAGATGCAACGATGAGTGAAGATGTGGCTGCACAAAAACAGCAAAAATACACTGTAGGACAAATTGCAAAAGCATGGTCTCCATTCGCGATTTTAACTGTGATGGTGACGATCTGGAGTGTGAAACCGTTTAAGGATTTATTTGCCAAAGACGGTGCATTGCATGATCTCGTGATTTCAATCAAAGTGCCATTTTTGCATCAAATGATTCAAAAAATGCCACCAGTGGTTGCTGAAATTAAAGATTATGACGCGATTTACAAGTTTGATTGGATCTCGGCGACAGGAACTGCGATCTTTATTGCAGCATTGATCACCATTGCCTATTTGAAGATGAAACCGAAAGATGCTGTGGTAACTTTTGGTGAAACTCTGAATGAGTTGAAAGTTCCCATTTATTCAATTGGTATGGTGTTGTCTTTTGCTTTTATCGCAAACTATTCGGGTATGTCTTCGACCTTGGCTTTGGCCCTTGCACATACAGGTTCAGCATTTACGTTCTTCTCGCCTTTCTTGGGTTGGTTGGGTGTATTCCTCACGGGTTCAGATACTTCTGCCAATGCACTGTTTTCAGCACTTCAAGCCACTACGGCTCAGCAAATTGGTGTGCCAGAAGTTTTACTGGTTGCAGCAAATACCAGTGGTGGTGTGACCGGTAAGATGATTTCACCTCAATCGATTGCGATTGCGTGTGCTGCGGTAGGACTGGTTGGTAAAGAGTCTGATTTATTCCGTTTTACCTTAAAACACAGTATAACGTTCACAATTATGATGGGTATTATGATTACTCTACAAGCCTATGTGTTCCCATGGATGATTCCATAACACAAATTGTGTATCAACGTTAAGGAAAGCAGATGAAAGTCTCCGATAAAGCTGTACAAAACCTGCGTGTATTGATTGAACAAAGCAATATGCAAGTTGGAGACCGTCTGCCTGCTGAAAGAAAACTGTGTGAACAGCTTCAAGTCTCTCGCTCTTCTTTAAGAGAGGCCATTTCACAGTTGACCAGCATGGGTATGTTGGTCAGCAAAGTGGGGGCGGGGACTTTTTTAAAACAATTACCAGCAACTTGGTCCAGTTATCAAATCGTACAACCGATTAGTAATTTGATGAGTGAGGATCCTGCCTACCGATTTGATGTGCAAGAGGCGCGCATTATTTTAGAAGGTGGAACAACTTGGTATGCAGCACAACGCGCAACCCAAGAAGATCTGGTGAACATCAGACATCATTATGATCAGATTAACCATTTTCAGGCTTTGGGAAATGATGACGAGGCGGCTCGCGCAGATGCGAAATTTCATTTAGCGATTGCTGAAGCATCTCATAATTTGGTCTTGATTCAGATGATGCGTGGTCTGTTCGATTTGTTGCAGTTCAACGTCGCTTTGGGACGCCGAAAAGTCTATAGCGAAGCACACCGTTTTGATCAATTGCATGATCAGCATTTTCAAGTCATGAATGCAATTGAACGTCGTGATCCAGAAGCTGCACGTAAAGCAGTCTGTGGACACATTGAGTTTGTAGTACAACAGGTGCGAATGATTGATGAAGAAGAAGCTCGTCGTCAGCGCGCCAGTCGATTAAACAGGATATAAGCATGATTATTTCTTCTGCCAATGACTACCGTGAAGCGGCACGACGTCGTTTACCGCCATTTTTATTCCATTACATCGATGGTGGTGCGTATGCAGAATATACCCTGAAGCGTAATGTAGAAGATTTATCAAAAATTGCTTTGCGCCAGCGTGTACTGAACGACATGTCACAGTTAAGTTTAGAGACCAAACTGTTTGATGAAACTTTGTCGATGCCTGTTGCATTATCTCCTGTGGGTTTAACAGGCATGTATGCACGCCGCGGTGAAGTTCAAGCTGCGGTCGCTGCAGATAAAAAGGGTATTCCGTTTACACTGTCTACCGTTTCAGTATGTCCAATTGAAGAAGTGGCACCTGCGATTCAGCGTCCAATGTGGTTCCAGCTCTATGTACTACGTGACCGTGGTTTTATGAAAAATGCCTTGGAACGTGCTAAAGCAGCAGGATGTTCAACCTTGGTGTTTACTGTGGATATGCCTGTTCCGGGCGCGCGTTACCGCGATGCCCACTCGGGTATGAGTGGCCCAAATGCAGCAATGCGCCGTTATATGCAGTCATGTTTCCACCCACACTGGGCGTGGAATGTCGGCATGATGGGACGTCCGCATGACTTGGGCAATATTTCCAAATACTTAGGTAAGCCTACAGGTCTAGAAGATTATATTGGTTGGTTAGGTTCTAACTTCGATCCGTCTATTTCGTGGAAAGACCTTGAGTGGATTCGTGAGTTTTGGGATGGGCCAATGGTCATTAAAGGAATTTTGGATCCTGAAGATGCCAAAGATGCAGTGCGTTTCGGTGCAGATGGGATTGTGGTTTCAAACCATGGTGGTCGTCAGCTGGATGGCGTTTTATCTTCTGCACGTGCACTTCCACCAATTGCAGATGCAGTCAAAGGCGATATTAAAATCCTCGCAGATTCAGGTATTCGTAATGGTTTAGACGTGGTACGTATGCTGGCGTTGGGTGCGGACACGTGTATGCTCGGTCGTGCCTTTGTTTATGCTTTAGGTGCGGCAGGCGGTGAGGGTGTTTCAAATCTGCTTGATTTAATTGATAAAGAAATGCGTGTGGCAATGACTTTAACAGGTGCAAAAACCATTGCTGATATTACTTCAGATTGTTTGGTGAAGTTAGAGAAAGAATTGGCTGAGTAATTCATTATATCAGTAGAAGCGTTCTCACACGGTAAACGGGCATTCAATAGGTATTTACATCAATACCGTGATTATTGCTATTTATATAATCCCTCCCAACCTCCCTTTAAAAGGGAGGAGTTATACCGATTAGAATTTATGTTGCAGGTATAAATAATTTTTCTTTTACTTTAAATGCCTAAGGTAAAGAAAAAGTCCCTCTTTGGAAAAGGGGGATTTAGGGGGATTATAATCATTGGAAATAACAAATATGAACCCTCGATCTCCACAATACGTTATTGAAAACTTAATAAATATCGTTGGTAAACAACACGTTTTAACTGACGATAAAGACACACGTTTATACCGCCAAGGTCGTCGTTACGGTGCAGGGAAAGTACTCGCTGTTGTTGCACCGGGGGCATTACTGGAACAGTGGCAAGTATTGCAAACGGCTGTTGATGCAGATTGTATTGTGATTATGCAAGCAGCCAATACAGGTTTGACCGGTGGTTCAACGCCTTTTGGCGATGACTATGACCGTCCTGTGGTACTGATCAGCACGCGTCGTTTGATTGGCATTCAGGTTATTAATGACGGTCAGCAAGTGATTTGTCTACCTGGTGCAACACTAGATCGACTTGAAAAAGAATTGGTGCCATTTAATCGGGAGCCACACTCGGTGATTGGTTCATCGTGTATTGGAGCTTCAGTTTTAGGTGGCGTCTGTAATAACTCAGGCGGTGCTTTGGTGCGCCGTGGTCCTGCTTATACTGAGCTGGCATTGTATGCCCGTGTCAATGATGATGGTCAGTTAGAGTTGGTGAATCATTTAGGGGTAAATCTCGGAGAAACACCTGAAGAAATTCTAAGCAAGCTTGAAACGAAAAATTATCAAATCGGCGATATTATCAATAACTCAGGCTGCTGCGCATCGGACCATCGTTATGGACATGATGTTAAACAAGTTGATGAAAATACGCCCGCGCGTTTTAATGCCGATCCATCTCGTTTATATGAAGCATCGGGTTCAGCAGGTAAAGTATGTGTCTTTGCCGTACGTTTGGATACCTTTGAAAAAATTCCAAGTCAGGTATTTTACGTGGGTACAAATTCACATGATGATTTGACTGAAATCCGCCGTTTTTTACTAAAAGATTTGCCACGATTGCCGATTGCAGGGGAATACATCCACCGCGTGGCTTATGATATTGGGGCGGAGTACGGTAAAGACACCTTTATGTTTATTGAAAAACTCGGTACAGCCAAAGTACCTGCTGCATTTGCAATGAAAGATAAGGTCGATGCGTACTTAGAAAAATTTGGTATGAAAGGACTGTCAGATAAAGTCCTGCAATTGATCACCAAATTTTTGCCCAATCATTTACCGAAACGGATGAATGCCTTCCGTGATCTGTATGAACATCATTTGGTTATTCGGATTGAAAATCAAGATGTCGAGCAAGTTGAAAGCTTTTTAAAACGTTATTTCCAAGATAAAAGCTCAGGTGATTTTTTCCACTGTAGCGAGGAAGAAGGACGTAAAGCATTTTTACATCGTTTTGCTGTTGCAGGTGCAGCAATTCGCTATCGGGATACGCACCGTTCAGAAGTTGAAGATATTGTGGCTCTGGATATCGCATTGCGTCGGAATGATCGAGAGTGGGTGGAAACCTTACCCAAAGAGATGGATGATCTGATTGTTCATAAACTCTATTATGGTCACTTTTTATGTCATGTGTTTCATCAGGACTATATTGTGAAAAAGGGCGTGGATCCCTTGGCGATGGAACACCAAATGTGGCATTTACTGGATGCACGTGGGGCGGAATACCCAGCCGAGCATAATGTCGGACATTTATATGTAGCAAAACCTGCACTACGAACGCATTATGAAAAGCTTGATCCTACCAATAGTTTTAATGTGGGCATTGGTCAAACCAGTAAGCTGAAGCATTGGCAGTAAAAGGCTTTGGTCTAAAAAACTAAACCAGTGAGGGCAACGTCACTGGTTTTTTTATTGTCATATGTTTTTGAGAGCTCAGTTGAATTGACCGTAGATGCCAAGAATTTTTTATAAATTGTCATCCCAATATTTTAAAAAACAGCTAAAGTAGTATGCAACAAGTTGCAAAGCCAAAGATAAGGATTCATGATGACAACCAATAGCTATGCACATATTTTAAAACCCTTACATTTGGGTTTTACCACCATTAAAAACCGTGTGGTGATGGGCTCCATGCATACGGGCTTGGAAGATCGTTTTTATAATTATCCAAAATTGGCAGCATACTTCGGTGAGCGTGCTAAAGGCGGTGTTGGTCTGATCATTACAGGCGGGATTTCTCCAAACCGTCAAGGTTGGCTCCTTCCTGCGGGCGGTACGATGAATACGCTGGTGGATATTGCTCCACATCGTTTAGTGACTCATGCCGTACATAAGCATGGTGCAAAAATTTTAATGCAAATTTTGCATGCTGGACGTTATGGTTACCAACCCTTTGTTGTTTCTGCGAGCCCAATTAAATCGCCAATTTCGCCATTTAAACCGCGTCAAATGTCTGAAAAGCAAATTTTGAATACCATTGATGACTATGTTAACTGTGCCAGTCTTGCCAAAAAGGCGGGCTATGATGGTGTAGAAATTATGGGTTCAGAAGGTTATTTACTGAATCAATTCTTAAGCCGTCATGTGAACCAACGTGAAGACCGTTGGGGTGGGCCGATTGAAAACCGTATGCGTTTTGCGGTCGAAATCGTCAAAGGGATACGTGCACAAGTTGGTGAGAAATTTATTATTTGCTTCCGTTTGTCATTGCTCGATTTGGTGCATGATGGCAATACCATGCAAGAAGTAATTACCATTGCGCAAGCACTAGAAAAAGCAGGTATTACTTTGTTGAATACAGGGATTGGCTGGCATGAAGCACGTATTCCAACTATTGTGACTTCGGTGCCACGTGCTGCTTTTGTTGACTATACTGCAGAAGTGAAAAAGCACGTGGCTGTGCCAGTGATTGCTTCAAACCGTATCAATATGCCAGACACGGCAGAAGAGATTTTGGCATCGGGCAAAGCGGATATGGTGCAAATGGCGCGTCCGTTATTGGCTGATGCTTTTTGGGTGAATAAAACAGCGACCAATCGTGTCGACGAGATCAATACCTGTATCGCTTGTAACCAAGCGTGCTTAGATCATACTTTTAAAAACCAACGTGCTACTTGTTTAGTCAACCCGCGTGCAGCGTTTGAAACAGAGTTGATCTATTTGAAAACTAAACAACCGAAACGAGTTGCGGTTGTTGGTGGTGGTGTCGCAGGTATGTCTGCAGCGACGGTTGCAGCCAGTCGTGGACACCAAGTGACTCTGTTTGAAGCAAGTCATGAGGTGGGTGGGCAGTTCAACTTGGCAAAAGTTGTACCCGGTAAAGAAGAGTTTCATGAGACTATTCGTTATTTCAAAGTACAGATTGAAAAAACTGGCGTCGACTTACGTTTAAACACCAAGGTGAATCGTGAGCAGCTTGAGCGTGAAGGCTTTGAAGAAATTATCATTGCCACAGGCGTTGTGCCACGTGCATTACGTATCGAAGGGAGTGATTCACCGCAAGTCTTGTCTTATGCAGAAGTGTTACGCGGCGCACCTGTCGGTAGAAAGGTTGCAGTGATTGGTGCTGGAGGGATTGGTTTTGATGTGTCTGAGTATTTATTGAAACCAGAGCATCAACCTCAGCCACAACCGCTTGCAGATTGGCAACGTGAATGGGGTGTAGATCCAAACCCGAATTATGTCTCTGAAGGGGGCATGCAGATTGCAAAAGTTCATCCGCCTATTCGTGAGATTTATTTATTGCAACGTAAAACCTCTGCATTGGGTGCCGGCTTAGGTAAAACCTCAGGCTGGGTACACCGTGCACAGTTGAAAAAACATGCAGTTCGAATGCTACGTGGGGTGCAATATAAAGCAGTGACTAATGAAGGTCTTTGGATAGATTTGGCAGGACAAGATCAATTGTTACGTGTCGATACCATCGTTGTGTGTGCAGGACAGGAGTCAGTGAAAGATCTGATGCCAAGTGCTGAGCAAAATACGTTAGCCAATTATCACATTATTGGTGGTGCTAAACTCGCAGCTGAGTTAGATGCAAAACGTGCCATTCGTGAAGGTGCAGAAGTTGCTGTAAAATTGTAAACGTTTGATGAAACAATATGCAGTTGGTTGCTTCAAGGTGAATTTTCACTTGTCATTGAAACAAAAGCTCCGTATGATGGCGCACATGGAAGCGTGGCAGAGCGGTTTAATGCACCGGTCTTGAAAACCGACGAGGGCTTATACCCCTCCGTGAGTTCGAATCTCACCGCTTCCGCCAAATTTGAAAACAACAAAGCCCTGACATTGTCAGGGCTTTGTTGTTTCTAGGCTTATGCAACCTAAGCCTTTAGTAAGCATAATAAAAACTTGGTTTGAGTTTAAATTATTGTTCAAGACTAAATACAATCTCAAATTGGATACCGTCACAGATAGTTAATTCACCGATCCAATTGGTTTTTGCATTAAATTTTTTGGGGTATTGACTGCCATCTTTACCATCTAAAATATTTTGAAAATCTGAGCTTTTATCGAGCATAGCTATAATTGGTCTAATTTTTAATTTTTCTTTTAATGCAAAAGCAAGGTTTTTCTTAAATTCATTACGTCCATTACCAGTCCATCTATCAATACGGTCACGATAAACTTGTTTTCTTTCAGTTGGATGTTTGAAAATTAAAGGTTTATGACCCCATAAACTAACAATTAGCTCATTATTAGAGCTAATTGAGGATACTGACCAGTTCGGATTTTTCAGATCAGCATCAAATTTTTTAAATTCAGAAACGATACCCACAATAATACTCATATTCAAATTTACCCTTGTTTAAGATATGCTGATCGGCATAAATTACAAGTATTTAAAGTTAATAAATGTCTGATACTCCGACTGTTTGGCGTGTACACATGGGGGTACATGTTGGAACTGAGCCAGTTGAAAAAAATTACATTGTCAGTGGCAGTGAACTTTGTTTCATAAATACCTAAAACTATGGTTTTATTATATTTATTTTTTATTGAAATTTTCGTAAATTCATTAAAAATCAATATCTTGAAAAATATTTATGCAACAAAGCCAATCTATATTGAACTAGCCTTTCAAGGATTCGGTTTTTCAGCATGAAGATAAAACATCGTGAATGTTTATTCAGATGTATCGCTGAGCAACATAGTGTTGAGCTTGTGCAACGGTTATCATAGAGTCAACAAAGCGTTGGAAGACATTATGAAAATCGTGGCAGATGAAAATCTCGCATTTACCGATTATTTTTTTGCCGAATTTGGTGAAATTGAGCACAAAGCAGGACGTACTTTAACGCATGCCGATGTTGTAGATGCCAAAGCACTGTTGGTGCGTTCTGTGACACGCATCAATCAAGCATTAATCAATAACACTACACTTCAATATGTGGGTAGTGCAACCATTGGTACGGACCATTTAGATATTGAAGCCATTGAGAAACAGAATATTCAATGGGCGAATGCTGCAGGTTGTAATGCGCAGGCGGTGGCTGAATATGTGATTACGGCTTTGCTCCATCTCAAGCTAGCATTGCTGAACGCTGAAGAAAGTTTTACTTTGGGCATTATTGGTCTAGGAAATGTCGGTTCTCGCTTAGCTTATATGGCCAAACTATTGGGCTGGAATGTGATCGGTCATGATCCTTTTGTACAGCAAGATGCGATTCAGCAGGTCGATTTAAATACCTTATTAAGTACTGCCGATGCGATTTCATTGCATGTGCCTTTAACCAAAACAGGATCACATCCAACCTACCATTTGTTCAACACCGAAGCTTTGGCTGCGATGAAAACGACAGCAATATTGATTAATTCTGCTCGTGGACCTGTAATTGAAGAGCAAGCTTTATTGGCCGACATCGAAAAAACACAGCGCAAAGTGGTATTAGATGTCTTTGAACATGAGCCTGTGATTTCTGAACAAGTGTTGAAAGTTGTGAGTCTAGTGACGCCACATATCGCAGGTTATAGCTTAGAAGGCAAAGCGCGTGGTACACAAATGATCTATGATGCCTTTTGTAAAACCTTTCAGTTCGAAGCACATAAAAGTTTCGAGTCACAGTTGCCTGTGTGCGCGCAGTATTTTGAAGGGCAAGATTTGAAATCTGCACTTCAACAGCATTTAAATGAAATCTATCCAATTTTACGAGATGACCAAGCCTTACGTGCTTGCTTAAAAGAGGGAATGATTGACCAAAAAGCCTTTGATCATTTAAGAAAAACTTATCCATTACGCCGTGAATGGGCTGCACATGGAGGGCCGAAAGCATGAGTCAGGACGTGATCCATTATCAGCCAACCTGTGACTTAAAAGCCATGCGTGCTCGCGCGCAAATGTATAGCCAAATTCGCCAGTTTTTTGCTGAACGTGAAGTGCTTGAGGTTGAAACCCCGATTTTATCTCAGGCTGGTGTGACCGATGTGCATTTGGCTTCAGTTCAAGCGCAGCGCCATCTACAAGGCAAACAACAAACGCATTATTTGCAGACTTCACCTGAGTTTGCCATGAAACGCTTACTCGCTAGCGGTAGTGGGCCGATTTATCAAATCTGTAAAGTTTTCCGTGATGATGAACATGGCCGTAAACACAATAGTGAATTTACCATGCTGGAATGGTATAGACCGAATTTCAGTTTGAAGGATTTGATGTTTGAAGTGACAGATTTATTAAATGTCACATTAAAGCAGCGTTTTGGTGAGGTCCGTCCTACCATTTTGAGCTATAAGCATGCGTTTATGGATCGTTTGGATTTGAACCCGCTACAAGCCAGTTTGAAAGAGTTAAAAGACTGCTGTAACCGTGTAGGTTTAAATTTGGACTTGGGTGATGACCGACTGGGTTATATTGATTTACTGTTTTCACATTTTGTAGAGCCAAGTCTAGGTTTTGATACGCCTGTATTTCTGACCGATTTTCCGCCAGAGTTGGCCTCGCTTGCCAAAACTAAAACGGATGAAGACGGTGAATGGGTTGCAGCACGTTTTGAGCTGTATATTGAAGGTTTGGAACTCGCCAATGCGTATGATGAATTGATTGACGCGGAGGTGTTGCGTTTACGTTTTGAAGCCGATAATGCTGAACGTGAAAAATTAGGTTTACATGTGATGCCAATCGATGAGTTTTTATTGGCTGCTTTGCCTCAAATGAACGCATGTGCAGGTATTGCTTTAGGTGTAGATCGTTTATTAATGATTGCCACTGAACACATGCAGTTGGAAAAAGTCATTACTTTTCCCGCATCCATTTCTTAAGTGAAATTAAATAAAGCGCCGATTGTGGCGCTTTATTTGAGTCGATCAAGGTTTAACTATATTGAGACTTCAGCTCTCCAATTGCGTGTATTCGACGTTCAATCAGCATTTCACCAATATCAGGGCCTTTGATATCCGCAGGCAGGTCTTGTGCTTTGATATTTCGCACCACATCCATCACCTTTAAAATATATGCAGACTGTGGGTATTCACGATCTTCAAGCCCTAAACGACCACGTGAGTCACATTCACAAGCTTGTACAAAGGCTTCAACCCGTTCTGGACGACGTAGTACATCTAAGCGTTGCAGTAAGCGCCACAAAGTGCCTGGTTTTAAGGTCAGGGCTTGATGACATTTCAAATGTTCTTTACAGACCGTAATTGCGAGCTGCTTCATCTGCGTTGGGACTTTTAGACGCTCACACACTTCTGTCACAGGCTTGATCCCACGTTCTTCATGCATGATATGACGCGGTAACTCGTCTACAGGTGTCAAAGCTTTGCCTAAGTCATGTACCAAAACAGCAAAACGAACATCCAGTGCGTAGTTGGCACGACACGCTTGTTGTAAGGACATCATGGTATGAATACCACAGTCAATTTCAGGGTGATACTCAGGGCGCTGTGGAATACCGTAAAGGGCCTCGATTTCTGGAAAAAGCACTTTTAGAGCACCACAGCGACGTAGTACTTCAAAGTATTCATCGGCATGATCTTCCATCAGAGCACGAGAGGTTTCTTTCCAAACACGTTCAGGAGTCAGTGCTTCCAGTTCACCTGAGTCTGCGAGTTGCTGCATTAGTGCCAACGTTTCTTTGGCCACCGTAAATCCTAGGGTTTTATAACGTGCAGCAAATCGTGCAACACGGAGGACACGTAGCGGGTCTTCTACGAAAGCATCAGAAACATGCCTTAAAACACGGAGCTCTAAATCGTGTTGGCCGCCATAAGGGTCATACAGTGTGCCTTCATCATCCATGGCAATCGCATTGATGGTAAGGTCGCGTCGAATTAAATCTTGTTCTAAGGTAACGGTACTGTCGGTATAAAACTCAAAGCCATGATAACCATGCCCTGACTTACGTTCGGTACGGGCAAGTGCATACTCATCTTTGGTTTCAGGATGTAAAAAAACAGGAAAATCTTTACCTACAGGTTGGAAACCTTGGGCAAGCAGTTGTTCAGGCGTTGCACCGACAACTACATAATCTTTTTCGTGATAGGGGTGCCCCAGAAGCTGATCTCGGACCGCACCGCCTACTAAATAAACTTGCATGAAAAAACCTCTATTCTTGCAGCCATCATGCTACAGAATAGAGGTTTTCTCAAGTCACAAGATGCGAGTATAAAGACAAACAATTATTCGCCGTTTTTCTCCGCTTCTTGAATTTCCGCTACAGTCAGCGCAGTCATATTCACTAAACGACGTGTTGTTGCTGTCGGTGTAAGAATATGAACTGGTTTCGCTGCGCCAAGTAGGATAGGGCCAATGGTAACATTATTACCTGAAGTTGATTTCAACAGGTTAAATGAAATGTTGGCTGCATCCAAGTTTGGCATGATCAATAGGTTCGCAGAACCTTTGAAGCGCGAGTTTGAGTATGCAAAGTTACGGATGTTTTCATCCAATGCCGCGTCCGCATGCATCTCACCTTCAACTTCAAGTTCTGGCGCGATTTGCGTCAAAATTTCAAATACTTTACGCATTTTTTGCGCGCTTGGATCAGTTTGATCTGAACCGAAGCTTGAGTGAGAAAGTAGAGCAACACGTGGTGTCATACCAAAACGACGTACTTCTTCAGCAGCTAAAATTGTCATTTCAGCCAACTGTTCAGCTGTCGGGTTGGTGTTGACATAAGTGTCAGCAATGAACAGGTTACGGTCTTCAAGCATTAAAGCATTCAATGTAAAGAAAGAGTTGTGACCTTCTTTTTTACCAATGATGTTTTTAACGAAGTCTAAGTGAATGTCGTAGCTTGAATACGTACCACATAGCATACCGTCTGCTTTACCATGTTTCACTAACATCGATGCGATCAAGGTTGAACGACGACGTGCTTCACGTTGTGCATATTCAGGTGTTACACCTTTACGCTGCATAAGCGTGTAGTAGTCATCTGCAAACAGTTCGTAGTCAGGATTTTTTTCTTGATCCACAATCGTGATGTTCACACCATGTTCAAGACGTAAGCCTAACTTTTTAATGTTCGCTTCAATAACTGCAGTACGACCAACTAAGATTGGTTTTGCAAGATCTTCATCGACTGCAATTTGTACTGCACGAAGTACGCGTAGGTCTTCACCTTCAGCATAAGCAATACGTTTCGGATCAGATTTTGCTTGAGCAAAAATAGGTTTCATCATCAGTGCTGAGTTATAAACAAACTCAGAAAGACGTTGACGGTATGCAGAGAAGTCTTGAATTGGACGACTTGCAACACCTGAATCCATGGCCGCTTGTGCAACAGCAGGTGCAATTTCTAAAATCAGACGCTGATCAAGTGGGCGTGGAATTAAGTAATCACGACCAAAAGATGCAGATTTTTCACCATAAGATGCCGCATCTGCTTCAATGTGTGCCATACGCGCAATCGCATAGACACATGCAATTTTCATCTCTTCATTGATAGTGGTTGCGCCTACATCAAGAGCACCACGGAAAATGTAAGGGAAACAAAGTGCGTTGTTCACTTGGTTTGGATAATCTGAACGACCTGTTGCCATGATCACGTCATCACGAACTTCGTGTGCATGTTCAGGCAGAATTTCAGGATCTGGGTTGGCAAGTGCGAAGATAATCGGATCTTTCGCCATTACTTTAACCATTTCTTTGGTTAAGATACCCGCAGCAGATAAGCCGAGGAACATATCTGCGCCTGCAATCACGTCAGCCAGTTGAGTGCCTTCAACATCTTGTACATAACGTTTTTTAGAGTCGTCTAGACCTTCACGTTTTATTGTAAGTAGACCTCGTGAGTCTGCAACAATAATATTTTCTTTTTTTGCACCAATGGCACAAAGTAAATCTAGGCAAGACAGAGCCGCAGCACCTGCGCCTGAAGCGACGATTTTAATTTCGTCAATTTTTTTGCCATTCAATTGCAAAGCATTCAGTAAAGCAGATCCAACGATAATGGATGTACCATGCTGATCATCGTGGAACACAGGGATATTCATACGTTCACGAAGTTTTTGTTCAATATAGAAGCATTCTGGTGCCTTGATGTCTTCAAGGTTGATACCACCAAAAGTCGGTTCTAATGCAGCAATAATATCGACAATTTTGTCAGGATCATTTTCTGCAATTTCGATGTCAAATACATCAACACCTGCGAATTTTTTAAATAAAACGCCTTTACCTTCCATGACAGGTTTAGACGCAAGTGGACCAATATTACCTAGACCCAAAACGGCAGTACCATTTGTGATTACAGCAACAAGGTTCCCACGTGCAGTATAAAGCGCTGCTTTTGAAGGATCTTTTTCAATTTCAAGACATGGTGCTGCGACACCAGGTGAATACGCCAAGGCTAAATCGTGTTGGTTGACCAGCTGCTTGCTAGGTGTAACGCTGATTTTCCCTGGGGCTGGGAATTCGTGATAATACAAAGCTTGCTGTTTTAATGATTGATCGTCCATCTGAATCTCTTTGTAGCGTGGGTTAGCCAGCGGAGCTGGTAGTTTTTAGTAGACAAGACCGAATATACCATTAGTTGCTGGTATATCCCAGTGATAGCTGGTGCTTTTTAAGCAAACTTAGAGCTAAAACAGTCTGATTTATATTGAGTATGTATACGAGGGTGTGTCGAGATGATCTCTTAAATATTGGGTAGCATCGAGCTGCGGAAGAGGTTTGGAAAATAAATAACCTTGCGCGATATCACATTCTAAGTTTTGTAGGTAACTCAGTTGTTGTTCGGTCTCAATTCCTTCCGCCACCACTGTCATACCCATGGCTTTCCCCATGGCAATCATGGCGCTCACAATGGCTTCTTGTTTGCAGTGTCCAATCTTTGAAATGAAGCTTCGATCAATTTTTAAGGTGTCGATTGGGAAGTCGGTCAGATAAGACAGCGATGAATAACCTGTACCAAAGTCATCTAAAGAAATATGAATGCCACGCGATTTGATGGTTTCAAGGAGGTTCTTCACTGCTTCCGAATTTTCAACCAACGTGGATTCTGTAATTTCTAATTCGAGGCTACTACCACTGATTTTGTATCGATCAAGGGCTTCATCTAAGTCCTTTAAAAGCTGTCCACGTTGTAATTGTTGGGCAACCACATTGACCGAGACGCAGATATTATCAAAACCTAATTTATTCCATTCTTTGATTTGCTTAGCGGTTTGTAAAATTACAATGTGGCCAATGTCTGAAATTAAGCTGGTTTTTTCTGCCATAGGAATGAATAGACCCGGTGGCACGATGCCTTTGGTCGGGTGATTCCAGCGTACCAATGCCTCAAAACCATAAATTTTCTGATTGTGAAAGTTGATTTTGGGTTGGTAATAAACCACCAACTCATTGTTTTGTATCGCTAGTCTTAAATCACGCTCTAAATAAATCCCTTCTTCCAATGCAACGGTATTGCTCAGGCTGTAGAATTTTGTGGCATTTCCACCTAAACGTTTTGCTTCACTCAGTGCTTGTTCAGCACAGTTGTTTAAGTAGTCCAGTTGACGACCATGTTCAGGGTACTGCGAAATCCCCATTGAAAGCGTAATAATGTGCTCTTGACCAAAAATATCAAAAGGTAGGCTAAAGGCCTTGTTGATGCGATCAATGTGCTCCTGAACGGAGGGGCGAATATGAGAGACCTCATACACGATTGCAAAATCGTCACCATTTAAGTGAGCCACTATTAAGGCTTCAGCATTGGTTAAACGAAGGCGCTGAGCAACTTGGCGCAGCAGTTCATCACCGCCATTATTGCTTAAGAATTCATTCAATGGGCGGAAACGGTCGATATTGAGCCGAATAATCGCCAGTTGTTTAATGCTGTCTTGCTGAGAAACCAAGTACTGATGAAGCTGATAGTTATAGTAAAAACGGTTGGGCAAATCGGTCAGTGTATCGTAGTTTTCTAAATAGGAAAGACGCTGTTCTTGCAGTTTGCGCTCGGTTAAATCGGACACGATACCAATATAATGCGTGACACGATCTTGCTCATCGGTAATGGCATTCAGATGCATCCAAATACACAGCTCTTTGCCTGATAGGAACTTTTCATTAAGTTCACCGTCGTATTCGCCTTTTTTTAGGAGCTGTCCAATGATTTGGTTATGTGTGGTGCGTTGATGTGACTTATAGTTCGCAACAATATCAAACAGATGCTTGCCGTTAATTTGTACAGCCTCAAAACCAGCCAAACGCTCAAAGAACGGATTTACGTCGATATAACGCAGGTCTTCATCTAAGATGAAAATCCCTTGTTCAGCTTGTTCAAGGACGCTCGCTGCTAGTCGAAGACGTTCTTGGTTGCTTTTTTCATGTTGAATATCGCGTCGAATACCGACCATTTGTAACGGTTTATGATTGATTGGATCGCGAGCAATGACGCGTCCCGTGTCATGTACCCAGTACCATTTCCCGTTATTGTGTTGCACACGGTAAGTGGCTTCATAGCGGTCTGAATGACCCCGTAAATGACTTTTCATTGCAGATTTAAACGGGGCAATATCATTTGGATGAATCAGGTACTGAAGCTGAAGTTGATGCTCTGTGGAATTTTTAAGTACTTTTTCTTGTTTGTGATTGGTCAGGGAAATGAGCCGATCTTTAATATTCCAATCCCAAGGACGAATACCTGAAATTTCATGAGCAAGCGATAGATTTTCTTGTTTGTTCTTTAAGTCTTTATTGATTTGATTTACATCAAAGGTTCGTTCTCGTACTTTTTGCTCAAGCAATTGATTATTCAGTTGTAACTGTTGTTCAATTTCTTTGGATTTATTCACTTCGTTTTGTAGCTGCTTGCATAAATCATCGGTCCAAGCGACTTGTTTTTCAGCTTCTTTTTTCAGCTCTCGATTTTTAATTGAGAGACGGGATAAGTGCTGATTAATACGGTTGGTGGCATTGGCACAGAGCAAAATCACAATCAGAATAAAGTTTACAGCAAGATGAAAAAGAGTGTGATTGGCATCGAAGTTGATAAATTGCGAGAGGACATAAGGGGTGATGGACGGAATAAAAACCAGACAAAAATAACTGATGCGCTGCGTTAAATAGGTGAGGCAAACGGTCTGTGTGACGATCACTAAGAGTGCAGACAAGAGTAGGGCATTTGTATAGTTAAAATTGCCAGATAGGCTGGGTAAGTAGTAGTAGATACAGACGACGCCTGCTGCAACCAAAAGACCAATACTCAAACAGATGCCTTGAATCCAGCGGTGTGCATGTTTGGCAGAGTGATTTTTCGGGTTGAAATACACGGTGTTCACGAGCCAAAAAATGCTGAGAATAAACTCAGAAACAAAAAACCACAGGTTAAAATAAAAGGAATCTTGAGAAAAATTATAGTGATATGCACAGAAAATATAAAAATTAAGAATCAGTAAACTACTGATGAGGAAACGAAGATGGCTAATGGAATGCGATATTTGCGCAGTCTGCAAGTGCCGATCAAGATTTTCTGTAGAAATATCTGGCATGAATCGCGAAACCTTATTTTTTTTATGACCCAATGGCGTTGTGTTGTGTCTTTTTTCAAATTTAAATACATTGTGTAAAACACAATCAATTTATATTTTGATATAAGTCAAGGGTAATATTGTTGTATATCATAATCAATATATTAACAGAACAAAAGGGTGACTCGGCTGTTTATGTGATTTAAATCACTAAATTGTAGTTGAGGATTGACAAAGCGACGACTGGTGCTGTCTCTGTACGTAATACACGCTCACCAATACACCAGTTGATAAAACCGTGCTCATTGGCTGTCGTAATTTCAGCCTCACTTAAACCACCTTCAGGCCCAATGAGTAGTGCAATGTTTGGTGTTGCATTCGCCAATACATCGAGTTTTTCTTTATTCGGAGCGAGTACAAGTCGAGTCGCCGGTAATTCAGATGCGAGCCATTTATCTAAGCTGACTGGAGCATGGATAGTGGGAACAATGTTCATGCCACATTGTTCGCAAGCCGCGATGGCAATTCCTTGCCAATGATCAATCTTCTTTTGGTCGCGGTCATATTTCAAACGCATTTCACAACGTTCAGACGTTAATAGTTGAATTTCGGAAACGCCTAATTCAACGGCCTTTTGAATGACATAGTCCATACGATCACCTTTACTCATGACTTGACCGAGTAAAGTTTTAAACGCAGGCGTACGATTGGTTGGGTTAAAAGCAGTGACCTGAACTGATGCTGACTTTTTAGCAACGTCACTTAAGGTCACCTCATATTCGCCGCCTTGTCCATTAAACAAGGTAGCCGTTTCACCGACTTGAGCACGCAAAACTTTTACCCAGTGGTGAAACACAGTTTCAGTCAGTTCGACAGTGTGATCAACATTGAGTTCTGCTTCCATAAAAAAACGAGGCATTCGGTTTTACTCTCAAATAGGGTGAATCTAGTTTAAATGCTTATGCTAAACCGAGGTCTAGTACAAGCTGACGGGTAGGATCAGTCGTATTCATGGTGTAGAAGTGCAAGCTCGGTGCACCACCTGCAATCAGGCGTTCGCAAAGTTTCACAATCACTTCATGACCAAATGCTTTGATGCTGGCAGTGTCATCACCATAGGTTGCCAGTTGTTTACGAATCCAACGTGGAATCTCAGCGCCTGTACCATCCGCAAAGCGAATCAAGTTGCTGGCATTGGTAATTGGCATAATGCCTGGTGCAACTGGAATGTTCACGCCTTCTTTTTGAATGCGATCTACAAAGTAGAAGTAGGCATCTGGATTAAAGAAGAACTGAGTCAGTGCAGCATTCGCACCTGCATTGGCTTTGTCACAAAAACGTTGAATGTCTAAGTCAAAACTATCTGCTTGCGGGTGCATTTCTGGGTAAGCGGCAACCTCAATTTTGAAATGATCGCCCGAATGTTCACGGATAAAACGTACCAAATCCGTAGCATAAGGTAGTTCCCCTAGGCCAACTTGACCTGAAGGTAAGTCACCACGCAGCGCCACAATACGGTCAATGCCTTGATCTTTATAAATGTCGAGTAACTCTGCAATACGTGCTTTGTCATCGCCAATACACGACAGGTGAGGGGCAACAGGTGTGCCTTTACCATTAAATTCTGCAATCGCTGCTAAGGTACGTTCACGGGTTGAACCACCTGCACCATAGGTAATTGAGAAAAATTCTGGGTTTAGCAGCTGTAATTCTTGGTGTACGACTTTCAGTTTTTCTGCACCCGCATCCGTTTTGGTCGGGAAAAACTCAAAAGAAATAGGAATGTGTTTCGACATGTTCAAATCCTTTTTATAAATGCTTTTTATTTAGACCTCTTCCTAGCCCCTCACTTGCGCGTAGCTTTAAAGCAGTGCTTAAAACCCGCTTTACAGGAGAGGGGACTTTCACTATAAATTGCATTAATAATAAAAAGTCCCTTCTCCCACTAGGAGAAGGCTAGGATGAGGGGGAAATATAAAACTTAGTACTTATAAGCGTCCGATTTGAATGGACCTTCAACCGCTACACCTAAGTAATCTGCTTGCTCTTGAGTCAATTGAGTCAAGACACCACCAAAACCAGCAACCATTGCCGCAGCAACTTCTTCATCTAATTTTTTAGGAAGCAGTTCTACACGGATTGCCGCTTGTTTTTGATCTTCTGGAAGATCCGCAAATTTTTCAGCGAACAAGTGCATTTGACCTAGTACTTGGTTGGCAAAAGAACCATCCATAATACGTGATGGGTGACCCGTTGCATTACCTAGGTTAACTAAACGACCTTCAGAAAGCAGGATCAAGTAATTGTTTTCATCTTCTGAACGATACACTTGGTGAACTTGTGGCTTCACTTCAACCCACTTGTACCCACGTAAGTAGTTGGTGTCGATTTCAGTGTCAAAGTGACCGATGTTACACACCACAGCACCTGCTTTTAATGAATCTAACATTGCAGCGTCGCATACGTGGTAGTTACCTGTTGTTGTTACGATCAGGTCAGTATTTTGAAGAAGGTCTGCATTTACATCTTCTTTTTTACCAGTTTGTACGCCATTTTTGTATGGAGATACAACTTCGTAACCATCCATACATGCTTGCATAGCACAGATTGGATCTACCTCAGTTACACGTACAATCATGCCTTCTTGACGAAGTGATTGTGCAGAACCTTTACCTACGTCACCGTAACCAATAACAAGTGCACGACGGCCAGATAAAAGCATATCTGTACCACGTTTGATGGCATCATTCAGTGAGTGACGGCAACCGTATTTGTTGTCGTTTTTAGACTTTGTTACAGAGTCATTCACGTTGATTGCTGGAACTTTCAAAGTACCATCACGAAGCATTTCATACAGACGTTGAACACCTGTCGTGGTTTCTTCAGTTACACCGTGAATTTTTGCAATCACTTCAGGGTATTTTTCATGAACAAGAAGTGTTAAGTCACCGCCATCATCCAAAATCATGTTGGCATCCCAAGGCGTGCCATTCACATTGATTTGTTGTTCTAAACACCACATGTATTCTTCTTCTGTTTCGCCTTTCCAAGCAAATACAGGTACACCAGAAGCCGCAATTGCCGCAGCAGCATGGTCTTGAGTAGAGAAGATGTTACAAGAGGTCCAACGAACTTCTGCGCCTAATTCAACTAGGGTTTCAATAAGAACCGCAGTTTGAATGGTCATGTGAATACAACCAAGGATTTTTGCGCCAGCAAGTGGTTTTGCAGCAGCATAGCGCTTACGTAGGCCCATAAGTGCTGGCATTTCTGCTTCAGCAAGTTTGATTTCTTTACGGCCGTAGTCAGCGAGTGAAATATCAGCAACTTTGTAATCTGTAAATGAAGCAGTAACCGCGTTCATCACGATCTCCTAATATAAAAAATTGATCATTCAGTTCGCGGATGCCGTTGTTGATTCAAAAAGGATTTGAACCGGATCGTCGAGCCTAGCGATTTCACATTTATGTACCTGTGAAAAAGTCGCAGCATCCCTCGACTAGCGAAGTATTGTACTTGGAAATTGATTTAGTTCCAACGATGTTTTGTTTATTATCAACACAATCATCTTTTTTGAATTGTGTTATGGCCGTGAATATCCCTGAATCCTTAATGAACCTTGAAGCCAATGGCGGTATTTATGCGGTATGGATGCTACTCCAACATTTATATATCGATGCGGATATTGAACAGTTGATAGAGGTCTGTGGTTATGATGCAGAAAACGGAACGACAACCATTGGCTTGGCAGTTGGATTAAAGAAATTTGGCTTTGATGTTCAATTTTATACTGATGAAGACACAGAGCTTCAATCACAAGAAAAATTGAGTTATGCAGAAGCTGAGCAACTAAAGCTGCCAGTTTTAGCGGCCATCAATTACCAACAAATTCAACAGGCATTTGAGCAAAATAAATTTATCATTGTCTATTACGATACTTTAGAAGACGTCGGAAACCATTCACTGGTTTATTCTATAGATGAGCAGGAAATCTGTTTCTTTGATAGTTTTGATGCGATGCCTGCATCTGTATTTGAACAGCAACGTCAAGTCGAGGGCATCTGCCGACAAGTGATCGTGCTTGATCATTCAAGCGCTCGCATGGAAACAGCACAATAAACATGAAAAGGAGGCATTAAATGAAAAAAATCCTTGGACTATGTGTGTTCATCTCTATGCAGATCAGTGCGAATGACAGCACGGGTTTTGTGGCAACGGGCGGTGTGCAATATCTGAAAAATCCAAAAATCAGTATGCAAAGTGAAGATTTGTTTATCAGTAAAAACATCATTCGGGTGAATTACCAATTTAAAAATCTTACAACTCAAGATATTACGGAAACTGTTTTATTTCCCTTGCCGCGTGTGGGCAGTTCGCGTGAAAGCGATTTTGCGCATACCGAACAATTGATTCAAAGCTTTAAAGTACAAGCCAATGCACAAAAGATTCAGCCAGAAACGCATGTGCGTGCATTTTTACCCGCTTTAACAGCAAGTGGGGACTTCAATTCCAATGGCGAAGTTGTCGATGTGACTACGGGTTTGAAAAAATGTGGTTTTTCCGATCGAGATTTGATGTATCCGTGGTTATTGCAACAAGACTCTACGCTTAATCAGCGTTTGTATCGTTGTCAGGACAAAACAGTGCAGCAGCTTTTAAAGCCCTATCAGGCGGATGATGAAATTTATTGGGAATCGCAAATTATTTATAGTTGGCAGCAGAAGTTTAAGGCCAATGCGTTGACCCATGTACAACATGAATACATGCCATTGGTCGGTGGTTCGGTCTCTTTATATCCTGAAGAGGATGAAAAAACCTATTGTATGGATCAAAACTTCAAAGCGGGTTTGAAAAAGGCCAAGTCGCAATATGCACCTTATCAAGCCTTGGGCTATATCTTAAAAACGGGTGCAAATTGGGCGAAACCTATTCAAAGTTTTAAACTGACCATTGAGCGTGACCCGAATGAGCTGGTTTCATTTTGTTGGAAGGGTCAGGTGAAAAAGATCAGTTCGACACAATTTCAAATGACAGAAAAGAATTTTGTGCCGAGGCAGGATTTAGATATTATTTTTGTGCGTAGGTTTTAAGTAGTAAAAAGCCCATCAAAGGATGGGCTTTTTACTTATTCTTGCTCTGCGGCATCTGCTTTGTCGTGCCAGTATTTGGCTTTTGCTTCATCAGCATCGACACCTAGTGCATTTTCATAAATGAAAGCCAAATCACGCATGGCTTGAGCCTCACCCAGTTCCGCTGCTTGTTGTACCAGTTCAATTGACTTAGCGACATCCTTTTCAACCACATCGCCCCGACGGTAAAAACCAGCCAACTCTAATATTGCAGTAGGGTGTTTTAGTTCAGCCGCTTGTTTTAACCAGTGATGTGCATGTCCAAAGTAGGTTTCTGCTTCGTTTGGATCTTCTTCGCGAAGTTCTTTGGCATAAAAAGCATAACCTTCACCCAGCCAATACATGGCTTCTACATGACCCAATGCTGCTGCTTTAAGCGCCCATTCTTCTGCAAGCGTAATGTCATCTTCATTTTCACTTTGCATATACAGTTCAGCAAGTTCAAATTGAGCGTCACTATTACCTGTTGTTGCAAGATTGACCAATTCAGCAGGAATTTTAGGAGATTTAGGCATACAAATAACCAAAGATTTAAACTGTGGATAGCCTAATGCTTTCAAGTGAAAAAGCCAATCCGAAGATTGGCTTTTACGCTCAGATCAGGTGCAAAGTTAGGCTGAATATAAATAAGAGTAAAACTGAAACAGCGATATTCTTAATTTTTTGCTCAAAATAACTTAAACAAAGTCCAACAAACAGTGCAGCGAAGCTAATTACGCCAATCCAATAACTGATTTCGGTACTCCAATGTCCTTGTGTTAAGCAAATGAGCAAAGAAACAATTAACAGGAACCAACCCACAGTGGTTGCTAAGCGTGTTTGCTGAAGTGTTAGTTCTTTAGCAAAGATTTGCTTTTGGTGCTTAGACATACTGCTGGCAAGTGCAAAAAAACCTAAGGTTGCTAAAGTCCAAATGATCAGAAACCAAATCATGCTTCGGCCTCCTGAACAGGTACTTTCACTTTTTTATTCGGCAAACCTTGATGTTTTTTAACTTTGTCATAAGCGAAATAGAAAATCACTGCCATTACCCACATGGCTAAATCAACCGATGCAATCATCCACTGACCCTGCCCAACGCTGTTCCACAAAGCTTGACCACCTGTCATCAAGTTGACCACTGGCAGCAGGGCGAAAGCGAGTGTTGCCAATAAAAGTAAGTCTAACCATGCTTGGCGGTGGGTACGGAAAATGGCATGAATTAGCGTGAGTAACCATACGGTAAAGAAGCTACGAATTTCCCAGTTCAGGCGCATTTCTACATCTGCAGGAATGAAACGGTTGGCATAAAAATATGCCGCGCAGGCCAAAGGCAAACCAATAATGGCCGCAATATTCAGGACTTCAACCAGTCGGAAACCAAACGATTTATAGCCTTGTTTCTGCTGTTGGGGTGCACGTTTTACACACCAAAGGATCAGACCTGTCGCCACCATGAGCGTACCTAAAATACCTGAGCAGAATAATAACCAACGCAGTGCTAAGTCGAGGCCACGCGCTTCGTGTAAGACAGTGACCACGTTATAAATGCCACTTGGAATCGATGGATTTTTGATTCGTATATTTTTATCCGTTTCGTTTTTACCCGTGACACCGTTATAGTTGAGGGTTGCATACATATTACGATGCGCGACGCTTTCGGCACGCAAGGCACGAAACTCAATTTTGGCTTGGTCTGTATTGGGTGAAATAATGTTTATTGAAGAAATTGGATTGTCTTCCCACTGTTGTTGTACCGCTGCCATAATTGGCGCTAAGTCTGTCAGTGGTGCAGGGCGGAGTTCGGGTTGTGGACGTTCCTCACCATGACCTTCTGTATGTTCACCGCGTTGCTGTCCGCGTTCTCCACGATCCGTTCTTTCACCCTCGTGTTGACCTCGACCTTCGCGCTGCACATCTTCAGCTTTTTGGGGCTGCTCAATCATGCTGGCCTGTTGGTCACGTAAAAACTGTTGTCGATTTTCATAAGCTTGGTTAATTCCCCAAGGCATGAACATAAACATGAGCAGTAGTAAGCCACTAAAGGTAATCATTAGATGAAAAGGCAGTGCAAAAACAGCGGTTGCATTGTGTGCATCCAGCCATGAGCGCTGACCTTTGCCTGAGCGAAAGGTAAAGAAATCTTTAAAGATTTTTTTATGGGTAATGATGCCGCTGAAAATTGCGACCAACATGAACATGGTGGCAATCCCGACTAACCAACGCGTCCACAGGCGGGGTAAACCGTACAACTCAAAATGGAAACGATATAGGAATCCACCACCACGCGTATCCCGTGGTTCAATCACTTCACCAGTCGCACTGTCTAAGGTGATGCGTGTTCCACCACGACGTGCTTTCGGGTCTTCACCAACGGCACGAATAGTCACTTCAGTTGTGGTTTGGCGTGAGTTGGGTAGTTGAATATTCCAACTGCCTGCATCTGGGTGGTTTTTCTGTAAATAGTTGAGCGCGACCTGCATTTGTTGCACTTGAGACTGTGCGGGGACAGATTGATGTGTTTCTGGTTTCATCCAAGTAGAAATTTCATTTTGGAAAAAACTCAGGGTTCCAGTCACAAAAATTGCATACAGCAGCCACCCTAAAATGAGACTGGCCCATGTATGCAACCACGACATGGATTGGCGCGGTCCTTCCGCTTTTTGATCAACACGCATTGAAAAACTATCCTAAAAATTTGAGTAGGGCATACAGTGCAATACATGGCACAGCAATGCCGAGCGTTGCTTTTAAGGTTTTTTGAACCATAAAGACCCAAATAAAGGCAGCACAGTTAAGACAAAATGCAATGAGTGTGGCGCTCATGGCCGCATTCACAGGATTTGTAATAAAGACTTTAGCAATGGTTAATGCAGAGAGTGCAGCAAGGAGATAACCTCCAAGCAAGGCAAGTGCAAATCGATACAACACCATCAGACGGTAGCTAAGTGGTGTGTCGACTTTCTTTTTTTGGCAGGCTTCGGACGGACTTTTTCCGAATGAACCAAGGCATCAATTTGAGTGGTGCTATTCATGGAAGAGAGTTGGTTTATTAGTAAATAATATTGCAAATGATAACAATTATTATTTAAATAAAATAGATGGTAACTTTATTTATTTTTTCTGTAACGGTAAGTGAGTTTGGTGAACAGAAAAATTTGGATTGTAGTGGATGATTTTTTAAATAGATTTGATTCTTATTGTTATTTCTCTAAGGAATGGCTACACAGTGTTACCAAATCACGTTATACGCTGTTTTGATCTGCGTTAGTTTCATAGTCAATACTTGGGCAAATTTGGAGGAAAAGATGGCTGCTTTTATTAATGCCGAACAGGCAAAAATTATGTCCAACCAAGCGTATTTAGATATTGAAATCTATAAATTACGTTTAGCATCACTAATTGAGGAGAGTGCGAAACAGGGAAATACTGCAGTATTTACCGTATTGCCAAAACATTTACCCCTAGAAGATATTCGTCATTTTTCAGCAGAACTTACCAAATTAGGTTATCAAGTCCGTTTGGAAGTGGAAGAGTTCTACTATCGTTTAAACGTGTATTGGATTTAAAACTTCGCTTTGATGTCTTGGGTTATATTGTGTGGATAAAATAAAAGCCCGTAGACGGACTTTTATTTTTTAGGATTTTCGAAAACCGATGAAAGGTTATATAGCTGAATACTTAATTTATTATCACACCTAAAACCATAGGAAATGAGGTTTTACAGATGTTTCCATGTGCTAGTGTTTTTAGAATTTAGCTATAGTTGAATATCGGAAGCCTTAGTATTGTAAGGATTCTTTAAATCTAGTGTCTGTTCAAGCTCATGATCAAAAATATCGGTGAGCATACTATCGAAGCGTTGAGCATTGTAATGAATCAACTGATCCGCTTCCTCAGGGTTGATGAATCCTGTTTCAAGTGCATGTTGGATATGTGATTCAAACTCTAAGCCTTCAAATTGTCCTTTGGATTCCGCTTTTTTAAACTTCGTCCATAGTGGGTCAATCTTTAATGCTGCTTGGAAGGCATTTTCCATACGCCCAAAGACATCATCTGGATCGGTATTATAAAAAACATGCTGCTTCAGTTGTTCACGGAAAGGGTTATTCTCCATGATGGCACGTCCTAATTGTGTTTTTAACTGGTCACTTGGTTGCTGGGCAACGCGACCAAAAGGGAAACAGATGAACTTGACTACACAAGCAGCGGCTCGCATAGGAAAGTTTGCGAATAGTCCATCAAATGCATCCTGAATTTGAACAAATGCTTTTTCTAAAGCCAGTTGAACATGTTGTTGTTCCGCCCCACTACGTTGTCCTTTTTCATAAAACTTCAAAATAGCGGTCGCGATAAATAAATAAGCATGAATGTCGGCTAAACGCCCTGAAAGCATTTCTTTGCGTTTAATATCGCCTGCAAGTAAGCCTAAACAAAGGTCTGCGGTTAAAGCGAAGTTGGCACTGAAACGGTTAATGGTTTTGTAAAAAGGACGTGAGAAAGCATCTGTCTGTGCGGAAGCATCTGAAGGGCCACCGAATATGCCATAACTGAATGAACGTGCTGCGCGGTTAAAAGTATAAGCCAAATGTTTAAAAAGTAGCGTGTCGAAAGGCGCTAAAGCTGCCTTTGTATCTTCTGCTTGGAGGAGTTGTAGCTCTTCATATAAATAAGGATGACAGCGCATTGAGCCTTGACCAAAGATCATTAAAGAACGGCTTAAAATATTGGCCACTTCAACGGTAATCGAAATGGGGATGGCCTGATAATTCAGTACTAAAAAATTGCGCGGCCCCATTTGTACCGCCCGTCCACCAACGACATCCATCCCATGATTGACAATTTTACGCATGGTTTCGGTGGCATAGTATTTGGCCATAGCTGTCATCACAGCAGGTTTTCCACCTTCATTTAAACCACAAGTCACCATATAGCGAAAAGCTTCTAACATATACGCACCGCTGGCAATATCACTGGTGGCCTCTTGCACGCCTTCAAAATGTCCTACAGAAATTTTAAATTGTTGGCGGACTTTGGCAAAAGCACCGACACTTAAATAGGCCATTTCAGCTGAAGCAGTGGAGAGCGCTGGCAGGGAAATCCCACGACCTACAGCTAAGCATTCCATCAGCATGCGCCAACCTTTACCTGCATTTTCCACCCCACCAATAATCCAGTCGAGTGGGATAAAAACATCTTGTCCATCGACCGTGCCATTCATAAAGGGTGAACCAGGATTATGTCGTGCACCGACTTGGACACCGTCATGACTGGCAGGTAATAAGGCGCAGGTGATGCCATATTCAGTTTTGCTTGCATCGCCTAATAGTCCATCAGGGTCATAGAGTTTAAAAGCGAGACCAATCACAGTCGCAATAGGCGCCAGTGTAATCCAGCGTTTTGAAAAGTTCATACGTAAACCGAGTACTTCTTGGCCTTCAAACACACCATAGCAGACCACGCCTGTATCCGGTATTGCACCCGCGTCTGAACCCGCCTCGGGACTGGTTAAACCAAAGCAGGGGATTTCTTCACCTTTGGCGAGTCCTGGTAGGTAGCGTTGTTTTTGTTCCTCAGTTCCATAATGTAAAAGCAACTCACCTGGCCCTAGCGAGTTGGGCACCATACAACTGACTGCAGTGGTTAGTGAACGTGAAGAAATTTTGCTCATGATGCGGCTTTGTGCAAAGGAGCTAAAGGCACGACCGCCGTATTCTTTGGGAATAATTAAACCTAAAAAGCCTTGTTCTTTGATGTATTGCCATGCTTCAACAGGAAGATCTTTTAAGTGATGATGAATTTCCCATTCATTCAGTAAACCACAAAGGTGTTCAACTTCATGATCTAAGAAGGATTGCTCTTCAGCAGACAGAGTTGGGTAGACATAACCATCAAATTTTTTCCAATCAGGCGCACCCATAAATAATTCTTTTTCCCACCAACTGGTGCCTGCATCCAATGCTTCGCGTTCGGTACTGCTCATACTCGGCATTGCTTTGGCTAAAGCTTTATAGGCAGGTTGAGTGATTAAAGACTTTCGTAATGGATCAATAACCACAATCAGGCTGAGAATAATTAAGGGCAGACCTAGAAGTAATGACCACGGACTGATAAAAATAGCAGCGAAGAGGGATGCAAAATAATGATTGCAGTTGCCATTAAGCGACTGAGTTCAAAATAAAAAATAGCCCAGAGGATACAGATTAAAAACAGAATGGCGAAAATGAAACCCATTGAAACCTCCCGTTGTTTACACCGTGAGGTCAGTCATACGTTTTATAGAATTCCACGGAAAATAAGGCAAAACGTAGACTAAAAAGGTGTAATAAAATGAATTTGATGTGATGTGTAGCATCACGATTATTTTAGACTTTGAATTAGATTAGGGTGTTTATTGATCAATGACTGTGTTAGAAATGTATGAATACGTAATTGAAAAATATAAAGAACGAAGATCGTAATAAAAAAAGCCCTCATATGAGTAATGCTGATCAGTTAAGACAAAATAGCTGAAATGCGGTAAAAATGAGCGTATCCAGATACGCTCATTTTTTTATGACTTTTTCTCAGAA